>Ga0209721_1000340_pt1 | contig 44144 bp, 34 predicted proteins | sample TshhotsprinmetaG_FD_184139 | JGI IMG/M metagenome (GOLD analysis project Ga0209721, IMG submission 184139) | Hot spring microbial communities from South Africa to study Microbial Dark Matter (Phase II) - Tshipise hot spring metaG (SPAdes)... | ecosystem: Environmental > Aquatic > Thermal springs...
GCAATCCCTTCAGCCGGCACAGTACTCAATTCGTAATGGCGCTCGATTCGGCGCATAACGGCACTCGTTAACTATTACCCAGCCTGTAACGCCTCAGTCACATTTGGGTAAGGCTTTAACACTCGACGAAGCGTTGTCAATTCTAGCATCGCCTGCGCCTGCGGACCCGGACTGGCCAGTCTCAAATCGCCTCCGGCCAGCCGCGCGGCTTTCAGACCGCCAATCAGCGCGCCCAATCCCGAACTATCGACAAAGCTGACCTCGCTCATATCGACCACAATCAGCCGAAACCCCTCATTCACGACCTGGGCCAAGCGCTGCTTCACATCAGCCGCAACCAGGAGATCAAGCCGTCCACTCAATTTCACTACCACTGCTTGTTGACCCGCCGGGTTGACCGTGATCTCCATGTCTGCTCCTTTGGCAAAATCATCACGCATATCAGACTACTGCTCCTCTGATGGCTGGTACATTGCAGCATCGATGACTACGCTGAGCATAATCAGATCGTACACTGCCCAGAAGACATTGACAAGCACCGGCAACCCGTCATTGCGCCAACCCAACGCCAGTTGTCCTAACCCGATCACGATAGATACGGCCAGGAGCGCCATCATTGCAATTTGCCAGCGCACCAGGCCGAAATAACGCCCATGCTGGCGCGTCTTGGGCGTTACGATGAAGCCGAGTTTTTTGCCAAACCACACATTTCCCGCCGCTGTCACCACAGCCTTGATCCAGAGTGGAAAGAGAGCCAAACTGTACTGTTGACCGCGCCATGTCGGTCGTCCCCAACTGATCACGGCAAACAGCAGTTGATTGACGGCAAGATACGGAACCAGTCGCCAGAAAAATTCATCTGATAGCGCATTGACTGGCAAGAGACCAAAGATGAGATAAAGCGGTGGCGAAATCAGATAAATAATTGTAGGTATTCCCGACAGATAACTCCACATCGTATCAAAGTAGGCGAGCCGCTGGCCGAGACTCAATCCCGGTAGAGTCAGCGGATTTTCCCGCAGCAGCACCTGAATGGTGCCCTGCGCCCACCGCAACCGCTGCTGCAATGCGCTGCGCAGATCTTCTGGCGCCAGACCGTGGGCCAATATTTCGTCGTGATACACCGATTTCCATCCTGTTGCGTGCAACCGCATTGAGGTGGACATATCTTCGGTGACCGAGATAGTTGAAATTGGCAAATAATCCATCGCTTCATTGACAAGCAGCGGGATCAATTGTCGCACCGTCTCGATCGCCGCCAACGGCGAGCGGTCGCGGGCCGCCAGCTCTGCCAGCAACGCCTCATCATTGAGCGAACGCATAATATCGGCGGCTTCAGCCGACTGGATTTCCGCCAGATCTGCCATAATCTGCCGCAAATCGTCCGCTACGACTAGACGCGCAGCCTCTTCCACCCGGCGCTGAAACCGTTCCGTCACCTCCTGGAAGGTATCGCCTCGATCAAGCTCACGTCGCGCCTGCGCCACTGCCTTGCGTAGCGCGCGCAACGCCGGCGCAATACGCTGCCGATCCGCTTTGAGCAGCCGCCGTTCAGCCCGTCGAATAACTGTATCTGCTTCGCGCAAAGCGCGCCGAATCCGGCGCTCGACATCGCGCACAAAAAAATACACTCCCATCCGCGCCAGCGCTTCGCGGCGCAAGACAGCATTCGATCCGCAGAAAAAAGCTGCATTCCAGCCATCCTTGCCCTGCTGGATCGGGCCATAAAAGAGTGGCGCATGACTGCCAAACGGATCGCCGGGTGGCACATTGATGAAGTGTTGGGGTGTTTGCACTAACGCCACCTCGGGATCGGCAAAGTAGCCCAATGTCCGGTCGAGGATGTGAGGCAACGGTACCTGATCGGCATCAAGGATCAAGATGAAATCGCCCGTTGTCTGCTCGAGCGCATTGATCAGATTGCCGGCCTTGGCATGCCGATCAAACCCCTGCCACACTGATGAACGGGTAATATAGCCGCACCCCTCTTCAACCGCCATTGCCCGCATCGCCGGATTGGCGCCGTCATCGAGCAAATAGGTCTGGTGGGGATAACGAATTGCCACTGCTGCGCGCACCGTCTTCCGCACCAGCTCGACTGGCTCGTTGTAGCACGTGATGAAGACATCGACCCGCAACCCCGCCGGCGCTGGCGGCGGCTCGCCTCGTTCACGCAACCGAAAGACGGTGAGACCAAAGAGAACGCTACCGATATAGCTGTAGAGTTCTGCGCCGAATAGCGCCAGGGCAAACAGCCATGCATGCCAGTTGAGCGAGACGAAACCTCGCCAGAGCAGGTAATAGGCGCCAAGGGTCAGGTTGGTAATGACCAGGATTTTGATCAGGCCGCGCCGAAACGCCGCCCATTCCGCCGGCCCCCAACCAGCATGCGTAAAGATGGCGCGAAGTGGCGAATACTCCATAGTTGCGTAGTGAGCGATATTCTCAAGCGAGTCGCTACTCGCCCCGCATTTCTCACGGTTTCCGCAGCCAACGGATGCGCGCGACCAGCGCCGCCGTTGCAATCAGGGCTAGCAATACAATCCCGCCCACAATCTGCCAGGCCGGAATGCGTTCGAGCAATACCACTTCCACCCGCGGCGTCAGGCTTTGTGGCGGCAACGCCAACGGCGCCGCTAACGGCACAACAGTGATCTCTGGATCGCCGGTAATCTGCGCTTGCCTGCCCTGCAACACCTCCAGTAATGCCCGTTCACGCAAAGCCCGCACCCCTAGCCGCAAACCATTACCGTCAGCCGCGTCGATCACCAATATCCACTCACCGTTCTGCCATGGCGATGGCACAATGTGCAACGTTGCCTGCGCGCCGCGACCCGGTTGATAGACAAATGGAGTACTCGCAGAAAGATTGAGTTCCAGCGTCAGCGGATGCCGGTTTCGATCGCCCAGAATTGCCAGCGGCCCGCTACGCGTTTCGCCCAGCGCATCCACCGTAACCAGCGCAGGTGGTGGCATAGAAGGCTTTGCGCTCCAGCGTCCAACGGCTGCGGCCAACTCTAAACCCGCCTGCACCTCTGCGGACGTGGGTTGGGATGGCAATACCAGCCGCGCGGCATTGTTCCCGCTCAATACCGCCGGAAAACGCCCCAAATCATTCGCTGCCGCCGGATCGTGTGGCAATCGCCACGCTGAAGATGGCATGACGATTGCCCAGGCCGCCGCCGGATCAACCTCTTCGCAACCGATATTGGGAAGATCGAGATAGAGGCGCACTTGCAGATCAAGCCGACGCAACGGCGTGCCAGCCAGATCGCTATTCAGCAGATCGGCGGGCAATTCGAACCGGTATCGCTCTACGGCACTTGTGTCAACCCGTAACCGTTGCGAACCGAGCGTAATCCCATTTACGGCTACCGCCAACCACGACGAGTCGGACAACAAACCGGCGGCTGTGACAACATGCAATTCCAGCGTCGCCCCAACCCGTACATCCCACTCAGGCGGACGCTCAAAGGCATAATCGATTCGATGTTCTCCTGCGCCGGTCACCTGCCGCTGACCAATGCCCAACTGAGCAAAACTAGCCGCGCTCTCCTGCCATGCCACTGCGACCGCCTCCGGCGGCGGCTGGGTCACGGCCAGCAACGGAGCAGCCGGCAACGAGGTTGTCAACGCGCGCGCCGCGTATGCCAGAGCAGTTGGCGAGGCCCCGGCTACCAGCAAGCGTGGTGGAGCAATGGTGACAAGCGCCAGTAACCCGTGCTCAGCCGGAATCAACTCTCCGTTCACCTCATAGTTGCCGCCATTCCAGCGCACCTGCCCCCAATCGCCTGCTGGCAAGGCGCCCAAAACAACCGCAATTGCCGGCGCTTGATCGGGCACCGTTGCATCCACTGCCAGCGCTGGATCTTGCCCGCTTAACGCCGACCAGCGGCCCACCGCAAAGGCAACCGTGCTCGCTGCGGCCAGCGTTGCTGGATCGGTAGCTGGCGATAAGACCAGGGTCGGCGGCTGACGCATCGCCGGTGCGCTGAGCGGCAATGGCGCAAAGAGTGCCGCCAGATCGGCCAGCGTTCCGTCGGTAACCGGTTGCAGGTTAAGTTGCAACGTTGAGTCGCCGCTCACCACCGTCCACAACGCCGGATTTTGCACCTCCTCGCAATCATCGTCGGTCAAGCGCATATGCAATTGCACCTGGAGAAACAGTCCCGGCCCGGAAAAACCAGCTATCGGCAGCGGCACTGACAGGGTGCCGCCATCAGCCGTATCCGGCGTCAACCGCATACTGCTCAAAGACTGACCGTTCAATGCAACCGAGATTGTCGAGCGGTCAGAGCGTAATAGCGGTGAATGGGTGAAACGCAGTGTCAGCAGGCCATCACGAGCCGGTTGCAAACCCGTTGGGATGGGGAAATAATAATCAAGAATGGCATCTATGCCACGCGCCGCGCGATCGCCATAGCCGAGATCGACAAAGCGCATCGCCCCCTCTTGCGCACCAACCGGCATCGGCGCAATGGCTCCCAGCAAGCTTAGCGCGAACACGAACCACCAGCGCATCCAATGACAGCGCATCCAACGACAGCTCATGTCAACTCCTCAGCCACACAGTCCCGCGCCAGCACTACCACTGTCAGATCATCCGTTAAGGGGCCAAGCAACGCCGGCAATGCCAGCAACCGATCAACAATTGCCGTCGCAGACATCCCATCGTTCAACAAATCGTTGATCTGCAATGGATTGCGCGCTAAAGCCGGCCATGGATCGAGCAAGCCATCGCTAAACAGGATTAATGCATCACCCGGATTGAGAACCGTCTCGCCTTGTTTGTACGGCTCAGAGGACAGGATACCCAACGGCATACCACGCGGTTCGAGTCGGTCACAGCGACCGCCATGGCGGCGAATAAAACCCAGTCCATGGCCGGCGTCTACATAAGCCAGCGAGTGATTATGCAGGTTTAACTGCAAATGACAGAGCGTGACAAAGCTACTGATCCGATCTAAATCAGTATGCAGCGCATTAACGGCGTAACGCATATTTACTTCGGGAGGCGTCTCGCGCGCCACCGAGCGAATCACAGCGCGGGTCGTCGTCATCAAAAGCGCCGCCGACATTCCCTTGCCCATCACGTCGCCGAAGGTGAGATTGAGCAGATGCGGCGCGGCAAATTGCCAGTCGTAGAAATCACCTCCCACATCGCGCGCCGGAATACAACGCGCCGCAATCGTGTAGCCCGGCAGTCGCGGCATTTGCTGCGGAAGCATTTCAGCCTGGATCTGGGCCGCGTGCTTGATCTCGGCCTCCAATTCGCGCCGCTTCTCATCGAGCCGTCGTTGCAGAGCAGACTTCTCGCGTCGCAAGCGCAGATTATCCAGAGTGCGCTCAAGCACGACCAGCAACTCTTGCCGATCGATCGGTTTGCGCAGATAATCATCGGCGCCATGCCGGATTGCATTGATGGCAATCTGTTCTGAACCAAACGCCGTTGTCATGATAATCGCCGGCTCCGGCCCGGCGCGACGCACTTGATCGAGCACATCAATTCCACTGATTTCCGGCATCAAAATGTCGATCAGCGCAACGTCAACCCCGCCCTGCGCAATGCGTTGCAGCGCCTCGAAGCCGCTATGCGTCAGCTCAACCTGATAACCGGCATCCACCAGCCAGAGCTGCAACAGGCGAGCAATATCAGGGTCATCATCAACAATCAGGACGACCGGCGCCTGACTCACTCGACTGGCGACAAATGGCAGGGCGTGGCGTTGCGGCGGCTGTCCGATATGCACATCGGCAATCAGCACCTGGTTGCGTCCCCCATGCTTGGCCTGGTAGAGAGCAGCATCGGCTTTCTCGATCAATGCGCTGGCATCAATTCCGCTCTCCCACTCAGCAATTCCGGCAGAAAAGGTTACCCGTAATGGCTCCCCCTCGCGTTGATGTTCGATTTGAGCAAACCGCTCGCGTAGACTATCGATCACCATCGCCGCATTTGCCGCCCGTGTTTCCGGCATCACAATCAAGAATTCTTCCCCGCCGTAACGACCGATCAGGTCGGTAGCGCGCAACCGTTGCCGCAACAGACGCGCCAGGCTCTTAAGCACCCGGTCGCCAACCCGATGGCCATAGCGATCATTGACCTGTTTGAAATGGTCAATGTCGAGCAAAACAACCGATAACGGCTGACCAGTGCGACGCGCGCGCGCCACTTCACGCATCAGTAAATCCTGGGTCACGCTATGGTTGAACAAACCGGTCAGGCTATCGCGCACCATCAAACTGCGCATCGCCCGCGCCCGCTGAATCCGTGACTTGACCGCCGCAACCAGGTGTTCGAGATTGATCGGCTTGGTCAGAAAATCATCGCCACCCCGCGCCAGCGCTGCCAGTTGCGCCGATCGATTCGTTTCGCCGGATAAAAAGACGATCGGAATGCTGTGGTATTCCTGTTGTTGCCGGATAACAGCAGCCAGTTCTTGCCCACTACACGTGGGCATGTAGACATCGAGCAGGATCAGATCAGGTTGTTGCTCTGATAACAGTACTGGCGCTTCGAGCGGATCGGTTGTTGCTACCACGCGCATCCCCGCCGCTCGCAACGCCAGTGCATATACTTCCGCCATCAGCGGCGAATCGTCAATGATCAACACGGTGTACGGCTCGATGCTAGCGCGCTGCGTCAGTTGATCGATCTGGTCGATCAAGAGACCAACATCGATCGGTCGCGTAAAATAACCGCACCCCCCGGCGCGCACTGCGGCCAGGCGCAGGGTAAACTCTGATGAGCCGGCGGTGAAAATGATTGGCAAAGCAGCGCCGTATTGATCATGCAGCAAAGCTGCCGCTGCGATCCCACTCTGTTCGCCCTCCTGCAGATCAAGATCGATGATCGCGAGGTGTGGCAACTGTTTCTCCACCATCGCTAACAGCTCGGCGCTGCTGAGAAAACGCTGTGTGGTATAGCCAAAATAGGCGATCTGGCGGGCTAATTCAGCCACCTCTTCGCTATCGTGTCCGGCAATGTAGACGAGCGTGGTTGAGGCCACTGACTGCTCCCGAATGATTGGCGCCAGCAGCGCCTCTGTGCTCTGCCGTAGCGTTTCAAATAAACGCTCCATCAGGGGAGCAAGGCGCGCCACTACCTCGCCCAGATCCGTTTCCTGCACTATTGGCTGCAAAGCTGCATCGATCGCGCGCGCGACATCGCTAATGGCTACCAGGCCAAATGTTGCTCCAGAGCCGGCCAGGTTGTGAACGATGCGATGCAACTCGCGCGCGTCATCAAGCTGCGGCGCATCGGTTTGCAGTCGCGACCAGAGCGCTTCAAGCTGGACAATCTTGTTCCCTAATTGGGCAATATATTGTTGTTGTAGATCCGCAAAGAGGGAGTGCGCCTCATCACGATTGGCGTTCATAATACTCTTCTGCTCCCTCCGCTACTAACGCTGTGACGTATGCGCGGCATCGGATGACAATCTCATCACTATCATCATATCCGATTGAACGATTTTTCAAACAGGTTGCGCACCCTTCCATGCGCAACTCAGGTTAAGAAACGCTGACAAACCTGCTTTACTCGATATCCATGATATTTACTCGATATCCATGATAGAAGATACGCGAGATAAGGACGATCAGCGCTGAATCGACTTGGGCGGCATAACGACTACCAGCGCCACGCCGATTGAAGCAATGATGAGACCACCTATCGCCAGCCATCCAAGCTGCTCGCCAAACAAGAGCCACGCCTCTACCGCAGTCGCTGGCGGCACCAGGTAGAAAAGACTGGATACCCGCGCCGCTGACCGCGCCCGAATCAGCAACATCAAGAGCAGGATTGCTCCAATTGATAGAACTAGCGTTAACCACAACAACGCTCCAATCAGGGCCGGTTGCCAGTCAATTTCACCCGTCTCGCACAGCCAGGCCAGTGGCGCTGTCACTGCCAGCGCTCCCAAATATTGCGCCCATGTCCCACTCAGCAGCGGCAAACCTGTCCCAAACCGTTTCTGGTAGAGTGTCCCGGCAGTTGTCGTCAGTAAAGCGATGATGGCTGCGGTAAGCGACACTGGCGTAACCGGCGCCGGGCCAACTGCCATGAGTTTATCGCTGACTACTGCTGCCACTCCCACTAATCCTAAACCTAATCCCAGCCATTGTCGCCATGCAATCTGCTCGCCTAATGTCCACTGGCCAATCAGCGCGGTCAAAATCGGTTGTAGACTGACGATTAACGCGGCCAATCCCGCCGGCATGCCCCCATCAATCGCAAGAAAGACACCACCCAGGTAACCACTGTGCAACAATATACCAACTATCGCGCTGTGACCATAAGACGCCGGTTTTGTCAGCCATGGTTGTTGAAAAATGATGGTGAGAGCGCCTAGTAAGAGCAATACTAGCGCGAAACGAATGCTCAGGAAGGTGAACGGTTCAATATATGGCAACCCAAAACGCGCCCCGATGAAGCCAGTGCTCCAGAGGAGCACGAAGAGTAGTGGCGCCACGCTGGCCAGTTGAAACGAGCCTGTAGTTTGTTTTTTCATGCAAGACACTTTTCTTTCTTGGCAAATTGCGATGCACATCAAACATTCATTTTATGCTAAACTAGACTCTGTGCCGAATATCACGATATCAGGCAAAGAGGAGGTTCTCCATGAGCTGGCGAGGTTCTGGCAGTGGTTTTCGTTCGCGCAGCAGTAGCCGCAGCAGCAATGGCGGTTCCAGCTTTTCCGGCGGTAGCGCCGGTGGGCCGCCGCTCAGCGTTATGATCGGCCTGGCACTTGGCGCCGGCTTGATCATGCTGATTGTGATGATTGCCTCTAACGCAAATCCCGGCGGGTTTGTCGCTTCGGCGCCACGCCCAACCGCTACCCCGCGCCCAACCGCCACCCCGCGCCCAACCGCCGCGCCCGTTGCGAGTCAGCCAACCAGCGCTCCGGCAACAGGCGGCGCCAACGAACCCGGTGGATCGAATGTTGTGAATGAAACACCTGCGCAGACGGTTGAGATTCGCGCTGCGCCAGATGCTTTGGCCTTCGCTCAGACATCCCTGACTCTGCCCGCGAATACAGTGGTCCGACTCGATTTCGTTAACCAGAATAATCTCGGTGTGCAACACAACTGGGTGCTAGTCAATGGTGGCGATGACGTGGCCGCAGCCGTCAATAACGCCGCCCAGAACAATGCTGACGCCCTCTTCGTGCCGCCGCCTGACACACCCAACGCTCTGGCCTGGACGGCTATGCTCAATGCTGGTCAAACTGGCAGCGTTACCTTCCGCACTCCTGCGCCCGGTACCTACCTTTACATCTGTACCTTCCCCGGCCATTACCTGGCCGGCATGAAGGGTACGTTGACTGTTACCCAATAAGTTGGCTATTGGCCCACCGCGCAGGCGCGCAGCTCGCATGATACAATCTGCTCGCGCCTGCGCGTCCGTTTCCTTCCACCGCTATCCCGCCGTTCGTTCCAGCACAGCTATCACTTCCACGTGTGGCGTGTGCGGGAACATATCATATCCGCGCAGGCTAACAATGCGGTAAGCCGATTGCAAAAGTTGTAAGTCGTTGACCTGGGTAAGTGGATTACACGATACATAGACGATTCGCTGCGGCGCAACGCGGAGTAGTTCATGACAAACCTGCGACCCAAGACCGGTACGCGGCGGATCGGCGACGATGACCGACAAGCTGCCGGACGGTTGTTCATGCAAGTAGGCTAGCGTATCGCTGCAAATCGGGTTGAGATTGCCAATCCCATTCGCCGCCGCGTTGTGCGCTGCCAACGCAGCACTCTCGGCCACCGATTCGACACAATCAACCCACGCCGCCATCCGCGCCAGATGGAGACCAATTGCGCCTACCCCACCGTAAAGATCGGCCACACGCATCGTTGGATCAGGCGCCGCCGCCTCCACCGCATCACCGATTAACCGGTCGGCCAGATAGACATTATTTTGAAAGAAGGTGTTGGGACCGATCCAACAGGTCATGTTACCGACCCGCATTGGCAGCAGGGCAGCTCCCCAATGGCGGCGCGGTTCACCAAACGAGAGATCGGTCAGCGTGGCATTAACCAGCCAGTGAAAGCCGACGACTCCCGGCTGATCCAGTGCCGTAGCCGCCAGTTCAGCCATGAGCGCCTCATCGCCACCGTCAGCGGTGACAACGGCAAGCAATAGCTCATTATCAGGATTGCGCCGCGCGACTACGTAGCGTAGAAAACCGGTGTGAGCGCGAAGGTCGTAATCGGGCAGGCCCAACGCCATCGCGCGTTGCCAGACCGCTTGCGCCGCAGCAAACGCTGCTGGCGGTATCAGATGACATGTGGTTAATTCCACAATGTAATTGAACTTTCCCCGCGCTCGCAAGCCAAATCGCCCCTTTGTGGCGACATAATCCATTCGTGTGCGGTAGGCATTCGGGTTCGGCGACGGCACTACCGTCAAATCATCTACCGGAATGCCGCCGGCAAAGTAGAGTTCGCGTAACGCTGCTGCCTTTGCCGCTACCTGATCAGGGTAGGCTCGATCCTGAAACGCGCAACCGCCACAATCACGCGCATGCGGACACACAGGCGGCACCGGCTGGCCGATGAACGCGCGATCAACAATCGCTTTCCGCAAAGTTTTGGCGGTGAATACCGTCATAACCCGAATCACCTTGCGCCCATAGCCACCATCACCGCGCTGCCAGGCCAAATCAGGCCGGTGGCGTAGCGGGTTGCGCCAGCGTATGGTCGCCGATCATGGTCACTAGTTTAATGATCCATTGCGCTGATCGCGCGCCGCCGCGATTTGCTCACTCATCCAGCGTTGCAACGCCTCTTGCGGAGAAGCAGCGACATCCAGTTCGCGCAAATCGATCCCGATATGCGTCAACGTGAGCGCCACCTGAGCGGCAATCCCGGTCAAAATCACCTTGCATCCCAGCAGACGCAGAGCGCGCACCGTTTGGGTAATGGCGTTCGCCACTGCGGTGTCAATGACCGGCACGCCAGCCACATCGATAATCACCAGATTGACACGCCGTTCATGAACGAGTTCGAGCAACCGGCTGGTGATTCGTCCGGCCCGGCGACTATCGATACTGCCCACGAGCGGCGCCAGTAGCACGCCATCAGCGATCCGCACTGCTGGCGTCTCCAGTTGACCAACCAGTTCGATCAGTTCTTGCTGGCGCCGATTTTGTTCGGCCAGTTCGTGTCGTTGCTGTTCAATAGCCGCAGCCCGCTCGGCAATTTCTCGGCGGGCAGCCTCAGCTTGCGTCGCATTGCGCTCGGCTTCAATCCTGGCGCTATCGAGTGAGAAGCGCGCTGCTGCAAAAGCGGCCACCTGCACAACGTAACTGGCCAACACCGCAATATCGGCATACACTCCATTCAAAGCATTATCGTCAAGCAGATCTCTGCCCAACAAGATGGCCATGATCGCCACTCCAACCCCGGCCACCCATTGCACGTTGGTCAATGCCAGCGCAAAGGCCAGCGGAGTAAAGAGAACGATATCCTGTTCATTATTGCCCAATCCACCCGCCACAACCAGCGTCACGCCAGCAGTCGCGAAGAAACGCGCCCCTTCCCACCCGCGCCAGTGCAACCAGGTTGCGATCCAGAAGATCGCCGAGACGATGAGAGTCAGTATTATGGTCAACAGCGGATCGCCAAAAATGATATTCAGCAAGCCGCGCCCTAACGTGTATGCAGCCATCCCCCCTATAAGGATGAAGGCCAACCGGCGTTGATCGATGCGCACAAAGCCCTCCTCATTATGCATATTTAGCCGAACCGCTGATCAATCACGCGCCGCACAGCGTCTATGTCCGGAGGCAACTCAATCGGCGGATTGGTATACTGCCCAACTACATCACGCAACGTTCCTTCATGGTATTCGACTTTGAATCGGCTGAATTTCAAACCGTGCGCAGTTGAAATGACAACGACCCGATCACTGCGTTTGATCTCGCCGCGTTGCGCCAGCTTAATCAGCGCAGCCAACGCCACGCCGGTGTGCGGACAGGCATACGCGCCGGTGCGGTCGGCGCGGGCCGCCGCATCGGCCAGCTCCTGCTCGGTGGCCTGCTCAACAATCCCGTTGAAGCGACGCAATATGCTGATCGCGCGGTTAATGCTCACCGGATCGCCGATCTGAATGGCGCTGGCCGCCGTCGGCTGCGCTTTGATTGGCTGATACTCGCGAAAACCGGTCAGGTATGAGCGGTAAAGCGGATTGGCATTGGCCGCCTGAGCGGTGACAATCCGGGGTAGACGATCGATTAGGCCGAGTTCATGCATCATCAACAAACCCTTGCCTAACGCAAAAGTGTTGCCCAGGTTCCCGCCGGGGATAATGATCCAGTCCGGCACTTCCCAATCAAATTGTTGCACAATCTCGATGCCAACCGTCTTCTGCCCCTCAATGCGCAACGAATTGAGCGAATTGGCCAGGTAAATGCCATTATCAGGATTAGCAGTAATCTCGCGCACGATCCGCATACAGCCATCAAAATCGGTATCGAGCGCCAGCACGAGGGCGCCATGCGCTACCGGTTGCACCAACTGCGCGATGCTCACTTTCCCCTTGGGCAGGAACACAATGGTTGGAATGCCGGCTGCCGCGCCATAGGCTGCGAGCGCCGCCGAAGTATCGCCGGTAGAGGCGCAGGCAATTGCCCGGATCGGTTTGCCCTCACTGATCATCTGTTTGACGACGCTGACCAACACCGTCATCCCAAGGTCTTTAAACGAACCGGTGTGTGAATTGCCGCACATCTTGATCCAGAGGTCATCAAGCCCGATCTCGCGCCCAAACCGCTCGGCCCAGAAGAGGTTTGTGCCACCTTCAAACATGCTGACAACGTTATCATCAGACACGATCGGGCACACCCACTCTTTTTTTCCCCACACACCGCTGCCATACGGCCACGTTGTGCGCATCCAGCGCTCATCGAAGAGGCGTTTCCACTCTTCAGCGCTACGCCGGGCCAGCGCGGCCATATCGTGCTGCACTTCAAGCAATCCACCCGACCGACTGTAGTAAACGACTTCGGTCAATGGGTATCGCTCGTTGGGATCATCTTGCGCGGCAAACCATGCGTGATACATCGTCACTCGCTCCTGCCAACAATGCCCGCTCACCCTGCGCGCGGGAATGAAAGAGGTTTTTAAGCGGTAAAACCATGCCCACCCTTGGACAGCTCGTATTGTACCGCACCCGCGCCACCTTGTCATCGATGCGCAGATTGTGCCGCTTGTCTTCGGTTCCAGATAACACCGCTGCCGGCCCGATCATCTCAAATGTGGTAGTGGCATGCCTGCGCTCTCGCGCGGCGTTGCCCATATCAGTGTACAATGGCAATTGACAGACGCCAACCGTCTGACTACGACAATTCACATTGCGCCGTTCGGCGTGAGGGAGGTTTGCACAATGCGGCATGTCCGCGCACTCTTGCTTGGTCTCTCACTCATTGCGCTGGTCATATCGTGCGCCGGCTACGTTTTGCTGAGTGAATTGCGCGCCACACCCGCCACCGCTGGCGATCCGGTTGAGTTTATCGTTGCTCCCGGCGAGACTGCTGACGCTATTGCTACCCGCCTGGGCGAAGCCGGCCTGATCCGCCAGCCAGCCCTGTTTCGAGCGCTGGTGCGGTGGCGCGGGCTTGATCAACAAATCCAGGCTGGACGCTATGTGCTGAGTCCGACTATGACGATGAGCGACATCTTGATCGTTTTGCAGAGCGGTCGAGTGGTCAACGATGTGCAGGTCACGATTCCCGAAGGTCTTCGCCTTGAAGAGATTGCCACGATCATTGCCGCTGCCGGTCTCGTCAGCGAAGAGGAGTTTCTCGCCGTAGCTCGCGATGGTGAACGTTTCCGCGCCGACTATTTCCTGCTTAGCAGCCTGCCACCCGGCTCCACCCTGGAAGGCTATCTCTTCCCTGATACCTACCGCTTTGCTCCCTCGGCCAACGCCGAAACTATCGTTCGCAAGTTGCTCGATCGCTTTGTCGAGCAGTACAGTACCATCGAACGCTCAGTGCGCGTGCCCGGAGTAACCGTGCATCAGATCGTTACGATGGCTTCGATCATTCAGCGCGAGGCGGCTCTGCTCAGCGAAATGCCGCAGATTAGCGCCGTGTTCTGGAATCGGCTCAAACCCCAATACGCACCCATTTTTGGTGGCGGTCTGCTCGGCGCCGATGCTACGGTGCAGTACGCGCTGGGTTTTGATGCCAGCGAAGGCACCTGGTGGCAACGCGAACTAACCCTCGATGAACTTGCCATTCAAAGCCCTTACAACACGCGAGTGACACCCGGTCTACCACCCGGCCCAATCGCCGCTCCCGGCCTGGCGGCGCTCACTGCGGCGGCCCAGCCCGATGAGTCGGTGCCATATCTCTTCTTTGTTGCCAGTTGCGCGCTCGATGGCTCGCACAAATTTGCAACCACAATCGAGGAATTCCGCGTCTACGAAGCAGAGTGGCTGGCATGCCAATCGAATCAACCATGACACCAGAGATTATCTTGATCGGCGATCCGGTCTCTCATTCTCGCTCGCCGGCGATGCACAATGCTGCCCTGGCAGCGCTCGGCATTGCAGCTCACTACCGCGCCGTGCAGACAACCGCCGCTGAATTGCCAGACCGCATCACCGCGCTACGTCAACCGACATTTCTGGGCGCAAATGTGACTTTGCCTCATAAAGAAGCCGTCATCCCACTCCTCGATGAACTAGAACCGACGGCGGCCCGCATTGGCGCCGTCAATACGATAGTGCGCCAGCCCGATGGTCGGCTGATAGGCGCCAATACCGACGCGCCAGGACTGCTGGCCGACCTTGCTGCCGCTGGCTGGACGGCAACCAGGCAGGAAGTCGTTATTCTCGGCGCATCGGGCGCTGCGCGAGCTGCTGCTTTCGCCCTGGTCGATGCCGGTGTCACCAGTCTCTGGATCGTTAACCGAAACCTGATGCGGGCAGTTGATCTGGTGGCTGCAGTGGCTGCTAACCAGCCAGCGCTGCAAGCGCGGGCACTGGCCCTCTCCGATCCGGTAGTGGCAGAGGTTGTCGCAAACTGCACGCTGCTGATCAATGCGACTGCTCTCGGCTGGCGCGATGGCGAGATACCGCTGCCCGATCCACCGGTCGGCCCGCACTGTCTGGTCTACGATATGGTCTACCGCGAAACCGCTTTGCTCCGTGCTGCTGCTGCTCGCGGCGCGCGCGCGCGCGATGGGCGCGGGATGCTGGTGGAACAGGGGGCGCTGGCTTTTGAACGCTGGACGGGTCGTTCAGCGCCGCGAGCGATAATGTGGCAGGCTGCATTTGGCGAGGAACCAAAACCATGATCGATGTGGTCATAGTCATAGCCGGTCTGGCGCTGGGTAGTCTGCTCAATGTGCTCATCATCCGACTACCCCGCGAAGAGCGCTTGCTAGGCTGGCCGCGCTGCATTCGCACTGGCCAGCCATTGCGATGGTGGCAGATGCTGCCGGTAGTGGGCTGGTTACTGCAACGTGGCCGGGCTGCCAATGGTCAACCCTTGCCCTTGATCTACCCGTTGGTCGAAATTGCCAGCGCACTCTGGCTCTGGCGACTGTTCCATCTTTACGGCCTTAGCCCGCTCTTCGCCTATCTCGCCTTTGTTGGCGCCATCTTGATCGTTACCGGCGTCATCGACTGGCTTCACCGCTGGATCTATACCTTTGTCATTCTGGGTAGCGCCTTGATCGCCTTCGGCTGGGGATCGCTGGTGGGCGCCGGATGGCGCGATCTGCTCCTGGGCGGTCTTGTCGGCGGGGTCGGCTTCTTCTTCCTTTACCTGCTCGCCCTGGTCCTCTTTCCAGGCAAATCGGCTCCCTTTGGGTTGGGCGATGTCTACCTCGCCATCTTCATCGGCGCAGCGCTTGGGTTGCGTCACCTCGGCCCGGCCCTGATCTTCGGCGTCTTCATGGCCGGCTTTGTTGCCGCTGGTATCCTGATTGCCCGCCGGCTGGGTCGCCAAACCCCAGAATATTTGCCTTACGGCGCTTACCTGTGTCTGGGAGTATTGCTCTACGTTGCGCTCGGCGCCTATCAATTGTAAGCCCATCTGTCGCCTGACCTGGTTTTGGATAACGACTCCAGGGGCTTCATACGCCTTACTAGACTGAGCAAGCGCGCTCGCTGTCAGATCGACACGGCGTTAACGTCGATGGCACAACACCCATTCCCGTTCTACACACTGCCTGCTACTAACGCAGTGATACGCTCTATAATGCGCCCGTTTTATCTGGCTCCAGCGCCGGCAACAATTGCTCAGCGGCAACCGCAAGATCGGCCCTCTCGCGCAATACTATCGTCGAGTGCTTGCCATAACCGGTACAATGAAACCAGCCTCCTCACACCGACAAAAGAATGATCGGCTCAATATCCAGCGTCAGTGAGATACGCCTATGATCGGTCTTATCCCTGCTGGCGGAATGGCAACCCGTCTTGGCCCATTACCATGCAGCAAAGAGCTGTTACCTGTGGGCGCTTTTATCGACCCGAACGGCTTGCGGCCAAGGCCCGTTATCACATACCTGCTGGCCCAATGGCAACGCGCCGGTATCGAACGTGCTCTGATCGTCGTGCGGCCAGGGAAATGGGACATCATCAACTATCTGGGCGACGGTCAGGCATTTGGGCCACAGCTTGCCTACCTGACCGTTCACGAACCACACGGCGCTGCGTATACGCTGGCCGCCGCATTGCCGTTCCTGCGCGATCAGACAGTAGCGCTGGGATTGCCCGACGTGATTCTGACACCCGATGAGGTCTTTGCAACCCTAAAGGCGCACCACACCAGCAGCCAGCCCGATCTGACCCTTGGCCTCTTCCCGTGTGAACGACCACACACCGCCGACATGGTAGCCCTGACCACAGACAACCAGGTCACAGCCATCGACATCAAACCATCGCACACTACCCTGCGCTGGACGTGGATGGCTGCGATCTGGTCACCGGCAGTAACTGACATCCTGGCTGAAGTAGTTCAGCGCGACCGCACCGCTCGCCTGCATGATCCAAACCGCGCCGAGTTGCACATCGGCGCGGTCTTTCAAGCGGCAATCAGGCGCGGCTTGCGGGTTGAAGGCGTCACCTTCCCCGCCGGAAGCGCCCTTGACATCGGCACACCAGCGGGGTGGGCAGCAGCCAACGCCATTAAAACACATCCGCAACCATAATTGCCTGATCACGCTCTGGCCCAACCGAAACAATCCCCAACCGGGCGCCCACAAGCTGACAGATCCGGGCAACATACGCCTGCGCCGCTTCTGGCAGATCGGCAAACCGCCGCGCATGGCGCGTTGGCACTGACCAGCCAGGCATCTCTTCGTAGATCGGCTCTACCTGAGCCAGAATAGCCGTCGTCATCGGCGGATATTCCAGCACAGCATCGTTTAGTTTATAGCCAGTACAAATTTTCAGCGTCTCGATCCCATCCAGCACATCGAGCTTGGTAATCGCCAGAGTATCAATCCCGTTTACCTGCGCCGCGTAGCGTGTCATCACTGCATCAAACCACCCCACCCGGCGCAACCGCCCGGTTGTGGTGCCTACCTCGGCCCACGGCGTCCCGATCTGGCGCAACGTATCGGCAATCGGCCCGTCAACCTCTGTTGGAAATGGGCCTTCACCCACGCGAGTCGTATACGCTTTGACCACGCCGATCACCGAATTGAGCCGGGTTGGGCCAATACCACTACCCTGGCAAGCGCCAGCAGCGCCGGGCGGTGATGAAGTCACAAACGGGTAGGTACCGTGGTCAATATCGAGAAGTGCGCCTTGAGCGCCCTCTAGAAGCACCGGCAGATCCTTTTCCAGCGCTCGATGAATGATAGGATGCACATCAGAAATGTGATTGGCCAACCGCCGGCCATACTCTAAATAGGTCATGTAGGTATCGTGCAACGAGAGGGCAGGCGCGCCGTAGAGCCGGGTCAACACGCGATTCTTCTCTTCCAGCACAATCCGCAATCGGTTGAGCAATGTCTCTTCGTGCAGCAGATCTCCCATACGAATGCCGGAACGGCTCATCTTATCAGCGTATGCCGGCCCAATGCCGCGACCGGTGGTGCCGATCCGCGCCTCGCCGCGCGATTGTTCTTGCAACTGATCAAGCTGAATGTGGTAAGGCATGATCACGTGCGCGCGATCGCTGACAAACAATTTGGCCGTCGAAACTCCGCGCGATTCGAGTTCCTCAATCTCTTTGATCAAGGCCTCGGGATTAATCACAACACCGGGGCCAATCACGTTGACGATACCCGGATCAAAAATGCCAGAAGGCACGAGATGTAACTTGAACGTGCCGAGGTAGTTCACAACGGTATGGCCGGCATTATTGCCACCACCGTAGCGAATGACCAGACGGGCGCGGGCCGCCAGTAGATCAACCAGATGGCCTTTGCCTTCATCGCCCCATTGCGCGCCAATTAATGCAACAACCGGCATTGTCTCTCTCCCTGTAGATGGCGCCCATTGCTCGAACTACGGTTGAACGCCTTTGCTTTGCGCAACCGCAGTCTGCATAGTGACGCTTCTGACAACCCGAAAAGCTCTTTCCCTCCAACCGCTGCCCTGCGAGTGTAGCATGCGCCACGACGAATCAAGAGCGGTGACTGAACTCTCTGCTTAGTCACAGGAGACGGTGCCCATGTACTGACGCATTGATACAAGTATCCCGGCAATTCGCCCCGATGGGATGGCTGGCCAGCAAACCGCTTCCCAATGTTCAGACCGATAGCCTGCTGCAATCATTTGCGTCGGCTATCAACCTGATCGCCACACCGCTTTCATGCTCGCAAGACCGCCCGCAGACTGGCCAGTGCCTCATCGACGTGGCGCGGTTCGATAATCAACGGCGGCAAGAGACGCAGCACATCTTCACCCGCAGTAGCAACCAGCAATCCGTGGTGATGGGCCGCTTCACGCGCGGCGCTTGCCGAGCCGGCAATGCGCAGGCCACGCATCAGACCACGTCCGCGCAATTCAAGCACAGTATTGGGCAATTCGGCAGCCAGATCGTGTAACGACTCATCAAGATAATTGCTTACCTGCTGCACATGGGTCAGGAAGGCCGGATCGCTAATCTTGCGAAACACTACTGCGCCCACTGCTGTCGCCAGAGGATTGCCCCCGAAAGTCGTGCCGTGATCGCCAGGCTGGATCGCGTCGGCCACATGTTGACCCATCAAAACGGCACCAATCGGCAATCCACCGGCCAGCGGCTTGGCAACTGTCATGATGTCAGGCTGTACCCCAAGCTGCTCGTGCGCCCAGAGTGTACCGGTGCGGCCAACCCCACATTGAATCTCATCAAAGATTAGCAATGCGTTGTAGCGCTGGCAAAGTTCGTGCGCGCCTTGCGCAAAAGCGGGATCGGCAGCGCGCAAGCCGCCTTCACCCTGCACCGGTTCAAGCACAACTGCGCACACATCGTCACCCATTGCCGCCTCGAGCGAAGCTAGATCGTTGTAGCGGGCAAAGCGCACACCTGGCATGACCGGCATGAATGGTTCACGGTATTTGTCGCGGGCAGTGATCGCGACAGCGCCCATCGTGCGCCCGTGAAAGCTGCCATCAAAGGCAACAAATGTGGTCTTGCCTTCGCCAAAATGAGCGCGGGCGTAGCGACGGGCAAATTTAATCGCCCCCTCGATAGCTTCGGCGCCGCTATTGCAAAAGAACGCTTTCTCGAAAGCGGGGCTGCTCTGCACCAGTAATGCTGCCAGCTCGATTGCCGGACGGGTATGGTAAAGATTCGACACGTGAATCAAGCGAGCTGCCTGCTCATTGATGGCATTCAACACATCTCGATCACCGTAGCCGAGCGCATTGACGGCAATACCGGCGACAAAATCAAGGTAACGCCGCCCCTCGCTGTCGTAGAGATACACCCCTTCACCGCGCTCAATCACAAAATCGGCGCGCACATAACTCTGCAACAGATAATCGTGATCGGCCTGAATCAGGTCTGCGGCGCGCTCGCCGGTCATAGCATATCCTTTCCCTCGCGATTGCCAACCTTACTTACGCGCAATTATACCATCGGCGCGGTCATACCGTAGAGCCGCACTGTGACGCAGTTCCGGGCAGTTGTGTGGTATAACGGAAATGTAGCCAGATTGCTCTTTCATCCGAGTGTCACGCTATGACGAGATAAGCTGCAAACGTGAACATCGCACTGAAATTCTATCAACGTCTCATCCGCTGGTTGTTTCATCGCCTCTACCACGAACTGGCCTGGAGTTACGATTTGATCGCCTGGCTGGTCTCTGCCGGACATTGGCAACGTTGGGTTGAGGCTGCTGTGCCGTCATTGCACGGAAGAGTGCTGGAGCTGGGATGCGGTCCCGGTTATTTGCAACGCGCTCTGGCCGAACGCCCTGATGTGGTCGGGATTGACTCATCGCCGGCAATGCTACGTCGCGCAGCGCGCTTTACCAGGCGACTTGTTCAGGCTGACGCTCGTCAATTGCCATTTGCCGATGCCAGTTTCGATACAGTCTGCGCCACCTTCCCGGCAGAGTATATTCTCGATCCGGCGACTCACGCCGAAATCCGCCGTGTGCTGGCCCCTAACGGCCAACTGGTAATCGTTGATGGCGGGCGGATTGAGGGGGGTTATGGCCGTCTGATTGACGCCGTCTATCGGCTGATCTGGTTGGGACGCAATGCGCGCGATCTTCCTCCAGAGTTCAAGATCGGCGTATTTCACCTGCGCGTCCAGCGCGTTTTTGTCGGTGACAGCAGTGTGTTGGTGATGGTCGGGAGACCGCATGAAACCAGATCTGAGCTTTGAATACGCGCTTCGCGCCCGTGGATACCAGACGCTGGCCGGGATTGACGAAGCCGGACGCGGTTGCTGGGCCGGGCCGGTGGTGGCCGCAGCCGTCGTGTTAGCGCCGATAGTGTACGAACAGCCAGATTTGCTGGCAATGGTCAACGATTCGAAACAGTTGAGCGCCGCCGCTCGCGAGCATGTATACACCATCATACAGACCTGCGCTCAGGGCATCGGTGTAGGTATCGTCCCGGCCTTTTTGATCGACGCTTACGGTATCCTGCCGGCTACTCGCCTGGCAATGACCCTGGCAGTACTATCGCTGCCTTGCGCTGTTGATGCGCTGCTGATCGATGCCGAACGGCTATCCAACCTGAGTCTGCCGCAAGAGTCGCTGGCGCGTGGCGATGCGCGGTCATTGTCGATTGCTGCCGCTTCTATTATTGCCAAAGTTACGCGCGATCGGTTGATGCAAACCGCCGACCTTTGCTATCCACAGTACGGGTTTGCGCTGCATAAAGGGTATGGCACTGCCGCTCATCAGCGCGCGCTCAGGCAACATGGCCCATCGCCAATCCACCGCCAGACTTTTCAACCGGTGCTGGAAGCATTGCATCCCCTGGAGAATCCATGAATCTACGTGAACACCTCATCACTTCAACCCTGCTGGCCGCTGGTTTGTACCTCCGTCGCCCGCAAGCTGCTGCTCTGCTCATTACTGGCGGCGTACTTATCGATCTCGATCATCTCATCCTGTACGCCTGTCGCACCGGCGATTGGAGCATCAGCGGCGCGCTGAGCTACAACCGTTATCGCAACCGGTTGCCCTGGCGCGGTGATAATCGACCGCGCTACGGTTCACTGCGCTCGTGGCTCCACCAGCCGCTCCTGGTCTTGCCACCGCTTTGGACGCTAACCCAACGCTGGCCGCGCCTGCGTCCGTTCGCAATCGGCGTTACCCTTCACCTCTTGCTCGATCACGTCTCGCTACCGTTCATCTGGGCAGCTTACCTGCGCAGCAGAGGTCGTTGCAGTCACTGTGGCAGCCACCAGCACGTCGAAGTCTACCGCCGTCCCCGTCGCGACGATCACCGCCTCGGCTGGATCGCTCTCTGTCGCCGGTGCTCCGATCTCAGAGTGTGGTACACTACTAATGATAGACATACGCAATCAATTGATTACCGCCTGTCTGCTTGAACTGGAAGGAGTGCCTGGGATGGATCCTGATGACGATCTGTTACCCGAAGATCCGATCAATGAACTCAGTCGCCTCGCCAGTGAAGCAATTGATGGCCAGGCCAAAGGCGCTACCTCGGCTGAGCGGCGGCGACGTTGCGAACGAGTGCTAGAACTAGAGGCGCAAGGATTCGTCAACGATGAGCGCGCCTGCTTTCTGGCCGGATTGGTCATGATCTGCGGCGAATCGGTCGCCGATTTTCATCACGCCCACCGCTTTGCCAGGCGAGCAACCCAACTAGGCGATGAACGGGCATGGACATTGCGCGCAATGGCCTGGGACCGACTATTGATCGAATTAGGTCGTCCACAACACTTCGGCACCCAGATCATTCGGATCGGTGGGCGCTGGTCACTCGGCGAGGTCAATCCCAACGTAACCGACTGGGAACGCGCCCTGTTTGGCGTGCCACCACTGTATGTCCAGCTCCAACGAGTAGAAGAACTGCAACGTTCTGAGTAGCTTACCACCCCATACCTGACCTGTTTCGACTCTTGTCACGAGCTGGCGCATGCGCGACTGCGCCGCCGAATCCTCCTGTCTCAACCTCCATCACTGGCTAGCCTGCTTGCAGCGAAATGATACCGGCTCATTATGCTATCGCCGGTCAATGACACACGGAATGGATTAGATGGGTACGGAGCACCGTACCCATCCGCCGCTTATTCGGGCAGCTTGTTTGTTTGCGCGCGCTCCAACAGTTGTTAGCTGTGGAAATGTTATCTGTGCCTGTTAGGTAAGTAGACTATCAAGGCCTGATAATACTTCTGTATACGTACTATGTTGTGTCAGTCGGCAAATTACAATATAAATATATTTTTAATTAATACCAGGAACATAAGTATTAGTTTTTCGCTTAAAACCAGTTATATCAATAAATTATAAACACATGAAACGATCTGTAAACTTGTTTAACAATTCTACTCGTAACGATAGTGTAATCTATGCAACTTGTTCGTTCCTCGCCACGAGGGATACATTTTCATTACGTTATCAGGTTAGTCTCAGAAACGGGGGGTAACAATGAAACGCCTTTCGCCACGTTCGTTGTTCGCTATCGGTTTTAGCGCGGCACTGGCTCTCACGCTGGCCTGGTTTGCGTATGGCGCCGCAGCTTCACGAGCGCGGGTCGAAATCTTTACGCCGCAAGGAGTGGCGCCATGCGCAGCCAGTCGCACCCCAGAGCCGGCTATCTTCCAGACGCAGACGCTGCTGGCACGTTTTGACTTCTATCGAGTACTTGAGCCACCTTTCGGCCCTGAACCCGTCGAAGTAGACATCACCTTTCCCGATGGGCGCGTCTTTACCATCAGTGCCGCTCAATTTCTCGACGGTGTTATCGACATGCCAACCAACGTTCAATTTGCTCGCTTTTCCAACAACGCTGGTCAACTTTCCCTCAACATCACAATCCCGGGCACCTGGCCTTATGGGTGCTACCGCCTGAGCGGGCGCGGTCTCAGCAGTGGTGGCGCCAATACGGCATCAGCCTTCTTTGTCGTCATTCCCGGTGGTCGGCCAGGGCCAACCGGAACCGCCACGCTGCGCGCTACTTTAAATGGGCAGGAAACCAGCGTCATTCAGCAAGGTCAAATTCTGGAAATTGATGGACGCGGCTTCATCGGTGGCGAACAGGTCTCATTCTGGTTGACCGCTCCCGATGGCACGGTCATCGACTTCCCGCCCGGACAGGCCGTTGTGCAGGCCACACCCAGCGGCGCTGTTTCGACTTCGTTCCAGTTTGAAGGCAAGAATCCGGTCGGGCGCTACACGGTAACGGCGCTAGGAAATACCAGTGGGTTCCGGGTCTTCGCTCACTTCGAACTTATCTCGCGGCCCGTGACGCAACGCGGCCCAGCGCGACTGTCGGTAGTGGTGCCGTCCGGAGCGGTGGCGCCGCAACGGTCGATCTTCTATGCGAACGGCGATCTCTTCTTCCCAGGTGAGCGGGTCGATCTGTGGCTAACCCTACCGGATGGCGCGGTGCGCGGCTTTCCCTCCACGTTTGCCGATCCAGTGTCCGGTCAGTTTATGGTAGAACTCTTTCTCGATGAGCGCTTGCCGGTTGGTTTCTACCAGTTGACAGCCCAAGGCGCTGTCAGCCAGCAACTGGTGATCGCCACCTTTACCCTCACGCAAACAGCCGACACTATCGCCAATCCACAACCGGTTCCGCAAGTCGGTTTAGACAACAATCCATCGACACCACCTAATCTGAGCTTCACCGACCCAGATCCGACCAATATCAACGAATACGGTAATCCTGACGAATAAGCGGTATGGGGGTGGGGGTACGGCATGCCGTACCCCCACCATACATTCTGTACACGGCAACGTCGTTGGCCGATAGATTGCCGCTCTCTCTCCGGCGGATAATGATCATCCTCAATCTGCCGGTCTATCTGCCCAACAGGTGCAGATTGCATTTCCAACATCAATAACCGGTAAACTTCGCGCAAACGAACGAGCTGCGCAGAGAAGCGATGTGGGGTACGGTGAGACCGTACCCCTCCAATAGAGCCAGATCGTTGCCTGTTAGACTGCCGCTCTTACTCTGGCGGATGATGAACATCATCAATCTGCCGGTCTCCTTGACCGACGGGTGCAGATTTCATTTCCAGAGTCAATAACTGTTGAACCTCGCGCAAACGAGCAAGCTGCTGTTCGAGCTGCGCAAAAGCCTGAATGTCACCGGCCCGCGCAGCTTCCAAAGCGAGGCTCATCTTTGACTCAATCTCGTCCAGCCACTTAACACTTTGCTTGCGGCGCGTATCGAGATCAGCCGCATAGATTGCGAGCGAAATGTGACAGGCGACCAGTTCCAGGAGATTAAGGTGTGAGCTACCAAAGCGACGACTCTGCGTTGTGGTTACCGTCAACGCTCCCAGCAATCGCTGTCCCCATCGCAACGGCACTGCCATAGCACACCGGGTTGGAGCATCGACCTCATGCACCCGTAACGACAACCAGCGCCGATCTGCGTCAGTTTCATCAATGATCAATGGTTGCCCTTCGCGCAGCACCAGCCCGGCAAACCCATGTTCGCGCACCTCACGCGCGCGATCGGGGGTTGACATATGGCCATTGCTGAGCAAAAGCATCGGCGCTTTATCTTTATCAAGTGGGATTAGCAGGAGAGAAGCCCGCTCGCCGCCAACCATTGCCGGCACCTGAGTGGCCAGTTGCAACCCCAGATGGAGCGGATCGGTCGTCGCGCTAACCACCAGCCGGGCAAACTGCAATAACTGATCGAGCGTATCGGCATGCGCCCGCGCCTGATTCAGGTACTGATCGAGTTGCCCTTGTAGTGATGATTGCTCGAGAACGACGCCAATAATCTGCCCCAATGCAGTCAATAACTCGCGATCATCGCTATCAAACGGCGGCGTTGCTCGCGAAACTTCAATCCGACCAATGACACGCCGCCCGATTGTAATCGGGCCTACCAGCATAGTGGGCGCATGCGATTGCAAACTACCGGTGCCGGCGGGAATAATAATTTCTACCCGATCCGCCAACAGCCATTCACTGCACAGGTCACGCAGCATCGGCAACGGATCGGGCTGGCGAGCGGTTGCAAAGAATGATCCCACCGTCATCAACGCATTGCGCAGACGAGCAGCGCGCCGCTGAACGGTAACGAGTTGGGTAGCGACATCGGATGCAGTCACGGCCACTCCTGAACGAAGACGAGCAAGGTGAATGCGTTTCGATCTCGATCATATCACGATGCCAGTGATTGCAAGATGACAAACCAGGCGTCGTAGATTACAGTTCAGGCATCAAGCGGCTCGGCTGGCCGCCGTTCTTCCATCGTGAGTACACTCCCTCGCTGAAAAACAAGCTGGCCGTGCTCAACATCGACTTCGATCTGGTCGCCAGCCCTGAATGTTCCGCGCAGCAATTCACGCGAGATGGGGGTTTCCAGCAGGCGCTGGATGGCGCGGCGTAGCGGGCGCGCGCCGAAGACTGGATTATAGCCTTCTTTGATCACATATTCCTTGGCCGCCTGCGTCAGCGTCAGCCCGATCTGCTGATCACGCAACCGATTGACCAGTTCAGCCACTTGCAATTCCACGATCCTGGTCAAATCATCCATCGAGAGCGGATGGAAGAGAATAATCTCATCAATCCGATTGAGGAATTCAGGCCGGAACGTCTGCTTAAGCGCCTCATCGACCTTCTTGCGCGCCTCGCGCATGTCAATTGTCCGGGTGCCCTTGCCGGCAACATTGAAACCGATACCGCCACCCTGCAAATGCTCAGTGCCGGCATTGCTGGTCATGATAATGATCGTGTTGCGGAAATCGACGGTGCGGCCTTGCCCATCGGTCAGGCGACCATCATCAAGCACCTGCAACAAGGCGTTGAAGACATCGCGGTGCGCTTTCTCAATTTCGTCGAAGAGCACCACCTGATAGGGGCGCCGGCGAACACTCTCGGTCAACTGGCCACCCTCATCGTAGCCCACATAGCCGGGTGGCGCGCCGATCAAGCGACTAACGGTATGCTGCTCCTGATATTCACTCATATCGACGCGCGTCATCGCCTCTTCGCTATCGAACATAAACTCAGCTAGCGCGCGGGCCAGCTCGGTTTTGCCAACACCGGTTGGGCCAACGAAGAGGAATGAGCCGATTGGGCGGCGAGGATCGCGCAGGCCGGAACGAGCGCGGCGGATAGCATCGCTCAGGGCAACAATGGCTTCATGTTGCCCAATCACCCGCTCGTGCAACCGCTCTTCCATATTAATCAACTTCTCACGCTCCGTTTCGAGCATTCGGCTGACCGGCACACCCGTCCAACTGGCAACGATCTGCGCGACATCTTCGTCATCAACAACCTCGTCAAGGTTATTGCGGGCCAGCCATTCGCTGCGCTCGGCCTCAAACTGGGCTTGCAGAGCCAGATAACGCGCGCGCAGCAACGCGGCGCGCTCGTAGTCGCGGCGAGCGCCGGCCTCTTCCTCTTCGGCCTGCAAACGTTTAAGCTCTTCCTCTTTCGCCTTAAGTTCTGGCGGCATTGAGAAGATGTCGATGCGCAATTTGGCGCTGGCCTCATCGATCAGATCAATCGCCTTGTCGGGCAAAAACCGGTCATTGATGTAGCGGCTCGAAAGTTGCACTGCTGCGCGAAGCGCTTCATCGCTGATCGTCAACTGATGATGCTCTTCGTAACGCTTGCGCAAACCGCGCAGCATCTCGATGGTGGTTTCGGGATCAGGCTCTTCAACAAAGACCGGCGAGAAGCGACGTTCGAGAGCGGCGTCTTTCTCGATGTGTTTGCGATACTCATCGATGGTCGTTGCGCCGATCACCTGAATCTCGCCGCGTGAAAGCGCCGGCTTGAGCATATTCGAGGCATCGATGCTGCCGGTTGCTGCGCCGGCTCCAACCACCGTATGCAACTCATCGATAAACAGAATGATGCGCCCTTTCGCGTTGCGCACCTCGTCCATCACCGCTTTCAACCGCTCTTCGAATTCGCCGCGAAACTTTGAACCTGCCACCATGCCGGCCAGATCGAGCGCCAGCACCTTGCGGTCACGCAGGGTTGGCGGCACATCGCCGCGCGCAATCCGCTGCGCCAGCCCCTCAACAATGGCCGTCTTGCCAACGCCCGTTTCACCTACCAGCACCGGATTATTCTTTGTGCGGCGCGAGAGAATCCGAATAACCCGCGCAATTTCAGCTTCGCGGCCAATCACCGGATCGAGCTTATCTTCTCGCGCCAATTCGGTCAAATCGGTGCTGTATTTCGCCAGGATCTCATAGCGGCTTTCAGCCGACGGATCATCGCTGCGTTGACTGCCTCGAATCTCCATCAACACTTGATAAATCCGCTCCTGATCGATCTGATAACTCTGCAAAATCCGCGCCGACGGGCCGTCGCGCTCACCGGCCAGGCCGATCAACAGGTGATCAAGCCCAACATACTGATCGCCCAACCGGTTCGCTTCATCTTCAGCCCGCTTCACCAGACGCTGGGTGCGCGGTGTAATATACACTTGACCGCTAATGCCATGCGAGCTTAACATTCTGGGGAGCTTCTCCAGCTCGCGCTCGATGCGTCGTTCCACATCAAGTGGATCGACGTTCAGGCGAGTAAGCGCCCGAACCGCCAGACCGTCGCGCTGGCGGAGCATCGCCAGGAAGAGATGCTCAACATCGAGCTGCGAATGCTGATGCTCCTGCATAATTTCTTGCGCAATATGGAAGGCGTTCTGCGCCTTTTCAGTGAATCGCTCCAGTCTCATTGTCGTCCCTCTAGCGTATCCGCCACAAGGCGGGTGAGCAGATCACAACGCTGATCTGCATTGATAGTATAGCACAGTAAGCGAGTAAAAACGGGTCGCTTCCGTTTAATTTATGTTATCGCCTCACCCAAAGGAGTAGTAATGAACCTGCAACAGGCACAGTGGGCACGCGACTTATTGATGAGCCTCTTAATTGCAGTCTGGAGTGGAGTCTGCGCCTGCCTGGCCGGCTTGGCCCTTCCTGCAGGCCACATCGACATCGGCACAACGTATGCCCAGCCCTACCTTAGTGGGTTTCATAGTCTGGAACGCAATCGAGACTTTTCGTACTCGTTTACCAAAGCTGAAGCAATGGTAGAGTTCCCCGGCATTGGATCAAACTGGACAACGGTCACCTTTCGCGCCAGTGGCTATCGACCTGATGACGTATCACCGGCTACATTGACCATCGCGACCGATGGTATGGCGCCGGTGCGCATCGACCTGCGAAATAGCGTTGCCCGATATTATGTTCTCATACCACCCGGAGACGATCATCTTCGCCTACACCTTACCAGTTCAACCTTCAGCACTGTAACCGATCCCCGTCAGCTCGGCATTGCCATCGATTGGATGACGGCACATCAGGTAGAGTATGGCTGGCCATTCTGGCAGGCATTGCACCTGGCGCTGATTGGAGTATTGGGCTACTGGCTAGCACGCCGGGTTGAAGTTGCGCCACTGCCGGCAGCGATCCTGGTCGGATCGATCTCAGTGGTACTGGGTGGTTTGCTGGCAGCCTACCGGATCTGGTGGGCAATCTTTACGCCGGATCTGTGGGGGCTGCTGCTCGGATTACACCTGGCTCTGGGTCCACTCCGCGCGTTCACCCGCTTTGCTTTTGCTCGCGGTGGCGAAACCTTACCCCATTGGCACGAAACCTGGTTATGGCGGATCGTGGTACTGGCGGCGCTGGTCAAGATTGGCGGCGTTATCTACCCGCAAACGATTGTGTACGACGAACGCTGGCACGTGCCGCGCACACAGATGGTGTTAGACGGGCGATTTATCGAACTGATCGTGCCGAGTCGCGTTACGCTGCTGGGCGATACTGTCGGTTTTGAAGGCGGACACTTCCCCTACTCGCCACTCTGGTATCTGATCACAGCGCCATTTGGCCTGGTGGGGATCGATCTGGGGCTGGCCTCGAATGCGCTCAACACTGCGCTCGACGTATCGCGCAGCCTGCTGATAGCCTACATCGCGCTACGACTCTTCGGGCAACCAGGAGTCGCGGTGATGGCCGCTGGCTGTTACCACCTCCTGTTAATGCCGTATTTTCTGATTTCATGGGGCAACTGGCCAACTCAGCTCGGCTTGTGGGGCACGCTGATACTGATTGCCGTGGCGCTGGCGCACCACGATCATCCCGACGAACGGCGGGCGCTCTGGGGAGTAGCCGCCGCCGCCACACTGGCAATGCTGACGTACACAGTAGTCGGCATTATGGCATTTACCATGATGGGCATCTACGCCCTTTGCGAACTTTTTCGTCGCGAAGCGCCGGCAAAGCAACGCGGGTGGCTGATCCTGGCCGGGCTGATCATTGCTGAAGCGGCAGCTTTCCTGATCTACCACATCTGGTATGTGCCGGTGATCGTGAGCGAAACACTGCCGGTCATTGCTTCGGCGCTATCGCAACGCGCCGCCCGAGGCGAATCCTTGCCTCTGCCAACCCCGGCGATTGATGGCGCATTTATGCTCAACCACCTCACCTGGCCGGGTATCATGCTGATCCTGGGCGGGGCAGTGCTGGCCTGGACGACGACACGGCGAGCGCATGCGCTCCTGATCAGTTGGTGGGCGATTTTAATCCTTTATTCAATAGTCAACTGGACGATCGCCGACATGATCCTTAAACATGTCTTTTTCATGCTACCGCTAGCTGCGATCTGCCTGGCGCTGGCACTCGATTGGCTCTGGCGGCAGGGCATTCCCGGTCGCGCTATGAGCAGCCTGGCCGTCACATACCTGCTACTGAGCGTCGCATTGCGATGGTATCATTTCATTATGGAGAAGCGACATATCAGCTAATGTGCCCGGAGAGGTCAATGTAACCCTGACAACGCAACGCGATCTGGCCGCATCCCAACTGATATGATCAGCATAGCATCACGATCTGACCGCGCTGGCAAGAGTTGCCGTCGTGATAACAACCAGTCATGATACAATGGAAAAGAACGATTGAACACCTGCTGATTACCAATCAGTCGGTGGGCATTCCACACTGTGACCAACGTTCCTTGCTTTTAAGGCAACAACGTTGTATGATGCGTAAAAAGCGTTATCAACTACCCGGAGGGCTAGAAAGCAGATTGCCATGGCGCAACGACTGGCACAAGTAGCAAAGATCGGCATTGGCCTGTGGATGGCTGGCGTTACCATTGCAACCTTTCTCATTGTGCCGCAGTATGAAGGGTTAGGAGAAGCGGGCCGGATCGTCATCGTTCATGTGCCAACGGCCTGGGTCAGTGTGATCGCATTTACCATCTCGGCCATCTTCAGCGGTTTGTACCTCTGGCGACGGCGTGAACGCGATGATCACATGGCTGTAGCGGCTGCTGAAGCCGGTCTTCTCTTCACCATTCTGGCCACAGTTACCGGCATGATCTTCTCACAGGTAGCCTGGGGTATCTTCTGGAATTGGGATCCACGCCAGACATCCATTTTCGTGCTCTTGCTGATCTACGCTGCGCTCTTTGCTCTGCGCGCGGCCATTGACGATGTTGACCGTCGCCGCCAATTGAGCGCCGTCTATTCCCTCTTCGCCTTCGTTACTATGCCCTTCCTCTTCTTCGTTGCTCCACGCATTGCCGATAGCACCCTGCATCCAAATTGCGCATTCATTCAGGGCAGCAATTGCGATGGGATTGTGCTCGAAGTCGGTAAGGTCGGTTTGATCGGAGACCAGAAGGTGCAATTGCTTGGCCTAGAGCGTCAGGGAAACCTGATCGTGGCTGAAGTCAAAGTAAGCACACCAGGTTTGCAGCAAGAGGCTATTCTCTACCCCAGTCTTGATCTAGTTGACGGTGGCATGGCAGCCCGGCCTGAATTTCCCGGTTCGCGTTTCCAGTTAGGGTTAGAAGAATACGATGAATCCACCGGCGCTGTGCGCCTGAACATGGAAGCGCCGGGCACGCAGTTGCTGGAAAACCGGCGAACACTCTACGTCTTCTTGGCTGCCAACCTTGGTTTTACTGCACTCTTCTTCTGGATGTGGCAGATCCGTTCACTGGTCTTAAACTTGCAGTGGGCGGTTGCGCAACGCGGGAGGGCCTGAACAATGGATAATGCAGCAATTTTGGTGGCGACTGCCGCAGTGTTGTCAGTCTGGATCGCGATCTTTGTTTATCTGTGGCGCATCGATGCCACAGCGCAGGCATTGCGCCGCGAGCTGGAACGTGAACGCAGGGAATCATTGCCGCCGTCTGCCGAGGTGACCCGGGTACGCGATACGGGTGAACCGGTCGAACGTCACTAGACACGCTGTGACAGATTCCGGCGCCGTTAGACACACTCCAGCTTCGGGAAGCTTCGTTCATTGCATAGATACTATGACAAGATTGAAGGATTAGTGTATGGCTGTTGCAACCACTCCTGTGCGCCGCAGTCTGACCATCAAGCCACTGCATATCGTTGGGCTGGGGATCATTCTGCTGGCTGTGGTATACGGCTTCTTCGGCTTTCAAGATGGTTTCCGCGCCTACACGACCAGCGTCGATGAGGCGATGAGCAGCGCGCGCAGCGTCCAACTGGCCGGTTTTCTCGGTAGCACCGGCGAAATGGACGAGCAAGGCCGCTTCACGTTCATGCTGCAAGATGAAAACGGCAAGATGATCAAGGTCATCTCAGACGATCCGCGTCCGGCCAACTTCGAGCAGGCCATCAGCATCGTAGCCATTGGTCGCTACGATCCCACAGAGCAGGCATTTATGGCCGACGATCTGCTGGTCAAGTGCCCATCGAAGTACCAGGAGATCGATCAGGCTAAACCGTAAGCCCGGTGAGCACATGTCGCTACCCGATTGCTAAAGGCACGGTCGATGCTATCGACCGCTGGAAAGAGTCGCTATGTATCTCTTCGGCACGTTCCTTTTGATGGCCAGCCTTGGCATGACCCTGCTGGCGACGATTAGCTACGGATTGGTGATCCGTGGACAGCGGGCCGCGCTGAGCTATGGCCGGTTTGGCGTCTACGCAGCGCTGGCCGGCGTGCTGATGTCGTGGACACTACTCATTACCGTCTTCCTGGCCCGCCGTTTCGATCTCGATTATGTCTATAACTATAGTTCGCGTGACCTCGAATTCTTCTTCACCATCGCCGCAAGCTGGGCCGGACAACCAGGCAGCTTCATGATCTGGCTGCTATGGGGCGCTATTGCCAGCGCATTGCTGGTGCGTCGCACCAAGCATTTTGAGCCGTATGTGCTGATGGTGGTGATGACTGTGCAGGCTGCTATCATCGGCTTTGTGCTGGCGCTCAATCCGTTCCAGCCCCTCATCGATCCTACGACTGGCGTAGCGCTCACCCCCGGTGATGGCCGCGGCCTCAATCCACTCCTGCACAACTTCTGGATGATTATCCATCCACCAGTACTCTTCGTCGGTTATGCCCTTGCAACGATCCCCTTCGCCTTTGCATTGGCAGCTTTGTGGCGGCGCGACTACGATACCTGGGTCAAGCGCGCGCTACCGTGGACACTGGCGGCATGGTCGTTTCTCGGCCTGGCGCTGCTCCTTGGCGGCTACTGGGCTTATGAGACCCTGGGCTGGGGTGGTTACTGGGGATGGGATCCGGTCGAAAACTCGTCACTGGTGCCCTGGCTCATCCTCACTGCCCTGATCCATGGTATGCTGGTGCAGCGCACTCATGGCGGTTTGCGAAAAACCAATCTGGTATTGGGGGTGACAACCTATATTACTGTCTTCTACGCTACCTTCATGACCCGCAGTGGAGTCTACGCCAATTTCTCAGTGCATTCATTCGTAGCCGAAGGCATCTTTGAAGGGCTGGTCGGATTTCTGGTTGTCCTGCTTGCAATCGGCGTCATCTCGCTGATCAGCCGCTGGAACGACATTCCCGCTCGCCCACTGAGCGATAAATTCTTCTCACGCGATAGCTTCTTCGTGCTGGCAATTATCACGATTGTGATGGTGGCACTGGTGGTTGGCCTCGGCACTTCAATGCCGGTCATCTCGGCCATTCCCGGCGTTGGTCACACCCTGCAAGAATGGATGGGGCGCTACTTTGAGCTTGATGATGGCACATTGATGAATCCGCAAGCGCAGCCGTTTGAGGATGGGCGCTTCTCGCTTGCTCCCTCCTTCTATCAGCGCACTGTGCCACCGTTGGGCGTAGTTGCAATTGTGCTGCTCATTGTCGGCCCGTTACTTGGCTGGCGTGATGCCAACTTCAGCCATCTGTTGCGAGCTTTGCGCTGGCCGGCAGCGCTGGCAGTGGTTGCCGCTATCGTTGCGATGCTGATCAATGTGCGCGATGTGCTGGCGCTGGCTTATGTAGCAGGTGGCGCATTTGCCTTTGGCACAAATCTGCTCATGCTGGTACGCACACTACGCGGTGGTTGGCTCCGCATTGGCGGCTATCTGGCCCACCTCGGCTTTACCGTCATGGCAATCGGGATGGTGGCATCGTCGGCGTATGCCACGCCTGACACGCGCCTGACCCTGGCCCCCGGCGAGTCGGCCCGCCTGTTCGGCTACGAGTTTATTTTCAATGGCTACCAGCTTGATGATCAGCAGCGCGGTGTGCTCGATTTGACGGTCAGCGATGGATCAAGCACCTTCTCGGCCAAACCGTACCTCTATTTCAATCAGCGCATGGGCGCAACCATGCAGACTCCTTCCATCCATAGTTATTTCTGGCACGATCTCTACATCTCTCCGGCTGGCTACGATCCTGAACGCAATCCGGCTCGTCCAGTGCTCGGAGCTGACCAGAGCGCCCAGATGGGGCCATATACCCTCACCTTCCGCGGCTTCAATATCGACCGTGAAGCGATGATGCGCGGTGAAGCAAAGGTCGGCGCGCGGGTTGAAGTCATCTACGAAGGCCAGACTATCGAGGTAGAGCCGCGAGTAGAAGTGGTGATCAACCCGACCACCAATGAGAGCGAGCTGCAATTCATCCCGGTTACGCTCCCTGGTGGCCACGAACTGCGCTTGCTTGAACTCGATCCGACCAACCGCATGGTGTTACTGGAAGGGAGCGGGTCAGGTCTCGACGATCTGCCAGTCGTGCCGGCTAAAGCCGTCATTGCGGTGAGTGTCAAACCGCTGGTGATACTGGTCTGGGTAGGAGTTGTCTTGATGGTGATTGGCGGCGCCATTGCGCTGGTGCGGCGTTACCTCGAAGGAAGTCTGGCGCTGGCCGGCGCCCGTGTGCGCTTGCCCAAAGCATTGCCAGAACTGGCCGCGCAACTGGGCTGGCGTGGCATCGGGCGCTAGTCGCTGATCGCGGCTAAATGCTCCAGAGTGGCGCACTCGCCGATCATGCGCCCCGCGTAATCCGTAGGGGCGCATGATCATGCATTGCATAAGAAATATCGAACTGTGAGACTGATACCGGCAAAGTAATGAACGACTATTACGAAATCCTTCAGGTTCACCCCAAAGCTGACGCTGAGGCGATCAGGGCTGCGTATGAGCGCCTGCGCGAACGCTATGCTCCCGAACGGCTAGAAGGCGCAGCCGAAGAATTGATTGAATTGGCCCGACGGCGACGTGATGAAATCGAACGGGCCTACAGTGTGTTGAGCGATCCGCAGCGACGCGCCGAGTACGATCGTCGTTTGCAAGACATGCTGCGCCCCACACCGCCGGCAGTGCATAGCGAATCCGATCCCGCTCTTGCCGAGGCCGCCACCGATGATGATCTGATCGATTTTCGACCACTACCGCCAGCGCGCCGGCAGGAACGACCACCGGGTTTCAATCCACAACCGTATCTCAATCCGCGCTCAGCTTCGGCTCCGGTTCAACGTGGTCGAGCGGTACCACCATCACAACCAGTCTGGCTGCTGCCATCGTTAATTGTTGCCGCGGCCACATTTAGCATCGTCCTCGGCACGTTGATCAGCACGATGGTCGTGGCGCCAGCGCCAGCCGCGCCGATCAACCCGACGGCGCCGATAGCGCAACCCACGCCAACGCTGCGCGACATTCTGAGCGAGTTTGACGGCCAGGTCATTGCGGCCCAGCAAGTTACCGCTCAAGTACCTGATAATCCAGCAGCCTGGATCAATCTCGGCAACGCCCTGTTTGATAGCGTGGTCTATGTGCGCGAACAACTCGCCAGCGGCGACGCCGAAACTCAGCGTATCTATCAGGAACGACTGCCACGCTGGCTTGAAGCCGTTGACGCCTACCGCAAGGCGCTCGAATTGCAACCAGACAACGATGTCGTGCGAGCCGACATTGCCGCCAGTCTCTGCTATTACGGTCTCGATACAGGCAACCCGCAACGCGCCCAGGAAGGACTGGCGGAAGCTGAAAAGGCTTTACAGGCAGCGCCGCAAAATGCGCGGGTGCTCCTTTCGCACGGTATCTGCCTGGTCGCTATCGAACCACCCCAAACCGAGCGAGCGATTGAGCAATGGCAACTGGTATTGTCAATTCCGGGTGTGAATCCGGGATTGCAACTACAGGCGCAAATATTGATCAACGAATACGGTCAATGATGGTATAAACAAATCGTTAAGGATATGCTAGAATGACGGAAATGACCGGTCACAATTACTACAATCTGCTTGGGGTCAGTGTTGATGCTGATCAGGCAACCATTGCGGCTGCCTACGAACAACAGCGCCAGCGCTACGCGCCTGAACGTCTCGTCGATCTCGATCACGAGCTGCAAGCAGTTGCGCGCGAACGACTGGCTGAACTGGAGCGAGCGTTTCGTATCCTTAGCGATCCAGAACGGCGCCGACAGTATGACATCAGTCAAGGATTGATCACGCCACCGTCCCGGCCTGCGCGACGTGGCTTGAGCCGTAACGAAGCGCTTGGCGCATTGACGTTTGCGTTGCTTGCCGTCGGGTTGGTTGTGGCCGTCTGGGTGTTTACCAATCGCAACACCCTGAGCGGACAGGCCATGGGTGAAATCAACCGCCCGGCTCCCAACTTCAGCGCACAAGAGCTGCGTGGCGGCACTATCGAACTTGCTCAGTATCGCGGCAAAGTGGTGCTGATCAATTTTTGGGGCACCTGGTGTGAACCGTGTAAACGTGAACTGCCGGCGTTACAACAAGCTTACGAGCAATTTTCCGATCAGGGTCTCATGATCATCGGCGTCAATCTCACCGATGATGAACAGATGCAAGGGCAAACAATTGAAGATGTGGCTGCTTTTCTGGCCCAATATGGGGTGACCTACCCAATCGCACTCGATCTCGACGGCAAAATCACCGAGGCCTACCGGGTCTTTCCGCTCCCAACCAGCTTTTTTATCACCACAGACGGCCAGATTCGCTACGTCCACATCGGTGAGCTGACATTGACCGATATTGCGGCCCGCTTTGCCGAACTACGTCCTGCCAGTGGCGCGCAACCGTAAAGACATCATCACTGCGGGGAAGAGATCAATGGAGCAGCAAGCGCAAACGATTCTGGTTGTCGATGATGACACCGGTTTGCAAGAACTGGTACGGGTTCGTCTCGAGCAAGAAGGTTATCGCGTACTTCAAACGTTGAGCGGCGTAGAGGCGCTTACGCTGATACGTAAGCAACGTCCTGACCTTGTCATCCTCGATATTATGTTGCCCGACCTCGATGGCTTAACCGTCTGCCAGCGCGCGCGCGAATTTTCCTCGATACCCATCCTGATGCTGACGGCCAAATCCTTGCCAGGCGATGTCATCACCGGTCTCGACCAGGGCGCCGATGACTACCTGGTCAAGCCCTTTAACTACGATGAATTGCTCGCGCGCATTCGCGCCCTTCTGCGGCGCGTTCCGGCGGTCAATCGTCTGCTGACTGCCGGCAACGGGCTGATCAGTATCGATCCGCGCCAACGCGAGGTGCGAGTGCGCGGAGAACTCATCGATCTAACCCCTACCGAGTATCAGTTACTGCTCGTACTGGCCGAACAGGCTGGCGCGGTGGTTGACCACGAACAGCTTCTGCGCACGGTTTGGGGAAGCCAGCAGGCCCGTGACAACGATTATCTCAAAGTCTATATCTGGCATTTACGGCGCAAAATCGAGCTTGATCCGCGCAATCCGCAACTCTTGCTGACCGAATGGGGGATTGGCTATCGACTACTGCCCTGATTGACAGCTTACAACAAACGTGCTATACTTTCATTCGCAAAAGAGCGGGAGTAACTCAGTTGGTAGAGTGTGTGCTTCCCAAGCACAATGTCGCGGGTTCGAGTCCCGTCTCCCGCTCCAACGAAATCCCCTGACCAAATGGTCAGGGGATTAATATTTTGCGCATCGTTACCGGGAAGTTTGCACTCAACCGCCCTGGCTTCAATCTAACCCCAGATACGCTTTCTGAACCATTGCATTATCGCGCAGATTGGCTGCAGTGTCTTCCAACACGATCTCGCCGCTCTGCAACACATAACCACGATGGGCGATGGAAAGCGCCTGCAATGCGTTCTGCTCCACCAGCAAGACGGTGGTACCCTGTTGATTGATCGTTTGAATGATCTCGAAGATCTGCTCAACCAGGACCGGCGCCAGCCCCATTGACGGTTCGTCGAGCAACAACACCTGTGGACGGGTCATCAAGGCCCGTCCAATGGCCAGCATCTGTTGTTCACCACCTGACAGAGTACCACCCTTCTGACTGACCCGTTCGCGCAAGCGCGGGAAGAGGGTTAACACCCGGTCGAGATCAGCCTGATACTCTGGCGAGCGCGTGTCATAGAGAAAAGCGCCCATCTCTAGATTTTCCAACACAGTCAGGCGGGGAAAGATTCGACGACCTTCCGGCGCCTGAGCAATGCCTAGCCTGACAATCTCGTGAGGTGGTAGGGTATCGATCCGCTGGCCTTTGAACAAAACCTGGCCCTGACGCGGTTTGAGCAAACCGGAAATTGTGCGCAGGGTTGTACTCTTACCGGCGCCGTTCGATCCGATCAAGGTGACAATCTCACCCTGATTAACCGACATTGAAATACCCTTAAGGGCATGAATTTTGCCGTAATACGTATGGACATTCTGCAATTCGAGCAGCGCCATGGAAATCCTCTAACTTTCTGCCACCTGTCACGCCAGCGTTCAGCAAGCGAGGTTACGCCGACGCGATAGCATTCACAAACGGCACGCTTGCCAGAACAGCAGCAACAAGGCGCTGACTGGCGCGCCGAACTATGGTGTCATGCCGCATAGTCAGCAGCGCCCTTGCCCAAATAGGCTTCGATCACCCGTGGATTGGTGCGGATCGCCTGCACATCGCCTTCGGCAATCTTGCTACCGTAGTCAAGCACCGAGATCCGCTCGGAGATCGACATTACCAGCCGCATATCATGCTCGATCAGGATAACCGTAATTCCGCGATCATCGCGCAACCGCCGGATCAGTTGGGTTGCCTCAGCAGTTTCGTGCGGATTCATACCGGCAGTCGGCTCGTCAAGCAGAATGAGCTTGGGTTCACCAGCCAGCGCGCGCGCAATCTCCAGCCGACGCTGATCGCCGTAGGGCAGATTCTTGGCCAATTCATCGCGCTTATCAGCAATACCGACGAAATTGAGTAACTCCATCGCCTTATTGCGCGCCTTCGCCTCTTCACGCAGCATATTGCGGCCTCGGGAAATGATACCCCAGATCGATGCCTGTAAATGGACGTGCATCCCGACCAGGACATTTTCCAGTACCGTCATATTGCCGAAGAGGCGAATATTCTGGAAAGTGCGCCGCATGCCAAGAGCTGCAATCTGATCAGATCGCCAGCCGGTAATATCCTGCCCGGCAAAAATAACCCGACCTTTCTCTGGCTTATAGATACCGGTCAGCACATTGAAGAAAGTTGTTTTTCCGGCGCCATTTGGGCCGATCACACTTACAATACTGCCCGGCTCGACGGTGAAAGTGACATCATTCACCGCCACCAGACCACCGAACACCTTGGTAATGTTTGTAGCTTCTAAAAGCGCCATGATCATCTCCCCGTCTCGGCGCCGGTTGGTTTCGTCAACTTATCGGCTTCCAGCTCTTCGTCGGTAATTTCGACCTCATGCTGCTCTTCGCGCCGTCGTTCATCGGGCCACAACCCTTCAGGACGGAAAATCATCATAATGACAAGCAAGAGACCGAAGAAGAGGCGCTGGTACTGAGTCGGATCAAACTGACGCGGAATCGGCGCGCCAGCAGCCTGCGCTTCGCGCAGCACTGACGCCAATCGCGGCAAGATTTGCAGATCGAGCATTGTGACGATGATAGCGCCCAGCATCGCACCGGGAATTGATCCCATCCCGCCCAGGATCACCATTGCCAGAATATTGATCGAGCGCAGCAGGTCGAACGTTGGTGGATTGATAAAGAGCTGTTTTGAAGCAAAGACGACTCCCATCACACCGGCAAATGACGCGCCGATAGCGAAGGCGAGCAATTTCATCCGCACCCGGGGAATGCCTTGCGCCACTGCGGCCACTTCATCTTCACGAATGGCTTCCCAGGCGCGACCGATCCGCGAGTTCTTGAGGCGCGCTACGACAATCACTGTCAGCAGCACAATGATCAGCACCAGATAATAGAAAAAGAGCTGGTAGAGGCGGTTATCATCGGCAACAACCCCCAGGTTGCGCACCAGATCGACCAGGACGAGCGGCGGACGCTCGATGTCGCGGATCCCTTGCGAGCCATTCGTGATATTGATCGGTCGGTCAAGATTATTTGCCACGACCCGGATCACTTCACCGAAACCAAGGGTCACGATAGCGAGATAGTCACCACGCAGCCGCAGTACAGGCAAACCGAGCAACACACCGGTAATTAAACCAAGGATCAAACCGATGATGAGGAAGGGATAAAACATCACCGGATCGACCGGCCCCCAGGCCGGGTTAATATTCGAGATTTGAGTTGTGCTGAAGATACCCCAGGCATATGCGCCGACAGCGAAAAAGGCAACGTAACCCAGGTCGAGCAGACCGGCAAAACCGACCACCACATTCAAACCCAGTGCCAGCGCGGTAAAGATACCAGCCTGGGTTGCAACATCAATATAAAACGGGTTTAGCGTGCCGAAATAGGGCAACACGATACCCAAAGCAATCACTCCGAGCACTACCTTAAACCAGGTTGCCACCCGCGCCCGATAAGCTACCAGCATTGACAGCATGAAGAGGACAAAGACAATATCTGTGCTCAATTCGGTGCGCGGATTGGTTAACAGGAGAAAGGAACAGATCAGCACATAGAAGGCGAGAAAGGCATACGCCGTTGGCCCGCTGCTGAGCGGAGCAGTCACCCGTTGCCAGAGGCTTTGCGACGAAGCACCGGTAGTCATAAGCTACACCTTTTGTGTGGTCGCCTCACCGAGCAGACCGGAGGGCCGGAAGATCAATAGCAAGATCAGAATGCTGAAAGCGGCAATATCGGCATACGCCGCGCCTGAGAAGTTGCCACCGGTGAAAATCGACAGATAAGCGGCAACGAATGCTTCGAGGAAGCCCAGCACCACGCCGCCAACCATTGCGCCGGTAATGTTACCAATCCCACCCAGCACGGCGGCAGTAAACGCTTTTAGGCCGGGGATGAGACCCATATATGGATTAACAGTACCAATGCGCAGACCGAACAACGCTCCAGCGGCGCCGCCAAGCGCACCGCCAATCAGGAAGGTCAGCGCAATGATCCGGTTGACATCGATCCCCATCAAGCTGGCAGTCGGCATATCTTGCGCCGTCGCTCGAATCGCCTTGCCCAGTTTAGTCACATTGACGATATAGTTTAGAACAATCAACATTAACGTAGCTGTAATAATAAAGATCAGGTCACGCGGGCCTAAAATAACCGGCACACTTCGCTCGCCAACCTGCATCGAAAATAATTGAATCGGCTGGCCAAAATCAGGAGTCTGGTAACGGGCATTGAAACCAAGTGGACTGTTGGTCATCACGAGCCGGGCGAAATCTTGCAGGATCAGCGACATACCGATCGCTGAAATCAATGGAACCAGGCGGGGTGCGCCACGGAGCGGACGATACGCAATCCGCTCAACAGTAACGGCCAGCATCCCGCAGAACGCCATAGCAACCAATACCACCAGCAACACAAAGACCAGCGGCGGAATACTATCCATTGCGCCGGCGCTCACCAGCAAGAAACTGACCGTTGCGCCAACAACGCCACCGATCATGAAAACTTCACCATGGGCGAAATTGATAAACTCCAGAACGCCATAGACCATCGTATAACCAAGCGCGATGGTGGCGAAGAGGAAACCGCGCACCAGCCCATCGATAATGACCTGTGGCAGGATGATCACCACACGCTGCATAATATCAGGCTGGCCGGGTGAAAAGACGAGGGCGAGCAAAATCACGATCAGGCTCAGGCTGGCGGCGCTACCAACAATAAATGCCAGCAACTGCCCGACCGGACCGAAGACAACCCCCAGCAATTCGCCGAGCGACCGGCGAGCGGCAGCCGGGGCAACCGTTGCATCAACAGCCATGCAAGCTCCCGAACGAATAGGGCAAGTGTGCGAGAGTGAATAACGCTCGCACACTGCCGTGCAGAACAACCGAACGTTTATTTATTGCGGCGGCGCAATCTCCAGGCGGCTAATCAGCTCATTCTGGTTCCAATCAGCCGCATTCACCTTCAACACGAAGTAGGTTGCCACAGTCGGGTCACCCTCCGCATTGAAGTCAAACGTACCGGTGATGCCAGGAAACGGTGGCAGGTTGCGAATTGCTTCTACCACCTGAGCGCGGGTCGGCTTGCCGCCGGCAGCAATAGCTGCCGACAGGATGCCTGCGGCGCAGATATTGGCCGCATCGTAGGCCTGCGCTGAGAAGGCGGGCGCAACATCGCCGAAGGCAGCCTGGTAGTCCTGAGCATATTTTGCTGCCTTGGGGAACTGGCTCACCGGCGCAGCCACGGTGGTATAGTGCATCCCATCGACTGCATCGCCAGCCAGATCGACCAGTTCCGCCGACTCGAGGCCGTCGGGACCCATAAACTGCGCGGTAATACCACGGTCGCGGGCCTGGCGGAAGAACGGCCCGGCCTGGTCGTAGATGCCGCCAAAGAAGACCAGATCCGGATTGGCTGCCAGGATCGGGGTCAGGATGGCCGAGAAATCACTCCGTTCCTCCGTGCCCTCAAAGCCCAGCACCTGCAACCCGTTCGCCAGCGCATTCTGGCGGAAGAACTCGGCCACACCCTGACCGTAGGCTGTCGTGTCGTGAATGATGTAGACCGACTTCACCCCCAGCTCTTCGCGGGCAAACTTCTCGGCCACCGCACCCTGCACGTCGTCGCGACCGACCACGCGGAAGGCCACTTCATAGCCACCCTCGGTGATGTTCGGGTTGGTGTTGGCTGGCGAAACCATCGCCAGGCGGGCATTCTTGTAATCAGGTAGCGCCGCCAGCGCCACACCCGAATTGAGGTGACCGACTACGCAGAGAATGTCCTGATCGGAGACGATATTCTTGGCGTTGGCCGAACCAACCTCTGGCCGGGCCTGGTCGTCAAACGGCACCAGCTCGAACTTGATGCCCAGTGCGCCCAGTTGAGCATTGAGCTGCTCGACTGCCAGCTCCGCCGCATTCTTCATACCGGTACCCAGCGCGGCCTGACCACCTGACAGCGGACCCTGCGTCGCGATCTTGATTGTGCCGAGCCGGCCAGCAACCGCACCGAGTTGGGCGGCCAGCGCCGCCAGATCGAATTGCGTCGCACCGCCAGCCGGAGCTTCGCCAGGAGGCGCAATTTCGAGGCGGGTCACCAGCCGGTTCTCATTCCAGTTGGCCGCATTGACCTGCAACACGAAATAGGTTGCCGGATTGGGGTCACCCTTGGGGCTGAAGGTGTAAGTGCCGGTGATGCCCTTATACGAAGTCAGCGCCTTGATTGCCGCCAACACCTGCTCGCGGGTCGGCTTGCCGCCGGCAGCCTTCGCGGCGTTAGCAATTGCGGTCAAGCAGATGCCGGTGGCATCGTAGGCCTGGGCCGAGAATGCCGGGGCCGCGTCACCGAAGGCAGCCTGATAGTCTTGCGCATACTTCGCGGCATCGGGGAATTGGCTCACCGGCGCAGCCACGGTGGTGTAGTACATCCCATCAACCGCATCGCCGGCCAGGGTCACCAATTCTTCTGATTCGAGACCGTCAGGACCCATAAACTGCGCGGTAATACCGCGGTCGCGGGCCTGGCGGAAGAGGGGCCCGGCCTGGTCGTAGATGCCGCCAAAGAAGACCAGATCCGGATTGGCTGCCAGGATCGGGGTCAGGATGGCCGAGAAATCACTCCGTTCCTCCGTGCCCTCAAAGCCCAGCACCTGCAACCCGTTCGCCAGCGCATTCTGGCGGAAGAACTCGGCCACACCCTGACCGTAGGCTGTCGTGTCGTGAATGATGTAGACCGACTTCACCCCCAGCTCTTCGCGGGCAAACTTCTCGGCCACCGCACCCTGCACGTCGTCGCGACCGACCACGCGGAAGGCCACTTCATAGCCACCCTCGGTGATGTTCGGGTTGGTGTTGGCTGGCGAAACCATCGCCAGGCGGGCATTCTTGTAATCAGGTAGCGCCGCCAGCGCCACACCCGAATTGAGGTGACCGACTACGCAGAGAATGTCCTGATCGGAGACGATATTCTTGGCGTTGGCCGAACCAACCTCTGGCCGGGCCTGGTCGTCAAACGGC
>Ga0209721_1000345_pt1 | contig 43789 bp, 37 predicted proteins | sample TshhotsprinmetaG_FD_184139 | JGI IMG/M metagenome (GOLD analysis project Ga0209721, IMG submission 184139) | Hot spring microbial communities from South Africa to study Microbial Dark Matter (Phase II) - Tshipise hot spring metaG (SPAdes)... | ecosystem: Environmental > Aquatic > Thermal springs...
AACCTACTAAAAAACTCATCAAGTCCATACATATCCCATAAACGCTTAAGCACAAGATGTCCATACCTTAATACCTCTGCTTCTGATAAACAAGAAAGTTCTACACCTTCTTTGTTAAAACTACTGTCTAAAGCAAGAGCTTTTTGAGCTAACTTTTTGAACACCGAGGTAGATATAAAGTCTTTAAGCTTGCCAAGACTGAAAAGATATCTGTGCCTGACTCTTCCTTTGTCATCACGATAGCTTTCAACAACATAGATGTAGTCTGTTTTGTCAGCAGATTTTGTGATTTTTAGGAACACGGATATGTTATAGCATAAATAAAGAAAAAAGTCAAGTTAAAAATGCTAAAGTAGAAAATTAAGTTATACCACAAAATTTGATAGAAAAAATTTGACATTTAGTAAAATCAACCACTTGCAGAGATTGTGAAGCAAATTTTGGCAGTAAACTGACAAAGTCGGGACATGCCTTCTAAGCTATTTTTAAACCATCCGATTTTCCTCTAACTGTCTATATTTCCTCCTGCCTTGTTATCTCATTTGCGAATCTGATTATCTCTCTTCGTTCAGCACTATTCTAGCAATTAGAAACGCGCCTTTCTCTCTCATAGCGAGCGCCCTCTTCTGTAATTGCGAAGCTTTTCTCTTTCTGTCATTGCGAGGAGCATAAGCGACGAAGGGATCTCATTCCGTTGGTCTTTGAGACTGCTTCGGCCATTTCATGGCCTCGCAGTGACAAAGGGGAGCGTCATTGCGAGGCTTCTATTTTTATGTCATTGCGAGGAGCGGGATTCCTCACTACGTTCGGAAGAGGCTCCGCAATCTCGTATCTCCCCTTTTCTGTCATTGCGAGCTCCTCTTTTCTGTCATTGCGAGCTCCCTCTTCCGTCATTGCGAGCGTCAGCGAAGGGATCTCGTCTTTGAGGCGTCTCAGAGACTGCTTCGGGACATTCAGTTCCTCGCAGTGACAAAAAAAAGCTGTCATTGCGCCTTCATATTATACGTCATTGCGAGCGAAGCGAAGCAATCTCGTCGTTGTCTCTTTGTAGGCTTTACTTAGAGACCCCTTCGGGACATCGAGTCCCTCACAGTGACCGAAAGAGACTGCCAAGGCCACTTCATGGCCTCGCAGTGACAAAAAAGGAAAGGGAGTTAGAATAATATTGTGTCTAATATAGAACAGATAAAGAAGGAGGGAAAATGGAAGAATCCTATACCTGCCATCAAAGCGAGGGCATATGAACTTTTTCAACTCTTTAATATGAGGTTTTACAATGAGACACAATATTTTTGACAAGTGCCCTTAGCCGGGAGGCAAGATACTGTCTGTTCATGTGTAGTGTGGGTGTAAGCTGACTTCTGATATTTCTCTCTTTTCATTTTCATTAATGATGACATACCTGTTACTCATGTTGAATACTCCCTTTGGTATAACGGCAATCATCTTGGGAACCTCCTGTTAGGAAAATTAATTTGTGAATAAGGGGTTTGATAAGATGATTGCCTTTTTTGTCAATTTTGAGGAAACAATCCTTTTTCGAAGAAATTATTTTTGAGGAAAGGCGGGGCATTGACTTTATATGGCACTATCTGATATAATGCCGCAATTTTGAAAAAAAGGATGATGCTATTGCTTGTGATTATAGTACCAAGCTTGATTCATCAAACGGCTGTCGATCACTCCTCTTGCTTTGGTGGCCAGTCGAACAATGTAACCCGTCGATAGAATTTTGCTTGAGGCGAGGCGTCATATCATATTTAAGCTTCAAGCGTTGGCTGAATAGTTGCATATGAGATTAGGTAAATAGCTATGGAACCAATCCTTGCATCGCTGGCATTTTCTTTTCTCTCTAATGTAATCTCGGGAGTTCTTAGTAATCGAGCAGACAGTGCTGCGTGCAAGGCATGGCAAAACTACAAGGAGTGGAAAAACAGAGCGAAAACGCCTATTAATCACGATTTGCTTCGTGCCGTATATAAATCTCTCATGAAAGCTACCCTTGTTGCTTTGAGGGAGTATTCTGCAACTTGCTCAAGCCGAACTGGAGAGTCAGTGAGGTCTCATGAAGACAGAGAGTGGACACACTGGGCAATTGAATGCATCGAAAATGAGTTACGAAGGCTGACGAGAGAAAATTACTTCCCAACCTTAGACTTGACAAGTGATCAGGTGAGATCCATGCTGCCTCTCATCGAGGGATATGAGAGAGAGGACTTAAAAATACAGCAAAAGATGAAAGATGAGGTCCTCAACTTTATCTCTAAGCTCTGTAGCGAACCATCTGAATCTGAAGGATTTTTGAAACGCACACTTGCAGTATTCAAGAAATCCACTCCTGCAGGTTTTGAAAAAGCTACACCAGAGGGATTCAAAAAACTCATACACGAGGGCTGGCTTGATAAGAGTAGTGGTGAGAGAGTAGATTGGTTCAAAGTTGCTTGTGCTTTTTTTCATGAGGAGATAAAGAGTAACAGCAGAGTCAGCAATATTTTAATGGTTGAGCTATTGAATCAGCTATCAATCCGTGACGAGCAGTTAGGGGAAATCTCAGTGAGCCTGGATGACCTTCTCAGTTATCTTAAACAGCAAGGCAACTTGATTGTACAGCGTTTAGATGCGATCCACAAAGAACTCGGAGATCTAAAGCAGAAGAATAGAGAGTATTTTGAGGAAATTCGTAATCAGCTCGATACGTTGGTTCCGTATCTTACGATATTACCATCAATAGAACAACGACTTAATGAGATTGAAAACGTAGTTCGTGAGAGTTTAGAAGTTATCTATCGTATCAAACACCGGTTAAGTGAGAACCATATTGCTTATTTGTTGGCTTCAAGAACTCACAGGTGGCTTAGAAATAAACAACATGAGATGTTCGTGGGGCAAAAAAGTACGATTTCACGCCTAAATGATTTCATAGGAGACCAGAAAAGCGGTATCGCAATAGTCTATGCTCCAGCTGGTTACGGTAAGACAACTCTTATTGCAGACTGGCTACTGAATCATGAGGATAATCCTGATTTTGTAATAGTAAAGCACTTCTTTAACAGAGAGATCGATAATGCATCCCTGGAACCTGCAAACGCTTACGCTCATCTTATAGCTCAGCTCATTGCAAAGCTTAACCTTCAGGATATTAATTTTCACGAATCAGAGGCAGCATTACGTGGAGCTCTGATGCGGATGCTTGAGGCTTGTAACAAAGGTGTGGATGAGAGGAAAATCCTGGTGGTGCTTGATGGCTTAGATGAGAGTGAGAAACTGGTGGAGTCATTCCTGCCGGATCCGATACCGGATAATCTCTACTTCATAGTCACCGGTCGCTGGGATGGACTTGGAGATGTTCCTCCTTACTTTACGCCCTTTATTAGCTCTGCAACATTAATTTTCCTTGATTCTCTGTCAGAGGAAGACATCAGGGAGTGGTTGAGAAGAGCGGGAGATGGAGAATTATCCAAGTTCGGTGATGATAATTCATTTGTTCGACAAATACTAAAAATTACAGGAGGAATGCCATTATTTGTTCGATTCTTAGTAAATGATTTGTATCTGGCACACAAGGAGAACAGAGATGTTAACAACGTTCTAAAAAACACACCCAAAGGATTCAATGAGTATGTTGAAAAGCAAATTAAACTGCTCGCATCTGCAATTCATAAGGAGCAGGGTATCAGACAGCTGTTTTCTTTACTCACTGTCGCTGTTGGAGCAGTGACTGAATCAGAGGTTGAGGAACTAACGGAATTAACTAAATGGGATTTAGAGGCATTACCACACTCTGTTACCCGTTGGTTCTCAATAGGAGAGTCGAAAGGAGAACGTACATATTCATTTGCTCATCCTCTTCTTGCTGAAGCATTCAAGAGAAACCTTGGCAAGGAGACAAAGAAGGCTGAGGAAAAATTACTCAACTGGTGTGCAAACTGGAGGAAGCATAAGAGTCCATATGCTCTTCGCTACTATTCTGATCATCTGCGAAAGTCTCATCGTTATGATGAGCTTTTTATCTTAGCGAGGGATGAAGATTACGCACAGGTCCAGCGGGAGAAACTCCCAGAACTTCTCACACTTCCCTTAAGGACTAAGATGTTGGCTCTCGAGACTGCAGTTGATCTCGATCGTGGGGAAATTATTGCAGAGTTCATGCTCCAGCATGCTTTCGATATCTACGCTCTACGACGACTTGAGAGCCCTTTACAAAAGTTAAAAAAATCTGGAAACCTTAAAAGTGCTTTAGAATTGGCGAACAGTTACTCGCTTGATAGGCAGATCATATATCATCTTCTACTTGCATGGGAGTTACGTGATAACAAGAAAAGTGACGAGGTAAAGGAAGTACTTCAGAAGTTGACGCAGCTTAGTGAGAGAGTGAATAAGCTTCGGTCAACAAATATCTTAGATTTAAAGTCTGCTGGTACCGATATTGCCATTGAGATTCCATTCTATTTTCTAGAGAATTACGACGGGATGGTGTCAGCCCTTGCAAAGACACTACTGGGCGATACAACTTTGGAAATGGTTATCGATCAACTTGCTCGTGATGGTAATTTTGATAGAGCCTTACAGCTGGTAAATTATTTTGAAAGTGCAGATTTTCAGGCGCAGAGCTTAATTAGCATTGCAGAGATGTTGTTGAGAGCTAACGATACAGTACGACTCAGACAAGTTCTTGATCGTTCTTTGAAACTGGCTGATGAAATTCATCATACTCTCCGACTAAAACTAATAAAAATACTGCTCGAGTCATCGAGCTTTCTCTCTGAAGTAGGTAATAATGCCTGGATTGTCCGAATAATCGATGAAGTTTATAAAATTGCTTATGCTACCGATGATCAAGTAATGAAAATCAAAATATTATGTGAGGTGGCGATATGTTTGTCTAAAGCGGGAGATCGTGATCGGGCAATTCATTTTGTTGAGGAGATCTACGGGATAGTTGAAGACGCTGGTGATACATGGATTAAGGAATCAACTCTGCCGAATATTATTGACATGTTGCTGAATTTAGGTCTTGCGAGTCAAGCCATACAGAATGTCGAGAACATACAAAATCCGAACCTGCAGATAGAGCTAATTCGTGATTTTGCGCCACGTCTCATGGAAGTAAAATTAAGGGAACGTACCATTGATATCCTTAAAAAGGCTTTAAATAAGGCGCATAGCGTAAGTGATAAAGTGGAAAGTTCACTGGCTTTAATGACTGCTGTCGATGCGTTTATTAGATTACAAGAGGTGGATGAGGCAATGGGAATATACACGCGTGCACACAGGATCTTTTACCAGAACTTATTCGACCCCGTTGATTTATCGAAGATTCCAAAGCAAATAAACGCTCTAAAGAGTATCTTAAAAGGCCTTATAGAAAGCGGTGAAGAAAAGCATGTATCAACTGTTCTCCGCCAACTCATGACGCTTTATTACTACACAGACCTTGTTCTCCTGAAGTCACTGATTTTGCACAGTGTAGCAGAGGTCTTTGTAAAAGTTGGATGGAAGGATAAGGCTCTTAAAGTAGCAAATGAAGCATTCAATGACGCTCAAAAGGCAGAAATCCTACTGAAGATAGCGGATCTGTTAATTGAAAGGAGAGAGAACGAGCAAGCTTTACAAGTGACAAAGCGGGTATTAGAGCTGATCGAGACGATTGAAGACCCTGGCTTTACTCGATTTTTGCTTATCAAATCTGCCTGGTTATTTGCGAGATTAAATGACAGTGAGAGCGCAAAAAGGCTTCTTGACGTATTAGCAGGTTGTGAAGATATAGGCGCTGATATTATCACTTTGATAAAATCACTCGGAAGTATAACTGATATGTTAGTAAAGCACAATCAAGAATCCATGGCTGTATCAATTTTAAGCAGGGCAGCTCAGGTTGCCGACAAATGCCGCGACAAGCACTCTCGTGCAGAGACATTTACTCTATTATTGGAAAATTTCATAAAGATTGATGGAGCTGAGCTCAGAGAGGAGCTTATTAATAAAGCTTTGGACGTAACCAATGATCTTGAGTATCGTACGTTTCGTGTTAAGTTCTTAATAAATATTGTGAGAACTTTAGCTAAAAAGGAGCAAAATAAGTGGGTGTCGCAAATTATCACTCAAATCGCCTCTGAGGTTGATAGCATCCCACACACAGCGGCAAAGGACTCAATACTTCTCGATTTTATTGAATTACTTTCAGAGTTAGGCATGTTCAATGCAGCATTAAAGTATGTAAAGAACGTGCGAACCGGTTCGAACATATTAATAGCTTTACTGATAATTTCAGAGCATTTTCGGCGAACTGGAAAAAGTGAGTTCGCCATACAGACCATGAACATGGTTTTACAATCAATCAATAAAATCAATGACGATTCGTGGAAACAACGATGGATCTTAGGGAACACATTAATGCAGCTTGTAGAATTAGGAGACTATGACCGCGCTCTGAAGTTAGCACGAAGTGTCATAAGTGAACCTAACAGATCATTTTCGTTAGGTAAGATCACGAGTGCTCTCGCTGATAAAGGCCAGATTGATTTAGCCCTACAGGTTTACGAGGAGATACAGAATAATGTTTCTAGAGCCGAGGCACTAGTAGCTTTAGCCCCGAGATTAGCTATGGAAGGTCAAGTTGACAGAGCACTACAACTAATCGAAGGAATCAGTGATACTAAAGATCATGTGGTTGCATTAATAAAAATCGCTGAGGCTTTGGCAAAGTCTGGAAATTCAGAACGATCTTCTCAAATTGCAGAACAGGTGCATTCAAGAATTGAAGTTCTTGATTTGTTTGATGACGAAATTCCTTACATAGCAAAGTCTCTGTCTAGGCTGGGAAAAGGATCTCAAGCCATTGAAGTGATTAAACGCTTAAGTTATAGGCACAATCAATATTTTCCTCAAGTTGCTGAGGTTCTTTTAGAGGAGAGAGACATGGAGAATTTTAAGAAATTGATAACACCATGCGCCTATCACTTAGATTCTGCTTTTAGAATGTGTGCGCTACTTGCCAAAGCTTATCCAGATCATGCTGCCCGAATAGCAGAATTACTGCTCGACAAAACTCTCAATCATTTTGGAATAAATTTGCCCGCACATTAAGCACATATCGCTTGTCATGTAGATCAGGTTCACTTATACGCTCGTTACCGCATTGTGCGCCTGTCTAGAGGACTACTGACATGCATTCACCAAACGATTTGCAACGAGGTTTATGCCTTGCAAGATTTTCACCTCAACTGAGCAGTTATCTCGGTCTCTGAGCGCCCTCGCTTTAACAGTATATCCCTGGAACTCTCCATCAGCGTTCCCCAATCTTTGAGCTACCTTAGCAAGCTTAATCGCAAATGCATCGATTTCATCAGGTAAGCTACGAAATTCACCTCTTGATACCTGGAAAATCCTGCCTCTGCAAATCCTGTAATTTAAGGCATCCGATACCGGCTTCTTTGGATCTCCATGCCAGATTCGTTCAACAGTGACAAGATCACAATTCTCTTTGTCTTTGCCGTTGTAGATTCCAACATACTCATGTATGCCTTGTACTTTGACGACATTACTACCTTTCATTGCTGTCTCAAGAGCAATTACATTCTCGGGAGCAGAAGGGCTGTAAGCATCAGCTTCCCTAGCGACAATACTATGCGATGGAGCAAGAGGTTTATAACTAATACCCTCGAGCCCTCTGTTAGAGGCAAAGTAAGTCTCTAAATCTTTTGATCCATCTCGAGCTGTGATCTCATTGGCTCTTAATACAAAACGTCTGTTTCCCTCACAGGCAATAAATGCAGTCATCGAAACAAACCCATCACCTCGATTCCAAAGATACGTATACGCAGACAGCGCATCGACCTCTACAAATTCACCAATTGCTCTTGACCTTTCTCCGGTAGCAGGATTGATGACACGACCATAAGGGTCCGGCACAAACATGGATGTTCTGTTAACGATAAATCTCATGGTACCGTTATGGTTACTGCACAATGTGTATAGATACTGATACGTCAGAGATGGGACCGAGGCAGGCATACCTGCAAGAGCTTTGAAGAACCCCGATACAGTGAACTGCCCCACCTTAAATGGTCCATCCGGTGGCATGGAAACAGAATCTTTTGTGAAATACTCGGTTTTAAAAACATGGGGTTGAGGCTTTTCATGTTTTATAATGAATGAGGTAACAGCATCTTTCACTTCGTATCTCTTAATAAATGCTATTGAGACTTCGAACTCTCCTTTGCACCGAAAACCTTTGAAATCTTTCATAAAGTAGTTAAAAAGGTAGGATTTGCCATCATAGGGTATCCATATCTTATCAGTTTTTCCAGTTATCGGATCAGTAACCTCTCGAGCTATTTCAAGCTGAGTCTTGCAGTAAGAGGCTAATTCTCTTGAGAAATCATCGCTGGGTCCGCCACCTCTTATTCCTATAAAGACCAATACAGGTCGCACGTGGGTGTGGTATTCATCGATGGCAAAAACTTCATGGGTGTTTTCTGACTCAATGAGTTGCTCTCTAAGGCTTTTTTCCTCAGATTGTGCATAAACATCACAGGTGGCGGTCAAAGTAAGCATTATTATAAAAACTAAATGAACCACTCTTTCTCTTAGTGATGCTTTTTGATCTGCTTTTCTCGAGTTAGAGTGTGATCTTGAAGGAAATATCAGGTGATAATGTAACTTGGTTACAAGTAGTGAGTAATAGCACTTCTTAATCATTCTTATTCCTCCAAAACATTACATTCATTTATGAATATCACATCGAAAAAAAGTATGTCAATCTCCATATTTCCCTGAAAATAATCAATTTATAATTTTCCCCTCATTGCTGATAAGACCGCCCTCCGAAAAAAGTGCGGAAATAACAAAACACTAAGATTAGTGATGTATGTGTGAGAATCTCTCAATTAAGCTAGTCTTTTACGATGTAGGTGAATTAAGCACGAGTTCAAATTAAGATTCCTCATACCCGAATTAATCACCAAAACAAAATTTTTCGAGGCCTTTGGTTAAAGCTGTGCTTATTGCGTAAGTGGAAATTAAGAGAACAAATTCCATTTCAGTCAGTGTCTGGTAACGGGCACAGTAGCAAAAAGAGCTGTTCTAAGTGCATATTGGTCTAATCCTAACTTTGGGAACATGGAAATCCGAAAATATCCATCCATGTGTTTCAACTACATGGGAGGTGAGCGTAATGAAAGGATCACGGTATTCTGATGAGAAAATCGCACAGATCCTCGCTGAATCCGAATACTCCAACGTAACTCATAAGCTTAAGATATGTCGTAAGTACTCCATCTCTAAAAGCATCTTTGACAGGTGGAGACATAAATTCAAAGGTATGTCCTCTACCGAAGCCAAAAGGCTTGAAGTCTATAAGATTGATGATAACCATCTTGATAACCTCCGAAGAGATGAATTTAGATGTCGGATTGGAAGGTTTTACAAGATGGTAGCTTTTTGTTTATTGTGTGAAAACAATCCTTTTTCAAAGAAATTATTTTTGAGGAAAGGCGACCTCTTGACTTTTTTTTTAATATAGATATATTATTGGTGGTAAATAGTGGTAGAAAGTGGAATATGATATCTTTTATAGGAAAATATTACCATAATTTAGACCAAAAGGGAAGAGTAATGATGCCAGCTCCCTTGAGGGAAGTTCTGGCAAATAAATATTCCTCAGGCAAACTTTATCTTACCAATGCGCCGTTTGATAGGGCTTTACATCTATATCCTCTTGAAGAATGGCTCAAATTGGAAGAAAAAATGAGACAGCTTCCTAAATCTGATGAGGCAGTGATGTTTTTTTTAAGAAGAGTTATAGCTTCTGCAGTTCCATGTGAACTCGATAAGCAGGGAAGAATTCTTATCCCATATGAACAAAGGCAGGATGCAGGTATTAGTTCAGAGGTTGTTATTGTGGGGCAGATTGACAGGATTGAAATGTGGGATAAAGAAACATGGAACAACATTACAGATCCATCGAAAGTAGATATAAAGAGGATACAGAATGCCCTTACAACATACGGATTATAAAAAAATTCATATACCAGTGATGGTTGAGGAGATTATTAATCTTCTCAATCTTAAAGAAGACGGTATTTATGTTGATGCTACAGTAGGATGTGGTGGCCATTCAGCTGAAGTTCTTAAAAGAATTGGTGCTCAGGGAAGAGTTATAGGTTTAGACAGAGATTACGAAGCAATCGAATGTGCGAGAGAGGTTCTAAAAGACAACAGGGTAGTTTTGAAAAAGGGCAAGTTTTCAGAGCTTCAGGAAATTTTATCTGAAATGGGTATTAAAGAAATTGACGGGATTGTATTTGATCTTGGTGTTTCAATGCTTCAACTTAAAGATTTATCAAGAGGTTTTAGTTTCTTTTCTGAAAAAAAGCTTGACATGAGAATGGACCAAAGCACTGAATTAACAGCTTGGGATGTGGTCAACAGATATCCTGAGAATAGGTTAGCAGAAATTTTCAGAGACTATGGAGATGAACCCTTTGCAAGAAAGATTGCGAGAGAGATAGTGAGACAGAGACAAAAAAAAGAAATATCCACCTGTAAAGAGCTTGCTGATTTAGTAAGAAGAATTATTCCAAGAAGAGGTAAAACTCACCCTGCTACTCAAGTTTTTCAAGCAATAAGAATGGAAGTAAACAGAGAAATTGAAGAACTAAGAGAGGCGTTGAGGCAGGCTCTCAATTTAATGAAAATTGGTGCTCGGATATGTGTTATTTCTTATCATTCAGGTGAGGATAGAGTTGTAAAAAATTTTTTCAAGGAAGAGGAAAAAAAAGGAATGCTGGAAGTTCTTACTAAAAAACCTCTACTTCCATCGCTTGATGAAGTAACTAAAAATCCATCAGCAAGAAGTGCAAGACTGAGGGGAGGAGAGAAAAAATGAGTAGAATACATTTTTTTAGTAAAAGTTTTCCTATAATTCAGATTTGGATAATTGTTTTTTTCTTAATATCCATATTTTCTATTTTATGGATAAGATCAAACGTTATAGCTGTGGAATATCGATTAAGCACTCTTGAGGAGAAAAAAAAGGAGATGTTAAAAGAACAGAAGTTGCTTCTTGCAGAAAAAGCCTCTTTGACTTCAATTGCGAGAATTGATAATAACAATACTGTAATGGTGTTTCCAGACAGAAATAAGGTTATTTATATAAGCGGGCGACCAGATTTTTTAGTTAAGACAGTTAGTTTTAAAAAGACAAATTAAAAAATGCATAAAAGACTTTTGTTTCTTCGAGTTATTCTCTCTATAGGCTTTCTTATTGTTATTTTTCGCCTTATTTTAGTAATGTTTGTCGAGCATGAAGCTTATTTTTCTCGAGCAAAGATTCAACAGATTACTAAGGAGGAGATAACACCTAAGCGAGGTAATATATATGACAGAAAAGGAAGAGAGCTTGCCATTTCCCTTGAAAAAGAATCCCTATATGTTGATCCCTATCTTTTAAAGTCCTCCTCATCAGTGGAGTACCTTAAAAAGTATGTAAAAGTTGATTCCCAATTAATTGAACAACTTTCAGATAAAAATAGAAGATTTCTATGGATAGAAAGAAAAATTGACCCCCGATTAAGCGAGCAAATTAAATCTTTAAAAATTGAAGGAATAGGGTTTATTACTGAAGGTGCAAGGTATTATCCTAAGGGATTTCTTGCATCCCATATTTTAGGCTTTGTGAACATAGATGAAGTTGGAATTGAAGGGCTTGAAAGACAATACGATAATTATCTTAAGTCAGAAAAAGCTTCTAAGATTGTTTTAAGAGATGCAAGAGGTAAAAAACTTTCCGATGGAAACTTAAATGAGACAAAGGGTAACGATTTATTTTTGACCCTCGATGAAGGATTGCAGTATATTGTAGAAAAGCATTTAGATAATGCCATGAAGAAATGGCAGGCATCTTCAGCAACAGCAATTATGATGGATCCCTTTACAGGAGAAATCCTTGCATTAGCAAATAGACCCACCTATGATCCCAACAATTTAAAATCTATAAAAAATCTTGCTATAATAAGAAATCGGGCTATCACAGACCTATATGAGCCAGGCTCAACCTTTAAAATTGTTGCAGCCACAGCAGCTTTAGAAGAAGCAATTGTTACACCCAATACAAAATTTGATTGTTCTCAGGGTTATATAGAGGTTTGGGGTAAAAAAATTAAAGATGCCCATAAACATGGTGTTCTGACTTTTGAAGAGGTAATTCAAAAGTCATCAAATGTAGGAACGATAAAAGTGGCTATGATGCTTGGAAAGGAAAAACTTTATAATTATATAAAAAAATTTGGTTTTGGTGAAAAAACAGGGATAGATTTGCCAGGAGAAATCGCTGGATATGTTAAACCACCCCAGAGGTGGTCAGGTACATCAATTGGAGCTATTCCTATAGGCCAGGAAGTTGGGGTAACGGCACTTCAAATTTTAAGAGCCTATTCAGCTATTGCAAATGGAGGTTACCTTGTAAAGCCTTTTATTGTTTCTGAAATACGTTCTTCAAAGGGAGATATTTTATATAAATCCTATGTTCAGAGAGAAAGAATATTATCTGAAAAAACAGCAAAAACAGTGAGTGATATTCTAAAAAAAGTAACTGAAGAAGGAGGAACTGCAACTACAGCAAAACTTGATGGTAATTATGTTGCTGGAAAAACAGGAACAGCTCAAAAATACGATCCAAAGACAAAAACTTATTCGAAGGATAAATTTGTAAGCTCTTTTGTAGGATTTATTCCAGCAGATAATCCTCGAATTGCTCTTATTGTGGTGATTCACGATCCAAAAGGAGCTCACTACGGAGGCGTAGTGGCTGCTCCTGTCTTTAAAGAGATTTCTAATGAAGCACTTTCCTATCTTCAAGTACCGAGGGATGATGCAAAAGAAAAGGGACTTGTAGTTATGGATTATTATGAAAAAAGTAAAAAGGCGGTTTCGGTAAGATGATTCTCTATGATCTTTTAAGAGAAGATTTTGAGGTAAAGGGAAATCATAATAAAGAGATTAGTTCTATCTCATATAATTCAAAAGAAATTGAAAGAGGAAGTCTTTTTGTAGCTATAAAAGGGCAGAGTAGTGATGGTCATAATTTTATTGAAGAAGCTATCTCGAAAGGTGCAGTTAGCATAGTGTATGAGAAAAAATACTACAGTCCTAAAAATGATCCTCAAATTACATGGATAGGAGTTGATGATTCAAGAGATGCCCTTGCTTGGTTTTCAAGTATTTTTTATGGAAATCCATCAAAGAAAATGCATTTAATTGGAATTACAGGTACTAATGGAAAAACAACCACTTCTTATTTAATAAGACATGTTCTTAAAAAATTGGGCAAGAAAACAGGAGTTGTGGGAACAATAAGATATCTTATAGACGCTGAGGAGATAAAAGCACCTCATACAACTCCAGAGTCTTTACAATTCCAGAAACTTTTAAAAGAAATGCTTGATAAAGAGGTAGAGTATGTGGTTGCAGAGGTATCTTCTCATGCTCTTTCCTTAAAGCGAGTTGATTACACCCAGTTTGAAGTAGCTGTTTTTACAAATCTCTCTCGCGATCATCTGGATTTTCATCGAGATATGGAGGACTACTTTCAGTCTAAATGCAGGCTTTTCAAGGAACTTTTGAAGGAAGAGGGTATCGCAGTTATCAACATAGATGATGCCTACGGAAAAAGATTAGCTAATTCTTTAGAAAAAAAGAAGATTTGCTATGGAGTTGAAAACAGTGAAGCAGATATTTATGTCAACGATTATAGATTAGGATTTGACGGAACAGATTTAAACATTTCAATAAGTGGAGAAAAGTATTTCTTTAAAACACCTCTTATTGGAATACCTAATATTTACAATACACTTAGTGCAATAGGTGTTTGTTTAGCCTTACACATACCTGTGGATACTATAAAGGAAGCTCTTTTAAGTGTAAAAGCTCCAGAGGGAAGGTTTGAGAATATTAACGAAGGACAGGACTTTTTTGTATTCGTAGATTATGCTCACACTCCAGATGCTCTTGAAAGATTGCTTGGAAGTGTTAACAGATTGAGGGAAAAAATTCATAAGACCGGACGAATTATAACCCTTTTTGGCTGTGGTGGAAACCGAGACAGAGGTAAAAGACCTCAAATGGGTAAAATAGCCACAGATTTAAGCGACTATGTGATTCTTACTTCTGATAATCCAAGGTGGGAAAATCCCAGAGATATTATTAGAGATATAGAGGATGGAATTTCAAAGGATAATTATATAGTAGTTCCCGACAGAAAGGAAGCTTTGAAAGTTGGTTTGACCATTTGTGAAAAGGGAGACATTTTCATTGTGGCTGGAAAAGGACATGAAGATTATCAGGAAATTGAAGGTAAAAGAATTCCTTTTAGCGATAGAGAGGCGATAAGAAATATGCTAAAGGAGATGAAAAAATAGAATATGTTTACTCTTGCAGACATAGTTGAGTCGACAGAATCGGAAATTCTATCCAAAGGTGAAGAGACGTTTGTTAGTGCTTCTATTGACACAAGAACAATAGGTAAAGGAGATATTTTTTTTCCTTTAAAAGGCACAAGGAGAGATGGTCATGATTTTGTAAAAGAAGCACTCACTATAGCCTCAGGTGCGGTAATTTCAAAGGAGTTAAACATAGATTTTTCAGGGAAAACTGTAATAAAAGTTAAAGACACTCTATTAGCACTTCAGTCATTAGCCAAACTCTTAAGAGGAAGATTTAGTGGAAAGGTAATTGCAGTAATAGGAAGTAATGGAAAGACCACTACAAAAGAATTACTCTCTACTTTTCTCTCAAAAAAGTATAGAGTTTTAAAAACAGAGGGAAACCTAAATAATGCTATTGGTGTTCCCCTTTGTGTAAGTAAAATTAAAAAAGATACCGAAATAATGATTCTTGAACTTGGTACAAACAGAAAGGGAGATATTAAAGAATTATGCGATATTGTTTTTCCAAATTGGGCGATAATAACAAACATAGGATATGAACATATAGAAGGATTTGGTTCTCTGGAGGGAGTAAGAGAGGGAGAGCTCGAAATACTTCCTTATGTAAGCACAGTTATTGTAAATGGAGATGATAAATTCCTTATGGAAGGCCTTAAAGGCTGGAAAGGTCGTGTTATTACTTTTGGCTGCGGAAGAGATTGTGACTTTAGAGCTGAAAATATAGAATTTAGCGATGATGGGGTGACTTTTTCAGTTAATTCAAAAAATGCAAGATTCAATGTAAGAAGTCCTCTTGTTGGAATGCACAATGTTTATAATTCAATGGCTGCTTTAGCTGCAGCTTTGAATCTGGATGTTTCTCCGGAGGAGATAAGGCAATCTCTGGAATCTTTTACTCCTGTCAAGATGCGTGGCGAAATATTACGAATTAGGGATGCAGAAATATTATTCGATGCCTATAATGCTAATCCTTCATCAATGCGAGCAGCTATTAGTGAACTTGCAAGAAGGAAAAAAAATAGGGTTGCTGTTGCTGTATTAGGAGATATGTTGGAACTTGGCCCATATTCTGAAAATGCCCATGAAGAATTAGGTAAATTGCTTAAAGAATTGGGGATAGAATGCTTTATTGGGGTGGGAAAGTTTATTAAAAATGCTTTAAGATATGTGAGTGGTCCTGTATTTGATGATGCCTGTCAAGCAGGAGAGTTTCTTAAGAAGAATTTAAAGGGTAATGAGGTTGTCTTAATTAAGGGTTCAAGGTCAATGAAGATGGAAAAGATTATAGATATTTTAGGAGAAGGATGAGGAGATGATTTACGAAATATTCTACAGCTTGAGTGATCAATTTTCTTTTTTAAATGTCTTTCGATACATTACATTTAGAACCTTACTTGCCATAGTTACTTCTTTCTTTTTTACCTTTCTTATTGCTCCTGCGTGTATAAGGTGGCTGAAAGGTATGAGTTTAACCCAACACATTAGGGATGATGGTCCAAAGAGTCATCTTAAAAAAGAAGGGACTCCCACTATGGGAGGAATTATTATTATTGGTTCAGTTTTAATTTCTGTGTTGTTATGGGGAAATCTACGTAACCATTACATGTGGATTATGATATTGAGTTTTCTTGGCTTCGGACTAATAGGGTTTATTGATGATTATCTTAAAATATCAAGGCGTAATTATAAAGGACTTCCTGGTAGATATAAATTAATCGCTCAATTTATTTTAGCCACAGCAGTTACTCTATTTCTCTATTTTAATCCGAAGGATCCCTATACTACAGTTCTAAGTATACCTTTTTTTAAACAGTGGCTTATTGATTTGGGAATTTTTTATCTTCCCTTTGCCATTTTTGTTATTGTTGGTTCATCGAATGCAGTGAATCTGACAGACGGAATGGATGGATTGGCTGCAGGTCTTGTTGGTATAGCATCAATTGCGAATGCGGTTCTGCTTTATATTTCAGGACATGCTGTATTTGCCAAATATCTTTATGTTTTATATATTCCTGGAACGAGTGAGCTTGCCGTTTTTTGTGGAGCAATGCTAGGAGCATGTCTTGGATTTTTGTGGTATAATGCTTATCCTGCCGAAGTTTTCATGGGAGATGTGGGGTCTTTAAGCTTAGGTGGTGCTTTAGGAAGTCTTGCAGTTATAACAAAGCATGAAATAGTTCTTGCACTTGTGGGTGGTATCTTTGTGGTTGAGGCACTTTCTGTAATGCTTCAGGTAGCCTATTTTAAAATTTCTGGTGGTAAAAGGATTTTCCGAATGGCGCCTCTTCATCATCATTTTGAATTGAAAAAGTGGCCTGAACCAAAAGTTATTGTAAGATTTTGGATAATAGGCATTATCCTTGCGCTTTTAAGTCTTTTAACTTTAAAACTGAGGTGATATCATGAAAAAAACTGTCAGAGGAGAGGGATTTTCTTATAATGTGAGGATTTTTTTAGCTATCTTTCTTTTACTTTTACTTGGCTCCTATTCTCAAGCAGAAGAGGTTGACGCTTCAAGCGCTGTGGTTGTGGATGCTCAAAGCGGAAAAATACTATATGGAAAAAATCCCCATTTAAAGTTACCACCTGCAAGTACAACAAAGCTTGTTACAGCCATTGTAGCGCTTGAAAGGCTATCTCCGCAAGACCATATAACAATTTCTCGCAAAGCTGCAAAGACTCAAAGTGTATCTCCAAAACTTTTAGAGGGCGAAGTATATACTGTCCATGATCTCATATATCTTGCACTCATGCGTTCTGTGAATTCTGCTGCAGTAGCTCTTGCAGAAGCTGTAGCAGGCTCAGAAGATAAATTCGTAGCACTAATGAATGAAAAGGTAAAAAAAATTGGAGCAAATGATACCAGGTTTAGTAATGCCTCTGGTTTACCTGGTAAAAATCAGTATACAACTGTTTATGATTTAACCAAAATAATATCCCATGCTCTTTCATATCCACTTATAAAAGAAGCAATCCACACTCGAGTATTTCTTGTTCGTTCAGAAGATGGGAAGGAACATTTCATTCAGAATACCAATCAACTTTTATGGTCCGAGGATAACATGATAGGTGGTAAAACGGGTTATACACGAATGGCAAAACATTGTTTTGTAAGTGCTTCTAAAATTCAAAATAGACTTGTCTATACAGCACTTTTAGGAGTTCCTAATAGAGAGAAGCTTTGGAAGGACACCGAAATACTTCTTGCCAAGGCTGAAGATGTATTATCAGGGAAAAATGAAGCATATGTGCAATTGACCGATGAAAAACCTGTGATTAAAACAGCCTATAAGAAAGTAAAGGCCTCTGATAAAAATAAATCCGTTTATAAGGCAAAAGGTAAGAAAAAAATAGTTGCAAAAAAAGATATAAATACAAAGAAAAAAGTTGGTAAAAAATTACAACAAAAGAGGGAAAGCAATGCAAAGATTAATTCAAGATCTATCTGAACTTGAAAATAAAAAAATTGCAATTGTGGGACTTGGCAGAAGCGGCATTGCACTAGTAAACCTTCTTTCCAATTTTAAAGCAAAAATCATAGTAAACGACAAGAAGTCGAGGGAGCAGATAGAGAAAGAACTCCAGTCTACTTGTGGTGAGGTCTATCAAATATTTGGAGGCGGACATCCTGCTAATGCTTTTGAGGAAGCGGATTTAGTTGTTGTAAGTCCAGGAGTGCCTTTAAGTACGCCAGCTTTAGTTTCTGCAATTTATAAAGGAATCCCAGTGATAGGTGAGATTGAATTAAGTTGGGAGATACTCCAGTTATTTAAGGAGAAAACGAAGATTATAGGAATTACTGGTTCTAATGGTAAATCAACTACCTCAACTTTAGTTTATGAATTTTTGAAAAAGGATAATAAGAAAGTTTGTTTAGCTGGCAACATTGGTTTACCTATGGCTGACGTGGTAAATAGAGTATGGAAAGGTGAGATAGAAATTGATTATCTGGTGCTTGAGTTATCAAGCTTTCAACTTGAAGGCATTAGAAATTTCAAATGTCATTTTGCCACAATTCTAAATATTACACCTGATCATATGGATAGATATTCAAGCATGAAAGAGTATATAGAAGCAAAAGCAAGGATTTTTCAAAATCAAAGTGGCGAAGATTTTTTGGTTCTTAATATGGACGATAAAAACACAGTTTCAGCAATTGAATATTTGAGGAATGTTTACTTAAAGAGAGGAAAACTACCGCATATATTTTACTTTAGTAGGACTCAAAAAGTTTATGGAGCCTTCCTGGATAACAATAAGATAAGATTTTGTCCAAGAGAAGAGATTGATGAGGCGATAAGAAGAGAGATGGAAAACACCACTCTATCAATAGATTCTTTTAAAATCAGAGGTGTTCACAATATTGAAAATATCATGGCTGCAGCAATTCTTGCATTTTCAGCAGGATGTAGAGGAGAGAGTATATCAGAAATAGTTCAAGAATTTCCTGGCTTACCCCATAGGATGGAACTTGTAAGGGTATTAGATGGAGTAACCTACATCAATGATTCAAAGGGAACAAATGTTGATGCAGTTGCAAAATCTCTTGAAAGTTTTAGCGGGAATGTGATTTTAATCGCAGGAGGTAGAGATAAAGATGGAGATTTTTCTTCTCTTAGAGAATTAGTAAGAAAAAGAGTAAAGGCATTAATTCTCATAGGAGAGGCAGCTTCAAAAATAGCATCCGCTGTTGGAGACCTTGTTCCTCATTATTTTGAAGAAGACATGGAAAAAGCTGTGAAAAGAGGAAGAGAAATCTCTACTAATGGTGACATAGTTTTACTTTCTCCTGGATGTGCGAGTTTTGATATGTTTAAAAACTTTGAACATCGAGGAGAAGTATTTAAAGAGATTGTTAATTCTCTATGACAAAAAAGTCCTTTGATAAAACCCTTATTTTGGTGGTTGTTATATTAATTGTGATAGGACTTATTTCAGTTTATAGCTCTACTTCCGTTCTTGCTTCTGTTAAGGCAAAATATGCTGACAGAGGTGGATACATATATCTTCAGAAGCAGTTATTCACTCTGTTGATAGGGTTTTCATTAATGCTTTTTTTAACTTTTCTTCCATCAGAAAAGCTAAAAAAACTAGTAATTCCCCTATTAATTGTTTCTTTTGTTCTTCTTCTTCTTGTTTTTTCACCTCTTGGAGTAACTGCTGGTGGAGCAAGACGATGGCTAAGGCTTTGGCCAAGTGTTTTCCAGCCTTCTGAACTTGTCAAGCTTGCAATGGTTTTATTTCTTGCTCGTTTTTTAAGCAGTCCTAAATATGATGGGAATAAAATTATTTATTTTATTATTCCTATTTTTTTAATGGGAGTGTTTCAGATAATTTTTATAAAGCAGCCTGATTTCGGAGCTGTTATGACTTTAGGAATAATAACCTTTGCCATGCTTTTCGTTGCAGGAATGAATTTAAAATTTTTAGGAATCAGTTTGATCTTTGCTTTTCCTCTAATATTTTATCTTGCCAAAGAGCCTTATAGATGGAAAAGAATTACATCTTTTCTTAATCCCTGGGCTGATCCTCAGGGCAGTGGATTTCAGCTTGTTCAGTCCCTAATTGCTCTTGGAAGTGGAGGACTTACTGGACAAGGATTGGGAGAGGGCAAACAAAAACTGGCCTATTTACCTGAAATTCATACGGATTTTATTTTTGCCCACATTGGAGAAGAAATGGGATTTATTGGAGCCTGTGCAGTGGTTATTTTATTTTTCGTTCTTGCATTGAGAGGTTTTAAGATCGCAACTGAGCAAAGTGAACCATTTTATTACTATCTTGCCTCAGGAATTACTATTATGATTACTGTTCAGGCTTTAATTAATTTTGCTGTTGTTACTGGGTTAGCACCAACAAAGGGTCTTCCATTGCCATTTATAAGTTATGGTGGCTCCTCATTAGTGGTGAGTCTTATGGCAGTTGGAATTTTACTAAATCTGTCAAGGAACACCTCTGGTTTTGTGGTTTATAATTTTTTAGATGGAAAAACAAGAATTAAGGGAAGGAAATTTATGTATTACAGGAGGAAAACACTTTGATGAGGGCAATTATAGCAGGTGGAGGCACGGGAGGGCATCTTTTCCCTGGTGTTTCACTTGCTTCACATATAAATAATAAATATCCTAAAGCAAAAATAGTTTTTGTTGGTACTGAAAGGGGGTTAGAAGCAAAGGTAATTCCTAAATCGGGCTACGAATTAAAGCTAATATCAGTAAAAGGATTTGTAGGTAAGTCAGCAAAGGATAAGGTTAATTCCGTTTTAAGTCTTGTTAAATCTCTTTTTGAATGCAAAAAAATACTAAAGTCTTTTTGTCCTGATATTGTATTTGGAGTGGGTGGCTATGCCTCTTTTCCTATGGTTCTGATGGCTACATTAAATAAAATTCCAACTATTATTCTCGAGCAAAACACAGTTCCAGGTCTTGCGAACAAGGTTTTAGGAAAAATCGTAGATGCAATAGCTGTAACATATCCTGAAACGATCGATTATTTTCAGAAAGAAAAAGTATATCTTACAGGAACACCTATTAGAAAGGAGATATTACTTGGAGATAAACAAAAGGCAATTAATATTTTTAATCTTGAAAGAGAAAGGCAAACAGTGCTTATTTTTGGAGGAAGTCTAGGTGCAAGAAAGATAAATAAGGCAATTATTGATGGACTTCCCTATCTTTTATCTTTAAGGGATAAAATTCAGATAATACATCAAACCGGTGAGTCAGATTATAATTGGGTTATGGCAGAGTATCGGAAGCTTCCTTTTAAGGCTACTGTTTTGCCTTTTATATATGACATGGCAGAGGCTTATAGTGTGGCAGATTTAGTAATATGCAGAGCAGGTGCATCCACTGTTGCTGAAATTACAGCACTCGGAAAAGCCTCTATTCTCATACCCTATCCTTATGCTGCTTACAATCATCAAGAAATGAATGCTAGAAGGCTTCTCAGTCGAGGTGCCTGTGAGATGGTTCTTGATAGAGAATTAAATGGAGAGATTATTTCAAAAAAAATAAACAAAATTTTAAGTGATCCGGTGGTAAAAAAAGAGATGGAAATGGCATCTATAGCCTTCGGGAAAACAAATGCAGCTGAAAAAATAGTTGAAATAGGAGAATCGCTCATAAGGAGGAGAATTTAGATGTATCAGTTTAAGAAGATTCATTTTGTTGGGATTGGCGGAATTGGAATGAGTGGAATTGCAGAAGTATTAAAAAATATGGGATATACTGTTACAGGCTCAGATATAAAAGAATCTGGGACTGTTAAAAGACTTAGAAGCCTTGGAATAAAAGTTTTTGTAGGGCATAGTAGAGAAAATATAGACGATACGGATGTGGTTGTATTCTCTTCCGCTGTAAAAGAAGATAATCCTGAGATTATAAAAGCAAAGGAGATGGGAATTCCTGTAATTCCAAGAGCAGAAATGCTTGCTGAACTTTGCAGGCTTAAATATTCAATACTGGTAGCTGGAGCACATGGAAAAACAACAACCACATCATTAATCGCAACAGTATTAAATGATGCTGGTTTTGATCCTACAGTTGTTGTAGGAGGAAAACTTAAATCTCTTGGAACCAATGCAAGACTTGGTCAGGGTGAATTTTTAGTTGCTGAAGCAGATGAAAGCGATGGAAGTTTTTTAAAACTAACTCCTACCATTTCTGTTATAACCAACATTGATAGGGAACACCTGGATTATTTTAAAAATATTAAAAGAATTAAAAAGGCTTTTTTAGAGTTTGCAAATAAGGTTCCCTTTTATGGTATTTCAATACTTTGCAGAGAATGCAAACATATAAGAGACCTTATTCCGTTTTTGAACAGAAGATATTTAACTTATGGATTTGATAATAAAGCTGACTTTCATGCACGGCACATCGAATATAAATCGCCTTATGTAACCTTTGAAGCATTATTTAAAGGTAAATCACTTGGTGAATTTTCCCTCACTGTACCGGGCAAACATAATGTTTTAAATGCTCTTTCGGTAATAGCTCTTTCGAGAGAACTTTCTATTCCGCTCGAGAAAGTTAGAGATTCTTTCAAGGAGTTTACAGGTATAGGGAGGAGATTTGAATTTAAGGGAGAAAAAGGCGGAGTCAAATTTTATGACGACTACGGACACCATCCAACAGAAATAAAGGCTGTGCTTACAACAGCCATGTGGCTTAAACCAGAAAGGCTATGTGTAATATTTCAACCTCACAGGTACACAAGAACAAGAGACCTGATGGAGCAATTTATAAAAACTTTCAGAGACATACTTCGAAAAAGGGATATCTTATTTTTAATGGACATATATCCTGCCAGTGAAACTCCTATTGAAGGCGTAAGTGGAGAAGTTTTAAATGAAAGGCTTAAGTCCGTAGGAGTTAATGTAAGATTTAATCCTGAAAAAGAGTCTATGATCGAAGATATTTTAAAGGAAGTTAAACCTGGAGACATTGTATTTACCATTGGAGCAGGCGATGTCTATAAAATTGGTGAAGCAGTAAGAGACAGATTATGAAGTTAATTAAAGATTTTTGCAAGGAAAAGAGAATATTTTACAAAGAAGAGGAACCACTCGCTAATTATACAACCCTTCGAATAGGAGGTTCTTCTAAACTTATCGTATTTCCCGAAGAAGATACACTAAGAGATTTAATGGCTGTAATAAAAAATGAATCTATTCCTTATTATATAATTGGCGGAGGAAGTAATTTACTTATTAGTGACAGAGGCTTTAGAGGAGTAATAATTAATACCAGGAAAATGAATCGTATTGAACAGGAAGGCCTCAAGATTACTCTCTCCTCTGGAGTAATGCTTGAGAAGGTTTTAGCTTTTCTCTCTCAGAAAAAACTAAGTGGCATGGAAGGGCTCATTGGAATTCCTGGTACCATAGGCGGAGCAATTTATGGAAACGCTGGATCTTTTGGCTATGAGATTAAGGATTGTCTTCAGGAGATAACGGTGATAGATGAAAAATTAGAGTATAAAACTTTGAAACAAGAAGACATTAATTTTAGTTATAGAAGTTCGGGTCTGCCTAAAAATTTTATAATAACAGCTGCTTGTTTTAAGCTTAAACAAGAGAATATAGATATTGTCTCAAAAATGAAAGAATTTCTGCTTCAGAAAAGGCTATCTCAACCCCTAAAAGAGCGTTCGGCAGGATGTGTTTTTAAAAATCCCGACGGTCATTCTGCTGGCTATCTGATTGATAAAGCAGGATTGAAAGGAACAAGGATAGGCGATATTGTTGTTAGTTCCCTTCATGCTAACTATTTTATAAATGTAGGATGTGGAAAAGCAGAGGACTTTTTAAAACTTATGGATACGGTAAAAGAAAGGGTTTTTAAGGTTTTTTCCATTGAATTAGAACCAGAAATAAAATATCTGGAGGGATAGAATGAAAGTGGGTGTAATTGCTGGAGGTGTTTCCTCAGAAAGAGAAGTATCTTTAAGAAGTGGCACAGCAGTATTTAATGCATTAAAAGAACTTGGTTACAATGTGGTTTTTATAGATGCGGATAGAAATATTTGTCAGAGATTAGGAGAGGAAAAGATTGATGTAGCCTTTTTGGTTTTGCATGGTGGGTGGGGTGAAAATGGGGGTATTCAAGGAATGCTTGAAGTCATGGGAATTCCATATACAGGCTCAGGAATTTTAGCATCCTCAATGGCAATGGATAAGGAAGTTACGAAAAAAATCTTTCTATATCATGGAATCCCTGTACCACCTTTTAAAGTAGTCAGGAGAGATGAAATAGAGGCTTTTTTAGACTCTCTTTCGCAAATTATTTCATTTCCCTGTGTCGTAAAACCTGCTGAAGAGGGTTCTTCTGTAGGTGTAAGTATTGCAAGAGACAAAGAAGAGTTGAATATTTCTCTTATAGAGGCTTTCAAATACGGAGATAGAGCAATAGTAGAAAAGTTTATTGAGGGAAGAGAAATTCATATAGGCGTACTTGGAGGCAGAGCTCTTGGAGGAGTTGAAGTAAAACCTAAGAAGGGATTCTATGATTATGAGGCAAAATATACTAAGGGCTTGACAGAATATATTCTTCCTCCAGAAATAGATAAATCCCTTTATGAAAAATTAAAAGAATTAGGGCTTAAGGCTCACAAGGCTTTGGGATGCAAAGGAGGAACACGAGTAGATATAATACTTGACAAAGAAAATAATCCCTATGTATTAGAGGTAAATACAATTCCGGGTATGACTGAGACATCCCTTTTACCAAAGATAGCGCAACTTGAAGGTTATGATTTTAAGGCACTCGTAAGGGAAATTTTAGAGCTTGCATTGAAGGAAAATGAGAAATAAAAAGCTAATTGTAATAACGATTGCAGTTTTGCTGATTGTATCCATTTTTCTTATTATCAGGGTATTAACAGTGAAACATATAGTAATAATCGGTAATAAGAATTTGGCAGAAAAGGAAATAAAGGATGCTTTAGGGATAAAAGAAGGTAATTCAATCATCTATCCATCTGCTCATAAACTATATGAAAGGCTTAAGAAAATCCCATGGGTAAAAGAAGCTATTATTAGAAAAGATTTAAATGGAACACTCACAGTTTATATTAAAGAAGCAACTGCTGTTGCCATTGCCGTAGCTGGAGAAAGGGCATATTTAATTGATAATGAAGCCCATGTGCTTGAAGATTTTACAGAAAAACTGAAACACACGCAGATTTTTTTACCCATTATAAAAGAAATTGATCCTTTTAAGGATAAAAGTACTCTACAGTCTGCTGTGGAACTGATAAACTTTCTAACAGCTAAAGGATATACAAGAAGCAATGATGAAATTGTAATAACGGGTAGCGACCCTGATAATTTAACTCTCCATCTTAATAATTTAAAAATTATTATTGGAAATGGAGATTTTGAATTAAAGTTTGCAAAATATCTTGTTGTAAACGATGAAATTCAAAAAAGAGGTTTAAATGTGCATTATATAGACCTAAGATTTCCAGATAGAGTTATTGTGAAACCTGCAGAATAGGAGAAAGTGCATGGGAGAGATTATCACAGTTATTGATATAGGAACCACAAAGATAGCTTTTTTAATTGCCCAATTAGATCTGAATAAGTTGGATATAATTCTTTTGAAAAATTACCCCTCTGCAGGATTAAAGAGAGGAAGAATAGTTGACATGGAATCCCTCACATCCTCAATTAGAAAAGCAGTTCAGGATATAGAAGAAACTCATAAAATAAAGATAAAGAAAGCCTATATTTGTTCCTCTGGAAGCGATGTTCAGGGAGCTTATAGCGATGCTGCCATTAAGGTAAAGAAAAAAGAAATAACAGAAGAGGATGTAAATTTAGCAATAGATGCAGCTACAGCCATACAGATAACATCAGATAGACAAATTGTTCACATTTTACCGGTAGAATTTATTGTTGATGGAATAGATGGCATAAAGGATCCCGTTGGAATGAAAGGGGTTAGGCTTGAGGCAAAGGTTTATATTATAACCGCGTCATCATCGCATATTCAAAATCTTACTACCTGTTGCAATAAAGCAGGAATAGAGGTAGAAGATGTGGTAATTCAGGCAGTTTCTTCATCAGAAGCTGTTTTATCAGAGCATGAAAAAGAATCGGGAACTCTTGTGGCCGATATAGGTGGTGGGAGTATTAATATAGCCGTATTTTATGATGGATATTTAAGGCACATAAGTAATTATGGTATAGGAGGAAATCACATTACCAATGACCTTTCGATTGGTTTAAAAATACCTTTCAGGGAAGCAGAAAGAATTAAAACAGAGTTTGGAGTAGCAATTCCAGATATTACTTTTGGAAGTCTAAAGTTTAAGGAAAAGGACATGGATATAGAAATCCTTGGAATGGATAAACAACCTCTGAAAATTCCTATTAGTGTTGTTAAAGAGATAGTTTATGCCAGATGTGAAGAGATGGTTGAAATATTAAAAAAAGAAATTCTCTCCATATCGGGTCAAACTCCCTTGCAATCAGTAGTATTAACCGGTGGAACATCGTTGATGAAAGGTTTTAATACGCTTACTGAGAGTATTTTATCTCTCTCAGCAAGAATAGGAAGGCCTGATACAGGCATTTTGAATTTATGTTCAGAAATGGGATTGGATGATGCTTTAATAACCCAGAACGAGCAATGGCATGAGTGGATTTCTCCAGAATTTTCATCGGCAATTGGAACACTTATATATGCACTTAAGATTGGCGACTTATCAAGTCAGGATTTGGGCATTGAGAGAATATTTAGCAAAATAACCTCTTGGTTTAAAGGGGTGCTTAAAATATAAAAAGGGAGGGTTTGAGAAATGTTTGATATTGAGGAAGTGGAAAGACCGATTGCAAAGATAAAAGTTATAGGCGTAGGAGGTGCAGGAACAAATGCTGTAAATACTATGATTTCTGCAGGCGTTTACGGTGTGGAATTTATTGCCGTTAATACTGACATACAACATCTTGATATCTCCCTTGCTCCTGTTAAAGTTCAGATTGGTAAAGAGTTAACAAGGGGTTTAGGCGCAGGCTCAGAACCTGAAAAAGGTAAAAAGGCTGCCCTTGAAGATAAAGACACTCTTCTTTCCTGCTTAGAAGGTTCAGATTTAATATTTATAACTGCTGGAATGGGAGGTGGTACTGGAACAGGAGCTTCACCTGTTATCGCCTCTTTAGCAAAGGAATTAGGAATACTCACTGTTGCAGTGGTTACAAAGCCCTTTTATTTTGAAGGTAAAAAAAGACTCCATAACGCCATTGTTGGACTAAAGGAACTAAAGAAACATGTGGATACTATAATCGTTATTCCTAACGATAGAATTCATATGGTTGTTGAAAAAGGAACACCATTGGTTAAGTCTTTTGCTATAGCAAACGATATTCTGAGGCAAGCAGTGCAGGGAATTTCAGATCTTATTTTAAGTCCAGGCTTTATTAATAGAGACTTTGCAGATGTTAAAACAATAATTGAGAAATCAGGCAAGGCTGTAATAGGGCTTGGCACATGTCGTAAAGAAGAAGGTTCAAGGGAAGCTGCAATAAAAGCTATTAACAATCCTCTTCTTGAAGAAAGCTCTATAGAGGGAGCTAAGCGTATTCTTATAAATATCACAGGAGGATTTGATTTAACACTTGATGAAGTCCAGGAGATTGCTGGAACTGTTTATGATGTTGCCCATGAAGAGGCAAACATAATATTTGGCACTGTCATTAAGCCTGAAATTGAAAACGAAATTTTCGTAACTGTAATTGCAACTGGTTTTGAAAACCAAAACGAAGAGGTTGAGATTCCTGATACAAATAGTTGGCTACCAAAAAATACAACAGTACCATTAGAGGTAACGAAGAAGATTATTTCAAAAAATATAAGGTCTCTTAACTCTTTTAAAAATATATATAATAAAGAAACTGAAAAGGTCGAGCAAAAGATAGAGAAGGTTCTTTCAGATAGCTCACAAAGTTCTTTGAAGGAGGAGAATTCCTCTTTAACTGATTCTGTATTAGCTGAAAATGTAGAGAAAAAGAATATACTTTCCGAACATAAAGTAAAAAAACAGGAAGAAATAGAAAGAGATAGGGAAAAAGAATTAGTAAAATACATTAGTGAACCCTCTCGTGAAGTTCCTGAAGATATTGAAGACGAATTGGACATACCTGCTTACTTGAGGAAAAAGCATCGAATTTTAGATGAGAAAAATATTTGAGAAAATAGATGCCTATCTTGAAAAAGAAAAAGGAACAATAAAAAAGGAGCATGGTGGTAAGATAAAAATATGTCTTATCTATCCGAACACCTATTCTGTTGGCATAAGTAATTTAGGGTTTCAAACCGTTTACAGATTGTTTAACAAAAGAAGAGATACAGTTTGTGAAAGATGTTTTCTCCCTCAAATAGATGAACTTAAAGATTATGAATCTGGGTATCCACTGTTTTCTTTTGAATCAAAGAAACCAATCTATGAGTTCGATATTTTAGCATTTAGTCTTTGTTTTGAAAATGACTATCCAAATATAATGAAAATTTTTGAACTAAGTAAAATTCCTGCTTTAACCAAAGAGCGCGACTATAGATATCCGCTTGTAGTTGCAGGAGGGGTTGTATGTTTTACCAATCCAGAACCGATTGCAGATTTATTTGATGTAATTTTTGTCGGAGAGGCAGAGGAGTTAATAGATACATTCATAGATATTTACTTGGAAGTTAAAAAAAATTCTTATGAAGAGGAGATTAAGAGGAATTTAAAAGAGGAGTTATTGGAAGTTGAGGGTTTTTATATTCCAGAGGCATACAAAGAGATATATGATGTAAAAGGCAGAATAAAGGAGAGACAGATTTTGTGGCATAATGCTCCAGCCAAGATAAAAAAGGTTTACTGTAGAGACCTATCAGAAAAAATTAGCTATTCTCAAGTTATTTCTCCTCATTCTGTTTTTTCAGATATGTTTTTGCTCGAAACTATGAGAGGTTGTCCCTTCAGTTGTCGGTTCTGCCTTGTAGGGCAGGTATATAATCCACCAAGAAAGGTTTTTCTTGAAAAATTGAGTATGAAAATTGATGAAATTTCTAAGAATAAATATACTGTTGGATTAATAGCTCCCTCACTTACTGCATATGGAGATTTGAATAAACTAATTAAAGAAAAGGATGTAGAACTCTCATTTACCTCTATTCGGGCCGATAAGGCAACGCAGGAAGTTTTGGATTTACTTGGAAGGCGAAAAACTTTGACAATAGCGCCAGAGGCAGGCTCTGAGAGATTAAGAAAGGTTATAAAAAAGGGAATAACTGAGAGTGATTTGCTATCCCTTGCAGAGAAGCTCTCCTATACAGAGCTTGAAAACCTAAAACTTTACTTTATGATAGGACTTCCCTTTGAGACAGATGATGACATTGATGAAATAGTAAAGTTAATTTACAAAATTCGTCATGTTTTTCACCGTCGCTTAACAGCAAGCGTAAGCATCTTTGTTCCAAAACCATTTACTCCTTTTCAATGGCATAAAATGGAAACTGAAAATGTTGTGAAAGAGAGACTAAAAAAGTTAAAAAGAGATTTAGAAAAAATCAAGGGTGTTAGAGTTCTGCACGAGGTTCCTAAATATTCCTACTTACAGGGTTATCTTGCAAGAGCTGATAGACGAGGCTTAACAGTTATAGAAAAAATATTTAAGGGAGAGAACTTTGCCAGATTAATTGATCAATTTAAGAATGAATTATACGAACCGCGATCATTCAATGACTTTCTTCCATGGGATTTTATAGTGCATGAAGGAGTTAGCAAAGAAAGGCTATGGGAAGAGTATGAAAAGGCTAAGAGAGAGGCTTCTCAAACTGATAGCATTTAAACAAATCTGGAGCAGTTTTTCGTCCTGATATTACAAAGGCTCTATAGCGACATCCGCCTCTACATTCCGCTATAAAAGGGCAATTTTCTTTGCTACATTCAAGTTCGCCAAGTGATATTTGTCTTTTTCTCTCCCAAAGTACCTCAAGTCCTTCTGTCACATGTCCGATAGGATTTTCATCAAAAAAGGAACAATAGGCCACTTCTCCAGTGGCTAATATGGCTAAAAGATGAGCTCCGCATCCAAAGCCTTCTACTTTTGGGTGGTCTTCTTTTGAAAAACCATATTTTCTCATAATTTTTCCTGCTACATTAGGTAGAACTACAAAATCTTCATTAAACTTTAGATTTCCCTTCGGAGTAATAGCATCAATTGTCCATTCTCGAATTTTAATGCTTTTCATTAATTTTTCAAGTTCATCAAATTCTTCTAAGTTTTCCTTGTGGATAACCGTTGCTATGGATACATCAAAACCATAATCTATGGCTCTTTTAATACCTTCAAGAGTTTTACTGAATGTGTTGTCCCCTCGAAGTGAATTGTGTCCATGTTCCATTCCATCAAGACTTATCTGTATTTCTTCTACATTTAAGTGCTTAAGAAACTTATCGCTAAGAAGTAATCCGTTAGTGAAGAGAATCTTTCGAAGAGATAGCTCTGATAGTAGTTCATTTATTTTTTCAAATTCCCTATGAAGCAAAGGCTCGCCTCCTGTTATTAGCACTCTTAATCCTTGTATTTCCTCGAATTCTTTCAAAGCCTTATAGATGAGTTCAAAGGGAAGCTCAGCTGAAAGACCTTCGCCAACAAAGCAGTGTTTACACCGGAGATTGCATCTTCTTGTTATTTGGAGCTCCAGATAACGAAGGGATGGAAATGGTGCTTGACGAATCGGTGGATTTATTCTATTTACAGGCTCTTTTGTCAGTATGCCTTCATCTAAGCAGTAGTTGATTAACTGGGTAATGTTTTCATCGTTCTTCACTAAGGAAGAAATTTCTTCTTCCTCAGCAATGGCTCTTAACAAATTAAAAGCCCTTTCATCAAGACAATAAAGTTCATCTGTTTTTACATTATAAAGAGCTGGAAAATCAATGAGTTTTAGAAAAAAGTTTTCCTTCAGATAGTACTTAGATAATCTCATAAATTGAAAGTCTTTCTGGAACACGGCAAGGTAGATTAAATTTGCTCTCAATGCTCTCTTTTAAACTTGATATCCCAATTTCTTCACCGTGAACAAGGAAAACCTCACGCAGTCCTTTAATCCTTCCTATCCAATTTAAAAGCTCTGCCTGATCTGCATGAGCTGAAAATCCACCAATTGTATATATCTTTGCTTTCACTTGTACGGTTTTGCCTAAAAGATAAACTTCCTTTTCACCGTCCACAATCTTTCTTCCAAGGGTGCCTTTAGCCTGAAATCCTACAAAAATGACACTACATTCTTCTCTATGTATATTGTGATAGAGATGGTAAGAAACTCTTCCACCCTGGCACATTCCACTTCCAGCAATGATAACTGCTTGAGATTTAATACTGTTTAGTTTTTTTGACTCATCCACGCTTTTAATAAAATGTAGCTTAATAGAGGTCTTTCTATGATTTCTCATTTCTCTGAGAGCCTCATCATCAAAAACCTCAGGATGTGAGAGGTAAATTCTTGTTGCCTCTTCAGCAAGAGGGCTATCCAGATAGACATTAATAGGCTCTATTAAACCCTCTCTTACAGATCGATTAAGAATATAAAGTAAATCCTGAGTTCTCCCCACTGCAAAAGCTGGAATTATAACATTTCCACCATGTTTGAAGGTGTCTTTTATTGCCTGTAATAATTCCCTTATACTTTCATCAAGACTTTTGTGCAGTCTATTTCCATAAGTAGATTCAACTACAAGATAATCCGCTTCATTAGGAGGCTCAGGATCCCTCAATATGGGATAACCAGTTCTTCCAATATCACCTGAAAATATAATCCTTTTACCATTACTTTCAATCTTTACCGAGGCTGAACCTAAAATATGCCCTGCATCCGTAAGTTTCAGTCTAATACCATTTAAATTGTAAATTTTCCCATAAGATAGGGGTTCAATAAGCTTTAATGCTCTAATAATATGAGCTTCATCGTAAAGGATTTGCTCTCTTCCCTCGTTTTTTTGAACTTTCAATGCATCAAAAAGCATTATTTCAAGAAGGTCCTTAGTCGCAGATGTAGCGATAATTTTTCCTTTAAAGCCTTCTTTTACTAGTTTTGGTATTAAGGCTGAGTGATCGAGGTGAGCATGGGTTAAAATCATCAGATCAATTTTTCTTGGATTAAAGGCAAAGGGCTCATAGTTAAGATAATCCTTATCTTCCTCTTGAAAAAGGCCACAATCAATGAGAATATTTTTGTTGTCTATTGATAGCAAGAAGCAAGAACCTGTTACAGTCTTTGTAGCACCGAAAAACTGAATTTTCATCCACACATAATAACATAAACTTAATTTTAAGTTGTAGTTCTTGAAAAAATTTAGTATAATGTAGTCAACCATATCTCAGGTAGGAGGGTTAAATTTGAATTGCCTTAGTCAATTAGAAAAATTAATTCTCCCCCCCCCTCACACATACAAACTATATCAAGTAATATTGAATTTGAATTAAATAACCAAAAATTCGAAAAGGAGGTTAAAAAATGCTTAAGAATTTGTCTTTGGCAAAAAAACTCTATTTAACTTTTGGATTAATACTTTTAATCATGGTCCTTGTTGGTATATTTAATGTTTTATCCTACATGAACACTTCAAAGGATGCTCGAGATGTTGATGAACGAATTGATAAGATAAACGCAGCAGCTACTATTAGAAGGAACGTTTTATCTGCCTATTTGGAAATATCCTATCTGATCATCACCAAAGATCCAAAAAAAATGGAAGAATACAAAAGGGATGTTGAAAAGTATAGAGGTATATACTTAGAGAAGTTGGAAGAGCTTAAAAAAACCATGGTATCGGAGGAGGGTAAAGCTTTAGTGAAAAAACTTGATGATATTTTAACCCGTGGAAGGCAGATAAATAACAAGATTATAGAGGCTGCCATGGAAGGCAAAAAGGATGAAGCTGCTCTTATTTTAGAAACACAAATAATCCCTATGATTGGAGAAATAATGAACTCATTAGATGAAATAGTAAACTTTCAAACCCAAAATGCAAGGAAGAGAACTGGTGATATAATCGCTGCATCAAATAGAGACACTGTCATACAAATAGTTTCAATTGGAGTTAGTATAGCAATCGCTGTTTTAATAATCTATCTTCTAACCAAATCAATTCGTGGATGTGTTGAGCTAATTAGAAATGCCATGGACAGAGTTAGTAGAGGTGATCTTACTGTTGAAATAAGAGCGACCACGAAGGATGAACTTGGTCAGATAATGGATGCTATCGGTAAGGCAGTGGCAGAGATTAAAGTGCTTATTAATCAATCCCGCACCATAGCAAGCTCACTTGCCTCATCTTCAGAGCAGTTAAGTGCAACCACAGAGGAGATATCGAGGAACCTAAAGAGCCAGACAGAGAGAGCCTCTCAGATAGCCACCTCTGCAGAAGAGATGAGCCAGACAGTAGTTGACATAGCAAAGAACGCATCACAAATAGCAGAGGCATCTAATGTAACAGCCCAGGTTGCCAGAGAAGGAAGAGACATGACCCAGAATACAGCCAAAGAGATAAAGATAATAGAAGGTTCCATCAATGATCTTTCAAGAATAGTAACAGACCTTGGAGATCGTTCACGTCAGATAGGAGAGATAGTAACAGTGATAAAGGACATAGCAGACCAGACAAATCTTCTTGCCCTAAATGCAGCCATAGAGGCAGCAAGGGCAGGAGAGCAAGGAAGAGGCTTTGCAGTAGTGGCAGATGAAGTAAGGAAATTAGCAGAGAGGACAGCGAAAGCAACAGATGAGATAGCCTCGATGATAAGTGGGATACAGAATGAAGTATCAGTAGCAGGAAGGGCGATGGATGATGCAACAAAGAAAGTAACAAGTGGAGTAGAGCTATCAGAGAAATCCTCAGATATGTTGGATGAGATACTGAAGAAGGCGCAGGAGTTACAGAGCATGATACAACAGATAGCAAGTGCAACAGAAGAGATGAGTTCAGTAACAGACCACATAACGCAGGATATAGGTACCATAGCAGAGGGTTCAAAGGAGATATCCCTTGCAGTGGACCAGTCAGCCCAGACAGCATCAGATATAGCGAGATTGGGAGGAGAGCTTAATACAGCCATTGGAAGATTTAGGGTATAGGGATTCTTTCGAGTCACCTGGACTTAAAAGTAGGTTTTAGGTAAAGCCGACGAGATGGAGGTTACTCCTTCTCGTCATCTTTTAAAGTATTAATGAAATCTGACTTCACCACCGTAAACTTAAAAACCTCTGTGAATTAATGAGTTATCATTTGCAGATTAGTTTACATGCCCTCTAAGCTATATTTAAACTATCCGATTTCCTTCTAACTGTTTCTTTTTTCCTTTTCCCTCGATGTGACATCGCAGTTACTTTCTTATTTGTCATTGGGAGCTCCTCTTTTCTGTCATTGGGAGCTTCCTTTTCCGTCATTGCGAGCTCCCTTTTCTGTCATTGCGAGCGAAGCGAAGGGATCTCGTAGTTCCTCCTACTTGGACGAAATGAGATTCCTCACTTCGTTCGGAATGACGGTGGGGGAGGAGTCATTGCGAGCGAAGCGAAGGGATCTCTTCGTTGCCTTTTAGTAGGCTTTACATAGAGACCCCTTCGGGACATCGAGTCCCTCGCAGTGACACATGGGAAGGGTGAGAGACTGCCACGGCCACTTCGTGGCCTCGCAGTGACAAAAGAAGGATGTCATTGCGAGGAGCGTAAGCGACGAAGGGATCTACAAACCGTTATCCTTACTTAGAGACTGCTTCGCCTCATCGAGAGGCTCACAGTGACACCCCTTTTCTGTCATTGGGAGCTCCTCACCAATCTGCATATATCCATGTCATTTGTTTATCGTGATGCTGTCACAGCAGAAAAATTATGTTCAGAATATAATGGAATAAAAGTAGAAATCAAAGGAGAGAGGATTCATTTTTTGATTCAAGTTTTGTCAGAGAGCTTTTTGATATTAGTAAAAAAATTAAGACAAGAGTCGGCTTTAAAAAGTTTAAAAGTTATTAGATTATATTAGATGGGTGAGAAATGTATAAGTCTTTTAAATATTTAGTTTTTTTAAATAAAATATGCCCTAAATTGATGAAGTCGGAACTCAAAAAGTTTTAATGGCGGTTTACCCTTGTTGACAATTGTTAGGAGAAAATAAGATTTCGAAGAGATTATTTTTGAGGAAAGGCGGGGGGTTGACAAAGACTTTTTGTTTTTTTTACAATTGACTAATCCCTGGGGGAGGTCAAATAGGACCTGAGAGTTCCCATTAAAAGGGAAGACCCCTTGAACCTGATCCGGATAATACCGGCGTAGGGAATGGGAGAGACTGAAGAGAAATCAGCCTCTATCCTTCAGGGATAGAGGCTTTTTGTTTATGGAGGCATTATGAAGGTAAGATTAAACGGAGTTGAGACAGAAATAGGTGCAAAAAATTTAAGGGAACTTCTTGATGAATTAGAGATTAATCCTCAAAAAGTGGTGGTAGAAGTGAATTTACAGATAGTTAAAAGAGATAGATTAAGTGAATATGAAATTAAAGATGGCGATTCCATTGAGATCGTCAATTTTGTGGGAGGAGGGTAAAATGAATGATTCATTGATTATCAGAGGAATTGAATTTAAGTCAAGGTTATGGGTTGGTACGGGTAAGTACAAAAATTTTGAAGAGACAGCCAAAGCAATTGAAGCTTCAGGTGCTGATGTGGTTACAGTTGCTGTAAGAAGGGTAAATATTTTAGATAAAACACAGGAGAACCTTTTAGATTACATAGACCCAAAAAAATACAAAATCCTTCCAAATACTGCGGGCTGTTACACTGTAGAGGATGCACTCAGATATGCAAGACTTGCCAGAGAGGCTGGAATTTCTGACATGGTAAAGCTCGAAGTGATTGGTGACGAAAAAACTCTTTTTCCTGATGTATGTGGCTTGCTGAAGGCAACAGAAATTCTTGCAAAAGAGGGCTTTATTGTTTTTCCATACACTAACGATGATCCCATAACAGCAAAAAGACTGGTGGATGCAGGAGCAGCGGCGGTAATGCCCCTTGGAGCTCCTATAGGCTCAGGTCTCGGAATCAGAAATCCGTATAATATAAAGATAATTCTTGAAACGGTTAACTTACCTGTGATTGTTGATGCGGGAGTTGGCACAGCCTCTGATGTTGCTATAGCTATGGAGCTTGGTTGTGATGCTGTACTTGTAAATACGGCAATTGCAGGAGCAAAGGATCCGATAATGATGGCAGAAGCTTTGAAACATGCCTGTATAGCTGGAAGACTTGCATTTAGAGCAGGCAGAATTCCTAAGAGGCTATATGCTTCTGCAAGCACAACTTTTGAGGGAATGCTTACATGAATTTTAAACTTTACCTAATTGGTGATAGGAAGTTATTTCCAAATGAGGATGCCTATTTGGATGCAGTTGAAAAGGCTTTAAGATGTGGTGTTAAAGCCTTTCAACTTAGAGAGAAAGACATGAGTGACAGAGAGTTATTTTATCTTGCAGAAAAGTTTAGAGATTTGACAGAGAAATATAGGGCGCTTCTTTTTATTAATGATAGAATAGATATTGCTCTTGCTGTTAGTGCTAATGGAGTTCACTTACCTCAAAATGGCTTTCCTGCCGATGTGGTAAGAAAAGTATGGAAGAGTCAATTTTTTATTGGTGTATCAACCCACTCAATCGAAGAAGCCACTGAAGCCTGCAGATGGGCTGATTTCATTACCTTTAGCCCTATTTATCCAACTGCGTCCAAACCAGGTCAAGCTCCTCAAGGATTAGAAAAACTCAAAGAGATAAAGGGATTGGTAAAATGCAAGGTTTTTGCTCTTGGTGGAATAAACAAAGACAACATAGCAGAGGTTTTTCCCTATTGTGATGGTGTTGCAATGATTCGTGGAGTTCTTGGTGGTAATATTGAGAAAAATGTTGAAAAATTAAAAAAATTTTTAGGAGATTTGCTATGACCAGAATAGAGTTAGCAAGAAAAGGAATAATAACCGATGAAGTAAAAAAAGTGGCAGCTTTTGAAGGAGTATCTCCTGAGGAACTATCGGAGAATATTTCAAAGGGAAAGGTTGTTATTACTCGAAATATCCTTAGAGACATTGAGCCTCTTGGGATAGGAAAGGGCTTAAGAACAAAAATCAATGCAAACATTGGAACATCAAGAGATCAAAGTTCAATTGATGAAGAAATAGAAAAGCTAAAAATAGCAGTTCAATACGGTGCCGATGCAATTATGGATTTATCAACTGGGGGTTCTTTGGTTGAAACCAGAAGAGCGGTTCTTAAGCACTCACCCGTAAGTGTTGGTACTGTTCCAATTTATGAAGTAGCTGTAAAAGCCATAGAGAAATATGGAAGTGTAGTTAAAATGACAGAGGAAGATATATTTAGAGTAATTGAAGAACACGCAAAGGATGGAGTAGATTTCATAACAGTCCATTGTGGTGTTACGATGAAAATTGTTGAGATGCTTAAATCAAATGAAAGAGTTCTACCGATTGTCAGTAGAGGAGGTTCTATACTTGCAGACTGGATATGTTACCATGGCAAAGAAAACCCCCTTTATGAGCACTTTGATAGATTATTAGAGATTTCAAAAAAATATGACCTTACCCTTAGTCTTGGAGATGGCATGAGACCGGGTTGTTTACTTGACGCAACTGACAAGTATCAACTTTTCGAATTAATTACTATTGGCAAGTTAAAAGATATAGCAGTTAATGAAGGAGTTCAATGTATGATAGAAGGTCCAGGTCATCTACCACTTGATCATGTTCAGCCTAATATTAAACTTCAAAAGAGTATTTGCAAAGAGGCTCCCTTCTATGTATTAGGACCGCTTGTAACTGACTGCGCAATGGGATATGATCACATTGCAGCTGCAATCGGAGGTGCACTGGCAGGTTCTGCTGGAGCAGATTTTCTTTGTTATGTTACTCCCTCTGAACACATTAGATTACCTGATAGAGAAGATGTAAAAGAGGGAGTAATTGCTTTGAAAATAGCTGCACATGCAGCTGACCTCGCCAAGGGATATCAATCAGCTTGGAAGAGAGATAAAGAGATGGCCTATGCAAGAAGAAATTTCGATTGGAACTCACAGATCTCTCTCTCCTTCGATCCTGATAAAGTGCGATCCATGCGCTCTGAAAGACCTCCATTGGAAGACGAAAAGGTATGTAGCATGTGTGGAGAGTTTTGTGCAATCAAGATTTCGAGAAGGGCAGTAGAAGATAGCATTTGACAGATTCTCTTTTTTTTGATATTCTTTATTTTAAATGAAAAGATTAGGTGTTGGTTTAATTTTTATTCTTCTTTTATCTTCAACTGCCTATTCCTTTGATAGAAAAGGTTTTACTCCTACTGCGCCTTATTCGGTATTATCCACATTTTCAGCCGAAACTCCTATGCAGAATCAGATTGCTATTGGCTTAGACTATGATCTTACAACTGATCCAGATAGAAGCAGGTTAAATTTGAATATCTCCTATGGTCTTACCGAAAGTGCTGAGATACTACTTAATCTTCCTTATAATCTGTATTACAGAAATTCTTCTAAAATGAATGGAGCGGAAGACTTGAACATTGGTTTAAAACATAGAATAATTGATGAGACCACTTTTACTCCAGCAATAGCTTACTTGCTTTTTGCTTCAGGAGATCTTGGAAAAGATGAATTTTCAACTGAGGGAGGAGTAGGTGCTGGTTTTATAGTTACCAAAAAAATCGGTCCCTTCAAAGCTCATGGAAACATTATATACTTTAGACCTGAAAAGGAAGTTTTTCGAGAAACGTGGAATATTAATCTTGGTGCAGAGCTGAGTGTGAGTTACAACTCAAAGCTTCTCTTTGAAATAATCGGTAGAAAGGCAATAGACAGGAGCAAAATTGATTTAGTTGAGTGGCGAATAGGCTATCGTATTAGGATTACTGAGTTTTCTTACACTACTGTTGGCTTTGGGTTTGATGTGAAAAACAGAAATCCTGACATGCGATTCATGTTTGGTATTAGTGCTATTTTACCGCCATACAAAGGTATTCATAAAAAAATTGTCGATGAAGTTGATTAATGGTATAATAAAGCTATGTTTGATTTAGGAATGCAGGAACTCATAGTTATCTTCATTGTTGCGCTCCTTGTTTTTGGACCAAAGAAATTACCCGAATTGGGATATGCTTTAGGAAAAACTATGAATGAGATAAAAAAGGCTTTCCAAAGTGCTAAATCAGAAATGGAAAAAGAGATTAATGAAGTGAAGGAAACAGTAGAAGAGGCCAAAAAAGACATAAAAAATCCCCTCGAATTAAAAGATGAACTTTTTAAAGATGTACCCTCTCTTTCTGATCTAAGGATAGATAAACACATCGAAAACATTGCTCGCAAAGAAATTGAGAAAAAGGAGTAATGATGAATGGAAGACCAGAAAATGTCATTAATGGCTCATCTTTCAGAACTGAGAAAGAGAATAGTTGTCTGCTTAGTCGCCATTCTAATAGCTTTTATTTTAACTTTTAGTTTATCTGAATATATTTTTGAACTTTTGCTCTATCCACTTAGATATTCTCCTCAGTTTTCACTTAAAGAAGGGATAGTTTTCGTACCTGAACAGAAACTTCAAAATACAAAGCTTGTATTTTTAGGGCCTGCTGAAGCATTCTGGATGAATATGAAAATAGCCCTCGTGAGTGGTTTTATTCTTACAATTCCCATAATTTTTTACCAGCTTTGGAAATTTATATCTCCCGGTTTATATGCTCACGAGAAAAGGTATGTGCTTCCATTTGTTTTAAGTGCAACAGGACTTTTTCTTATAGGAGTTACATTTTGTTACCTCATTGTACTGCCCTTTGCTATGAGTTTTTTACTCAATTACAAAGTAGGAGATTTTCTAATGCCCATGCTATCAGTTGGACTTTATGTAGATTTTCTTCTTAAGTTTCTTCTTGCCTTTGGATTTGTGTTTGAATTGCCAATTCTTATAGTCATCACAACTCGAATGGGCATTATATCTCCTAAAACACTTCAAAAGTATAGGAAACTTGCTTTAGTGCTTGCATTTGTAGTGGCTGCAATTATAACGCCTACTCCTGATGCTTTCAATCAAACACTGATGGCAGTTCCGATGATAATCCTATACGAAGTCGGAATTTGGATTTCAATAATTTTAAATAAAAGAAAGGACAAAGAAAATGGAAGGTCGGAGTAGATCCTTAAAAGTAATAGCTTCTGACATTTCAGAGGGATTTATTACCGTAAATCCTATTTTTCTTAAAAAGTTAAAAGAAAACGAAATAAAAGAATTGCAAGAAGTTCTTTTAAAAACGGAAAGACAGATAAGAGCTGAGCCTTTTCCTTTTAATGATACTTTACAGATAAGGAAGAGAAACATGAAACTTCAAAGAATTTCCCAAGCAATGGTTGTAATAAAAAACTTTCTCGAAGGGAGAATATGAAAATAGCACTTATTGGCTTTTCTAACTCGGGGAAAACAACGCTTTTTAATGCAATGACCCATCAAAAGATTGAAGTATTGCCATCTATAACACCACCTGAAACAGTTCATAAAGGAGTGCTTCAGGTAGAAGATGAAAGATTAAGAAAAATTAGCGAAATAGTAAAACCTAAAAAAACCACATTTGCGAATGTGGAATGCATTGACACAGCAGGTTTTTTGAGAAATAATCCATCGCACAATACAAAAGTGACAAGAGAGCTCTATGAAGCAGATGCTCTTATTTTTGTTCTCAGGGGTTTTGACTCGCCTTCAGTTCCCTATCAGTTCGATTCAATTGATCCTTTTAGAGATTTGAATGAGCTTGAGTATGAACTTCTTATGTTTGATCTTGATCTGATCACAAAAAGAATTGAGCGAATGGATGAACAGAAAAAGAAAGGCCAGAAAATTAATGATAGAGAAAGAGAAATTCTTGAAAATCTGAAGATACATCTTGAAGAGAGTAATCCTATTCGTACATATCCTCTCTCAGACGAACAATTAAGAGAAATAAAACATCTCAGTTTTCTTACAATAAAGCCATTTTTATCTGTGATAAATGTAGATGAAAAATCTTTTAGTCTCGGAAAATATAAAGAAAAGGATGTAATGATAGTTTGCGCACCTTTAGAAATGGAGATAAATCAGCTACCAGAAAATGAAGTGTCAACTTTTCTTGAAGCACTTGGAATAGAAGAACCAGTCAGTAAAAAAATTATACGAAAAGCCTATGAACTACTTGATTATATTTCCTTTTTTACAGCAGGTCCTCAAGAAGTAAGAGCATGGAGTATAAAAAAAGGCACCAAAGCAGTTGAAGCTGCAGGCAAGATTCACTCTGACATACAGAGAGGTTTTATAAGAGCAGAGGTTATCGCATATAATGATTTTATTTTATCCGACGGAGATTTTATAATAGCTAAACAAAAGGGTGTTTTTAGACTCGAAGGAAAGGAGTATGAAGTCAAAGATGGGGATGTTATAACCTTTAGATTTAAGATATAAACTTTGGAGGGGGAATTATGGGTTTTTTTAGCGAATTTGACAAGAAAACAAGGCTTCGCTGGAAAATGATTATGCCTATTGCAATGGTAATTACCATCGGAGTTATTGCTACTGTTATAGTTACAGGATATGGTGCCTATCAAATAGCCTACAATGTTTCTGTTCACTTTGGAGCAAAGGATGTTTCGCCTGAAATAATGAAGCAAGTAAGAAATCTTCAATTACTTTTCGCAGTGCTTGGTTTTTTAGGTGTCATTTCTGCCTGTGTGATTTTGTATTTAACTTATATGATTACTCACAAACCACTAAACATTCTCGATAAAACCCTATACGAAATCTCACAGGGAGACCTTACCGTGAAGGTTGGGTATACAGATCGTTTTGATGTGGTTGGAAGACTTGCAAGAAGTATTGATAAGGTACTTCAGGCATTCATTAATCTTAATGATAAATCTCTTGAGTATTCTCAGAGACTTGCCGAAGGGGTTGATCAGTGTAACAGAGTGATAGATAAAACAATAGAGGGAGCAAAGAGGCAATCTCAACAGGCAAGTCAGATAGCTACAGCTTCTGAACAAATGACACAGACCATAACAGATATAGCTCACAATGCCTCAAAGGCATCTGAAACAGCCACCTTAGCTATGCAAACAGCTGAGAAGGGGCAAAAAATCACCAATCAGACTATAGAAAAGGTTAAAACTGTCTATGGCACAACAGAAGAACTGGGTGAAATGGTTGAGAAATTAAACAAAAGTGCTTCTGAAATAGGAGAAATTGTTACTGTAATTAAGGATATCGCAGACCAAACAAATTTACTTGCCCTAAATGCAGCAATTGAGGCAGCAAGAGCAGGAGAACAGGGTAGAGGATTTGCGGTTGTGGCCGATGAGGTTCGTAAACTGGCAGAGAAAACTATCAAAGCAACAGAAGAAATTTCTAAGAAAATTGGTGCTATTCAGAATGACACAAACCTTACTACCCAATCAATGAAAAGAGAACTCATAGAGGTTAAAGAGGTAAATGAAGCAGTAAAAATGTTAGGAGATACCCTTTCAGAGATAGTGTCTTCCGTTGTAATGGTAAAGGATCAGATAACGCAGATTGCAACTGCTGTTGAAGAACAATCTGCTGCAAGTGAAGAAGTTAGCAGAAATGTGGAGGAGAGTGCGAAAATAGCTTTGGAAATAGAAAAACTTGCGGAGGAAATTGTTAAAGATGCCTATAATATTCTTAAAATATCCTCCGATTTGAGACATACCTCTTCAATTGTAAAAACTAAAAGGAGTCAGGAGCTACTGTTTGACATATTTAAAGGAGACCACGAAAGGATGTTTATTAGAGTTTTTGCTCACTTAAGAGGGTTAGATAAACTTGATCCTGAAAAACTTGCTGATTATCGCTCCTGTGGAGTAGGTAAGTGGTATTATGGAGAGGAAGGGCAAAGGTTTAGAGATCTTCCAGGTTTTTCAGAGCTTGAAGAAGTTCATAAAAGCTGTCACAACTTAGGTAAAGAGATAGTTATTGCTCATAATGCCGGTGATACTGCGAAAGTCAGAAAATTAATGGCTGAAATAGATAAAAAGAGTGAGAAGCTCAAGTTTTTACTTGACCAGATGAAAAAGGGTTATCTTGCACGAATTGGGTAAAGAATGCTATTATTAACCATTAAGTATGGAGAGGTGGCCGAGTTGGTCGAAGGCAGCCGCCTGCTAAGCGGTTGTGGGGTCAAAAGCTCCACCCAGGGTTCGAATCCCTGCCTCTCCGCTCTTTCTACTATTCATGATTATCAGTTTAATTAAATTCTCCTTATTTTTCAAGTGCTTATAAAAGTTATCTTTCTATAATTTTCTACTTTGCTCTATTGATATCTGCTATTCAATGAAAGTATCATAAACGGTAATAGTATTAATTTTACACTCGATACCGTAAGAAGGATGGACTGTGTTTATTGATACCCAATTTCATCACGAGAAAATTAAAAACCTTTGTAAATCAATAAGTTATCATCTAAAGATTAGTCTAAATGCTCTTTAGGCTATATTTAAACTATCAGATTCCTGACTTTGTCAGATAAAATTTGTAAGTCATTGATATTTCAATAAAATACCTTCAAAATCTGCTCATTTTTGCACTACAAATCTTCTACTTCTGTCTCTTGTTTGATCTGCTAAAAACTGAGGTCTCTCTCTGTGAACATATTTGGAAGGGATTTCATCTTGAGTTTTCTCATTATCATGTTCGCCATTGAATGTGGCTTGTTCTTAAGATACACTGTTTCGCCTTTTATGTTTATTTTCGTTACTGTTAAACTCTTTAAAGCTT
>Ga0209721_1000346_pt1 | contig 43763 bp, 35 predicted proteins | sample TshhotsprinmetaG_FD_184139 | JGI IMG/M metagenome (GOLD analysis project Ga0209721, IMG submission 184139) | Hot spring microbial communities from South Africa to study Microbial Dark Matter (Phase II) - Tshipise hot spring metaG (SPAdes)... | ecosystem: Environmental > Aquatic > Thermal springs...
CTTCTAAACGAGCAATTAAATGATATTTCGTCTAATTACAAAAAAGGCATTATTGAATTTCTATTTAGGTCTAGAAGACTCGACAATTACTCCAGATTACAATTGAATATTTTATATAGTGAATTACAATGAGTACTTATGGATTAATTCTCCTCATCTCTTTTATTATCCCCCTTATTTTTACTTTTGACAAGAATCTTAAATTTCACACTCAACTAAAATTTGTGTTGAAATCAATTTCAATAGTAGCGTTAATTTTCATAATCTGGGATATTGTGGCTGTTAAATATAATGTTTGGGACTTTAATCATACACGCGTTTCAGGATTTAAGATATTAGGTCTCCCTATTGAAGAAATTCTTTTTTTCTTTATCATTCCATATAATCTAATCTTTATTTATGAAGTGATAAATTATTATCTGGATGATGTTGAATTAGAATTCAGTTCGCTTTTTTTTGTACCAATTGGTTTAATCTTTTTTGCACTTACCGCAGTTGTTTTTGAAAAATTTTATACAACAAGTGTTTTCTTAGCTGCCGGAATATTTAATTATTTACTTTTTCTTGACTCTAAGCGAATTTATGCTTCAAGAAATTTTTGGTTATCGTTAATAATTACTTTCATACCATTCTTAATCGTCAATTTCTTCTTAACATCAATTCCAGTCGTTTTTTATAATGATGCACAAAATTTAGGTTTAAGATTTGTTACTATTCCTATCGAGGATTTTCTCTATTCGCTGGTTTTAACCGGTTCTAATTATTTGATCTATAACTATTTCAAGAGCAATGGGAAATAAAGTATTAATTCTTGGTGGTGGAATTAGTGGATTAGCTGCAAGCATCTATTTAGCATCTAAAGGATTTGATGTAGAACTTTTTGAAAAAAACGAAAAGTTTGGTGGAAAAGCTAATGAATTAGTAAGTAATTCGTTCAGGTTTGATACTGGTCCTTCACTAATCACTATGCCATTTGTAATCGATGAACTTTTTCAGAGTGTCAATAAAAATTTAAGTGATTTTCTTAAAATTAATCGACTTGAAATTTTATGTAAGTATTTTTTTTCTGATGGTTCTGAATTCATTGCCTACTCGAATAAAGAAAAATTACTCGCTGAATTTGAAAATTTTTCAAATGTGTCTCAAAAAAAATTTGAACAGTATCTCTCAAGTACAAAAAGAATATATGACCTGACAGCAGACATATTCTTAATTAATCCAATTCATGAATTAAAAATTCTATTCAATAAAAAATCATTTAGAACTCTTTTACATCTAAACGAACTTCAACTCTTCAAAACTATGCACGAGATGAATCAATCTTTTTTTGAAAATAAAAAGTTGATTCAACTTTTCGATAGATATGCAACATATGTAGGTTCTGACCCACATCAAACTCCAGCTACATTTAATATTATTCAACATGTTGAGTACAACTTGGGTGGCTTTACAATAGATGGAGGTATTTATAATCTAGTTAGAGCTTTAGAAAAATTAGCAGTAGAAGTTGGGGTTAAACTGCATAAAAATTCTAAAGTTGAGAAAATATTTGTGAATAATAAGCGGGTTAAAGGGATTTTAGTAAATGGTAATGAAATTGAAAGTAACATTGTTTTATCGGCCATGGATGTTTTATATACCTATTCGCTTATGGATAAAGTAAATTCAAGGGAGTACAATCGATATAAAAAATTAGAGCTTTCAAGTTCAGCATTAGTTTTTTATTGGGGAGTTAAAATTAATTCTGAAAGCTTAACGATGCATAACATAATTTTTTCCAATGATTACAGGAAAGAATTTCAACAGATTTTTAGAGATAAAGTTATACCAGATGACCCGACTATCTACATTTACATTTCTTCTAAGCATAATATGAATGATGCCCCTGAAAATCATGAAAACTGGTTCGTTATGATTAATGTCCCTTCGAAAATTGAATTATTCAGGGAAATTGAAATAAGTAATAAAATAAAGGAAAACTTGATAAAAAAAATTGCTAACGTGGTTGGTATTGATATAAGTGATAAAATAGTATTTGAAGAAATTTTGGATCCCCGAAAAATAAATTTCTTAACATCCAGTGTTGAAGGCGCGCTTTATGGTCCCGCCTCTCACAGTATTCTTTCAATTTTTTTCAGGCAGAGGAACAAATCTTCATCAATTTCTGGATTGTACTTTTGTGGGGGAACTGCTCATCCAGGAGGTGGGATTGCTCTTGTTATTTTGTCAGCTAAAATTGCTTCAGAGCTTATTGCAAAGAGTCAAAAATGATTTTTGCAAAACATTCAATATTCCATCGTTTTATTTTTAACTTCTATATTGACAGAAAATTAAAATCATTTTTTAATAATTTTTATTTGACTGGTCATTTTACAATACCAAGTACTGAAAATTCGATTCTTGTTCTACCAAATCATTTTTCATGGTGGGATGGATTCTTAGTTGATTTTTTACATCGGATTTTTTTTCCTGATTATAAAATTTTTATGATGGTGCTTAAAGATACCTTGGAAAAATTTTGGTTCTTCAAGTACCTTGGGACATACTCAATCAATCCTGCAAAACCAAAAGAAGTGCTTGAGTCATTGCGATATACTGAAAAAATTCTCGCCCAAAAGAAAAACTTTGTTGTGATTTTTCCCCAAGGAAATTTAGAACCTTATTCGGTTGACAAAGTTGAATTTAAGAAAGGATTAACTCAATTAATTGATAAAGCTGAGTCATTTTTTTACGTTCAATTGCTTGGCTTAAAAATTCAGTTTGAAAATGAGATGAAACCTAATGTTTATTGCAATCCTTATGAAATAAGAAATAGTCATAATTATAAAGACAATCTAGCCAAGTTGAAGATAGATTTTGTTGATAACTTAAAAATCTTAGAAGAAAAATCACTCAATAGAGAAGCAGTTTTAAAGATATTTTAAGAATGAAATTTTACATTTCAATTCATTTAGTAATTTTATCGCTTTTTCTGAGCATCAGTTTCTTTAATTTATTAACCGCTCCGAGGATAAAACTTAAAAAGAACTTAGGAAATAGATTTCCAATTAACTGGTTGAAATTTCTCAAGTCGAAGGGCAGAGATAAAAATTTATACATAAAAGAATCACACGAACTTGACAATAAACTCAATACTAAAATTTCTGTTTTAGTTCCGGCACGTAATGAGGATAAGAAAATATCAACTTGTCTTGATTCCATCCTAAAACAAAACTATCCAAATTTTGAAGTGATTGTTTATGATGATAATTCTACAGATGATACATTTCAAATAATGAAAACTTATGCTGAAAAATTTTCCTTTATAAAAGTCATTAAAGGTGGGACATTACCAGAGGGTTGGACAGGTAAGAACTGGGCATGTTACAATTTGGCAAAATTAGCTTCAGGTGAGCTTCTAATTTTTATGGATGCTGATGTTGTTCTCAAAGAAGGTGTGCTTGAATTTGTAGAAAATGAATTTAAAACAAGTGATATCAAAATGCTTTCGTGTTTTCCGACACAAGTAATGAAATCAATCGGTGAATATCTAATTGTTCCAAATATGAATTGGATTTTGTTGACGTTTCTTCCACTAATTTTGGTTTATAAAGCAAAACATTCTTCTTTTGTTTCGGCCAATGGACAATTTATTGTATTTAGAAAAGAAATTTACACTAAATACAATGGGCACTATGCTGTAAAATCTGAAATTGTAGAGGATATGGAGCTAGCCCGTTTACTGAAACGAAACAACGAAAAAATAAAAACATTTCTCGGCGGTGATGGGATTTTTTGTCGAATGTATGATGATTTATTAAGTGCTATAAAAGGTTTTTCAAAAAATTTTTTTAATGGCTTTAAAACAAACTATTTGAAGTTTTCACTTTTACTTACCTTCATTGTTGCCATTTATCTCAGTCCATTTCTACTAGTCTTTATTGAAAAAGATTACCTTTTAATTCTTGTTTTTGTTTTAATACAAAAAATTCTGATTTCATTAAATTCATCACAAAATGTCTTGTACAATTTAGTTTTATCTCCATTTCATTTTATTGTTATTCTTTATCTTGGAATACTTTCAATGTATAAAAGTTTCAAACGGGAATTCGAATGGAAAGGAAGGAAGGTATTCATAAAAAGCTGATTCTATATTTTATACCAATCTTTTATTCAATCGGAATTTTAATTCACTTAACCGCTTTAAATGAAAAGATACTTAACTATTTAACTCCAATCTCACTTTTAGCTATTAACATTTTAGTAATTGCCTACGGATTCATTGGGATTAAAAAGAGCTTGATATGGTTAATTGCCTCTTATCTTTTAACATTTTTTCTTGAAGTAATTGGTGTTAAATCAGGACTCGTTTTTGGTAGTTATGAATATGGGAATGGCCTGGGGTTAAAGTTTTTAGATGTGCCATTGATCATTGGTTTGAATTGGGTTGTTGTGGTTTTGGGGGCTACTGCACTTAGTGAAAGAATTTCTAGCACAAAAATTAAATATGTATTAACAGGTTTAATCGCCGTGGTTTTCGATATTGCGTTGGAAAAAGTAGCACCGATTTTGGATTATTGGGCGTGGAATAATGATATAATTCCGACTAAAAATTTTGTAAGCTGGTTTTTAATTGCATTTACATTACACCTTATTTACGATAAAATAGTGAAAGAAAAATTATCCATTATTTTTGGGGTTAATATATTTTCGCAGTTCGTTTTCTTCTTAATTTTATTAATGATTCTCTAAATCATAAAACTAGTAGTTGAACCTAGATAAAAAATTTTTAATTTTGTACATATTTATGAGTATCAACGAAAAGAAATTAGATAACGATTATTTAATAGAAGTTAATTATCCCCGAACAAGTATTTACTTAGCGAATGACTTTAAAAATATCGTTTTCAGTGCTATAGATAATGGTGAAAGAAGCATTATAGTGGATTTCTCTCAATGTGATTTTATCGATAGTACTTTTCTTGGAGTTTTGGTAGTTGCCCACAAAAGATTGTTACCAGTTGGCGGAAAGATAAAACTTGTAATAACAAATCCCACCGTACTTGCAAGTTTGGAGATGACAAGAATCAATAAAATATTTACTGTCTTTTCAAGTGTGACTAATGCTGTAGAAAACTTTATAAGTAATTCCGCTGATAAATAAACATTAAATTCATGAAAAAATTTTATCTCTTAATTTTTCTTTGTTATTCTACAAATCTATTTGGACAGTATTGGAAAAGAATAGATACAGTATTTACTCCTTATGAAATTCAAGCGATAAGTTTTAGCGCACCGTTTTTATGCGACATTGATAGTGATGGTGATCTTGACCTTTTTTTAGGTAGCTCTTCTCTGAGCAACATCTGGTTTTTTAGAAATGTTGGAACAATACAAAATCCAAGATTTCAAAGGGAAGATGATTTATTAAAAGAAGTAAATCAGAAAGAATATCATAACTCCGCTTCTTATCCTACTTTAATTGATCTTGATGGCGATGGTGATTATGATTTGGTAATAAGTACTTTTCGAGGCCTACAATTTTACAGAAACGTTGGCGATAAATATTTTCCGGTCTTTCTTAAAGTGGATAATTTTTTCTTTGAGGTTAACAAGTTTATAGGTAATGATGCCAAACCTGCTTTTGTTGATGTTGATGATGATGGTGACTTCGATTTATTCGTAGGAATTGGTGAGTCTCTATTCGGTGGACCAACTCCAGGGACGATTGTGGGATTCCGTAATAAAGGCAGAAAAACTTTCCCCAAATTCGCTCGTGATAAAGCATTAACTGAAGGTTTGTATGATATTGGACTAAATGCTTTTCCTTCTTTTGTGGATATTAACGGTGATGGTAATTATGAACTAGTAGTAGGGAGAGATCAAAATACTTTTGCATATTTCGTTAATTCTGGTTCTAAAAATAAACCTACCTGGAAAAAAGCAAATTTGTTGAATAATTTTTTCGAAACCAGGTCTTATTGGAAAACCCCGTATTTTGTTGATTTTGATTCTGATGGAGATTATGATTTGATTTATGGCTCTGCCGATGGCGAAATTTATTTTTATAGAAATGTTGGCAACAAAAAGAAGGCTTTGTTTAAATTAGAACCTGAATTGTTTACACCTGTCAGAATTACTGGTGGTGCTTCAAGCGTATCGTTTGCTGATTTCGATAACGATGGTGACTACGATTTAATAAGCGGTGATTACCTTGGCACATTTCAATATTTCCGTAACATAGGTTCAAAAAAAAATCCAATATTTCAAAAAGCTCGTACAAAATTTTCTACATTAACTGTCAAGTCGTTTAGTACACCAGTATTTGTTGATTTAAATAAAGATGGTATGATTGATATAGTATCTGGTTCACTCGATGGGAAATTGTATTGTTTTATTCAGACTAAAAACGGCTTTGTGGAAAACGAAAGTTTATTTAAAGGCGTAAGAACCATTGAAAAAAGTGCACCTGCTTTTGCAGATATTGACGATGATGGTGATTTAGATTTACTTTTATGTGGCGGTGAACCAAAATATTGCCATTTTTACCTAAACGAAGGTAATAATCGATTTAAAAGAACAGATTCATACATATCAAAAGTTTCATTTCCTTATGATGCACGTCCAACTTTTTTTGATGTGGATGGAGATGGTGATTTCGACTTAGTGATTGGTGGAAGAGATGGAAGATTGATTTATTATGAGAACACAGGCACAAAAAGTCGGCCTTTTTGGGAATTAAATCCAGACCTTTTTCGAGAAGTTAAAGTTAGACAAAACGCATCTCCCGGTTTTGCTGATCTTGATGGTGACTCTAGACCTGAACTTATCGTAGGTGATTATCATGGTAACTTTTTTTATTACAAAAGTTTGTTTCCCAGGAATCTTGTGAATTTTTATCTCAGACCTAAGGATAAAATTTTTCAAGAAATAGAAGATGTAGACCCATTTATAAAAGATTATTTCGTAAAGGTAAAAATTTCAAGAAGCAGGAATATCTTTAATCCTGTTAAACCAGAATTTGTTTTGATAAGACTTTACGATATTTCAGGAAAATTTATAGAGTCTGTTTTTCAAGGTTATCTTCGTCCGGGTGAACATAATCTATCATTGAACATAAATAAATTAAATCTTCCCACATCTTTATATTTATACACAATTCAAATTTCAAATGGGGATTTTTATTCAGGTAGTCTGTTTTATTTTGGTAAGGGGTTTTAACTCAGTCTTTACCGATCACAGTAATAAATGCAAAGTTTTATCTCAATAAGATCATTTAATTTGAATTCATTCTCTCATTCGTACTTATTTTATAAAAATAAATTCCTGATAGATATTTACTTGCGTGCCATTCGGATGAAATAAGATCCACATTGATTATAATAAAAAACCTTTTATTCAGGATCTCTACCTAAGTATTCGCAAATCTTATATTCAACTGTGATAATCGAAGTTTATTAGTTACAAATAATCGAAGGATGTAATAGGAAATTTTTGTATTCATGTTGAATGGATTCGGATAATTTGTGTCAGTAAGATTTGCTTTTGAAATTTTATTTTGATCATATTCTACTTTTGTTGTCAATTCATATGAGAATATTCTTATTGCATATGCAGCAATATAAGTTTCTGTTATTACCCGATTTGAGATTATCACTTTTTGATTTTCTTCAGTTGTAAATCTATTTAGACTAATTAACTAATTTTTTTAACTCAATTTTGGTCTATCGAATGAAAATTTTTTAATTTCACTTAATCTCAATAACTTTGAAAGCAACTACAATTATTATGAATAACCAGGATACACAAACAAATTTAATAGGGAGTCCAAAATGGATGCAAAACAAAGAATAACTATTGCCCGCGGAGATGGAATTGGTCCAGAAATAATGGACGCTTGTTTAGAAATTATAACAGCCGCAGGTGCTAGGCTTGAATTTGATTTTATTGAAGTTGGCGAAAAAATATATTTGCAAGGTTATACTTCAGGCATAAGTCCAGAAGCATGGGAAACGCTTAGAAGAAACAAAATATTTTTCAAAGCACCAATTACAACTCCTCAAGGTGGGGGTTATAAGAGTTTAAACGTGAACATACGTAAGACCTTAGGACTATATGCTAATGTGAGGCCCGCTATTAGCTATGATCCATTTATTCCATCTAAATATCCGAAGATGAATCTTGTAATAATTCGTGAAAACGAAGAAGATTTGTACGCCGGAATTGAGCATCAGCAAACGCCTGAAGTTGTGCAATGCTTGAAATTATTCTCACGACCAGGTACTGAGAAAATCATTCGTTATGCATTTGAATTTACACGAGCGCAGGGAAGAAAAAAGCTTACGTGTATGACTAAAGATAACATCATGAAAATGACTGATGGAATGTTTCATAAAATTTTTGATGAAGTAGGACAAGAATATCCAGATATTGAAAAAGAACATTGGATTGTTGATATCGGTATGGCAAAAATTGCTGATACCCCTCAGGATTTTGATGTAATTGTTATGCCGAATTTATATGGAGATATAGCATCTGATATGGCTGCTCAAATTGCTGGTTCAGTTGGATTAGCTGGAAGTGCTAACATAGGTGATGATTTTGCTATGTTTGAGGCAATTCATGGTTCAGCACCTAGAAGAGCTAATCAAAATTTAGCGAATCCATCTGGACTTTTACACGCTGGAATTCTGATGCTACTACATATTGGTCAAAATGACGTAGCTGAAAAAGTTCATAATGCATGGCTTAAAACAATCGAAGATAGAGTTGTAACTTATGATATTGCAAGAAAGATCAAGGAAGTAGGAGAGACAAATTACACAGAAGTTGGCACCAAAGAATTTGCGAAAGCAGTAATTGAACGACTTGGTGAAAGACCACAACATTTTAAACCAGTTGAATATGCAAGTGTTCCGCCAATGAAAATTGGTAAATCACAATATAAAAACGTGCGTGACCAGGAAAAAGTTTTAGTTGGTGTTGATGTGTTTCTTAACGAGAAAAATCTCTCCCCAAATGAACTCGGTCAAGCTCTGGATAAATTAGCTGGCGATGAATTTAAACTTGTGATGATCAGTAATCGTGGTCAGTTAGTTTATCCCGGTGGTTTTCCTGAGACTTTTTGCACGGACCATTGGCGTTGTAGGTTCGAAAGAAAGTCGGATATGATAACAGTCAATCACAATTCTATTAGAGAATTGCTTTCAAGAATTGAACAAGCTGGATTTGATTGGATTAAATTAGAAAATCTATATTACATAACTGGTCAACGTGCTTACAGTTTAGGTGGTGGACAATAGTAAATCAGAAAGGCTGGTTGTTTTTAAGCCAGCCTTCGTTTTATTAAACAGGTGCTCAATTTCCTGATTTCTTTTTTTATTTCATTCCAGTGATTATACAGGTAACTGATTTATTTAATAAGATAAGCTAATTAAATAATTTGAAATTGTTTGATTAAAAAAGGTTAAGTGCCAATTGAAAATTTAAAGACTTTTTTCAATCAATCACTTCCACGTCCGATAAAAAGATTTTCCCAGAGTAAAAGGCAAGAACTTCTCCTTTTACTCTTGAAACGATTTGTTTGATCATCTCTTCATTATCAACTATAATAAAGAGAGAATTTTTCATTACATTGCTGAGTTCAGAAGCACTACGGGCACTTGTTTTTCCTCTTCCTTGAACATCTTCGATTATTGTATAGCCATTAACTTTTAATTCTTCGAGAATTCTACGGACTCGTTTTTTTTCTACTGCTTCTATTATTATTTCTAACTTTTTCATTTTTTATATCCAATTTGTCAAATAAAAATAAAAAGGTATTCCAAATATAATGTTAAATGGGAATGTAATTGCTAACGACATGGTTATATAGTATGATGGATTAGCCTTAGGAAAGGCAATTCGTACTGCCGCTGGTGCAGCAATATAAGATGAACTTGCAGCAAGTACGGAAAATAAAAATCTATCTCCATCAGGTAAATCAAAAATCCTTGATAAAAGATTTCCAAAAGTTGCATTAATAACAGGCATTAGAATTGCGAACAATCCGAGAAATAATCCAACTTGTCTAAATTCAGTTATTCTTTGTGCTGCTATCATTCCCATATCAAGTAAAAACAAACATAAGATTCCGTTAAATGGATCAACTAAAAATGGTTTGACTGTAGTCAAACCTTTTTCTCCCACTGCTAAACCAATCAGCAAACTTCCAAATAATAAAACTATACTAGCATTGAAAAGGGATTCACGCAAAAGGTCCATCATATTTGATTTAAGATTAGAAATTTGTTCGGAGTTAAACAGGCGCACTAACAAAATTGAAACGAAAATAGCAGGAGACTCCATCAACGCCATCATTCCAACCATCTGTCCACTGAAGGAAAATACTTTCTCGTTAAGAAAAGAAATTGCAGTTGCAAATGTAACAACACTAACAGAACCATAGTGTGCTGCTATTGCACCTGCATTGGTGTTATCTAATCTGCCAATAAAACGTAGTATCAAAAATGCGATTACTGGAACTGTTATTCCAATTAACAACGCTATGATGATTGAATTAAATAGATCAGCTCCCACGCTTGTTTTGCTAATTTCTACTCCACCTTTGAATCCTATAGCAATCATAAAATAAATTGCCAGCGCTTTAGAAACTTGAATTGGAATTTCTATATCAGATTTTAAAAGATTGGAAATAAAACCTAAGATGAAAAATAATATCATTGGAGAAATGAGATTATTTAATGCGTCTGATAAAAAGTCAATCATAACCCTCCATTCCTATTGTTTGTATTTTAATAATGACTAATTTAATAAACATATAATAAACGAAAAATGAAAAACTTTAATACCTAAATTTTTTTTAGTAGAGTAATTGAGAATTTTCATATGAAAAGACTCAAGTTTTTAATTAAACGCTCAATAAGAAAATGATATTTTGCATTCCAATTTCTCAGTGATAATTTTCAATTTGCTATATCAATTGAGTTTTGATCATCATACTTTGCAGATAAATAATTGAAAATACTTTTTATTATAATTAATTTGAATTATAAAATATTTGAGGAAAAACAATGAGCAAATACAAACTAGTAATTTTGATGATAATACTTTTATTTATTTCGTCTACTCTTTATTCACAACAATTTCCATCGGGCTATGAAATTTTTGAAAAAACAAAAAATGCCGTCGCTATAATTAATATTTATGATGAGAATAGAAACTTAATTAGAATAGGTGCAGGTTTTACATATACTCCCGATGGACAAATTGTTACTACATACAATCTTGTTGATGGCGGCACTTATATAAAATTGAAAGTCAATGATAAGGAGTATATCCCAGTTTCTTTGTATAAAATTGATAGAAGAAGAGATATAGTTGTTTATAAAATTGATGATAATAATTTACCTTTTTTGAGTATTGCAAATTCGGACTATGTCAAAGTAGGAGATAAAGTGTTTACGATTGGTAATCCACGTGGATTTGAAAGATCCTTCTCAGAGGGAATTATAAGTGCAAAAAGAGATTTTGGTGCAGGTAAAGTTTATTTTCAATTTACTGGTCAATTGACAAAAGGTATGGAAGGTAGTCCTTTGCTGGATGAGAATGGAGATGTAATTGGTATCATTTCGTCGAAACCATATATGGAAAAAGATTTAAATTTTGCTATACAAATTAATAGTGTACGGGACATTCTAGAATCAATGGAAGTAAAAAATTATTCAGTGCCTAACTTTTTTGTTTATGAACAGCCTCAAACAAATTATAACATTGGACTACAATATGAAAGTATGGGGAATCATGCTACAGCAATCTGGTATTATTTGAAATCTTTAAAAGATGAAGTAAAACCAGAAACTTATCGCCGTTTAGCATATTGTCACGAACAATTAGGCAATTTTGCAACGGCAGAATCATACTATCGTAAAGCCAGAGAGCTTGAGAAAGAGATTAATAAATGATTAGATGATGTTCAGGATGAATCTATTAGAAAAACTTGGTTTAAAAGTTTTAAGGTTTTTGGAAGAATTAGGTGAGGTGAGCATTTTGTTCATTAAGATTCATGCAGGAATGTATAGAGTTTTTCGGGATAGGAGATTAATACTTCGTCAGATGGAACATATTGGTGTGAATTCGATTCCACTTGTTATAATAATTGCTATCTTTACTGGTGGAGTTTCGGCCTGGCAGGCTGCTTACCAGCTCAAGGGCTTAGCACCGTTGTCTTTTATTGGTGGAGCAACTGTTAGAGCTGTTATAACTGAACTTGGACCAGTTCTTACTGGAATAGTTATAGCAGGCAGAGTAGGAGCTTCAATTGCAGCAGAATTAGGCACGATGAAAGTTACTGAACAGATAGATGCTCTTGAATCTATGTCAATTAATCCCGTTCGATATCTGGCTATGCCTCGTTATCTTGCTTCATTAATTATGATGCCTATGCTGGTAGTTTTTGCGAATGTTATTGCGGTTTTTGGTGCTTATTTAGTTTCTAATTTTTTCTTAGGAATTTCTAGTTATGTTTTCATTGAGTCAATTCGAAATTTCTTCAGTTTGAATGACTATTTTTACGGCATCGTTAAAGCAACATTTTTTGGAGCCGTTACAGCGCTAATTGGTTGTCATATAGGATTTAAAACTGAAGGTGGAGCTGAAGGTGTTGGACTTTCCACAATTCGTTCTTTTGTGATTTCTGCCGCAACAATTCTAATTCTCGATTACATCCTTTGGAACTTATTCTTTTAAGCTTTTAAGCAGTATCAATATATTATTTGACTTTAATTTTTTGTCGGTAACTATTTCTAAAGAAATTTTCTTCGAATTATTGGAATTGAATTAAATTATTTAAGTAACACCATCTTTTTGGTTTCCACAAAGTTCCCAGCAGTTAATTGATAAAAATAAACTCCACTTGGTAAATTGCCTGAATAGAAATCTATTTCATAGAGTCCCGCTGTCATTTCATCATCAATTAATGTTGCCACTTCTCTTCCAAGCATATCATATACTTTTAATGAAACAGGAATTTTTGATACATGGCTTATAGAGTTTTTGGTCAAATTGTTTCGTTCGTTAATAATTGTATTATAGGGAATTGTAAATTTAATTTTTGTCGAGTTATTGAATGGATTTGGGAAATTCTGTGAGAGATGGAAAGATGCTTGGATAAAATTTTTTTCTTCCACACTTGTAGTTGTATCAATTACAATTTGAAAAGCACCAATTCCATTATTTGTCGCAAGAACATAAATTATATAAATTCCGCGACCATAATATCGTACTGCCACATCGCCGCTAAGACCAATATTATTTGCATTATCACCCAGCGATGGGGTGGTCTCATATACTGTTGCATTTTGAATTCCGTTTGTTATTTCAAGTATTCGAGCGTTCTCGTTAGGAAATCCATATTGATAAGTAACTAAAAATTTTCTTCCTGCTCTTTCAAAATATCTGATAGCATTACTCTGGGTCGCTACAACATTTACAGGACAAGTACCTAAAATTGCTCCACCTGGTGAGTAAAATTTGGGTAGAATACTTGTGGCATTTACAAAAAAGTTTGAATTGCCAGGTCCTACTGGTGCAACTGAGGGATTTGTTCCGTAATTGGTTACATCGGATAGGATTATTTCTTGTGGAGTTTGAATGAATTGACCATTTGCCATTGTAAATTTTAATATTCTATTAGAGTTTCCCACACCTGCGTAGAGTACAGCTGAGTTATCTGCCCATGAACCAATTACAGTTATTTTATCTCCTAATCTGTACGCTCCTCCACTGTACTGAATTATAAGTTCAGGAGTGGAATTTTCTTCATCCCATTTGTAAACTTTAAATGCGCTTGTGGAAGCACTTGTTGTTAAATTTGCTGCAATAATTTTTCCATCTTCAGTGACTTCCACATCATTTAATGTGAAAGTACCTCCTGTTATACCAGAAATATTTAATTGTCCAATAACATCCCCCGTTTGTGCATTTAGTATCAATACATTTGGTCGGGAAACAACGTATAGCCTATGATTATCATTTTTGAAAGCATATGCCAAACCCCTCTCAGTGCTTCCAGTCGGTGACATCCATGTTGGCATATTATTTCCCGCATCTGAAAAACTCCATACAGGAATTCTTTCACCTGTTACTACGACGGAAATTGTATCTCTGAGATTTTTAATTTTCCCGATTATAAATCCGCTTCCAGTTCCCAAAGGTCTGAAGTATCCCGAGGTATCAACAAATCCGTCGACTCCAACTACTTCCCATTGCAGTTCTGAAGGTAGCACTTCAATTTCATATCCCCAGATATCTTTTCCAATTATTTCAATTTTTTTTGATTGAGTGGAATCGATATAAATTTGTCTGGGTTTGAGATAAAAACTGTCAATTACCTCCGATGCAGTTATTTCGCTAACTGCAATTAATGCATTTGCAACTGAACGTTCACCTGCAGCATCTGATGGTGAATTAACAACTCTGTTTCTAACCACCATTGTTGTTGAACCACCTCCATCTAAGTTAACTGCCTGATAACATCCAATGGAAAGCATATAATTTGCTAATTGTGGTAAAGACATACCTACACTAAATCCAGGTTGTCTTCCATCAACAGTTACAAAAAATATCTTAGTGCTGTCGTAATTAAAACCAACAGCAGTTCTTGGATGAACATCTGTGCTGAGTCCAGATACAACAGAGCCATTTTCAATTAATCGTGGACCGCCTCCAGTCATTGTAAAAATGTTACCTCTCTTTGGATTTGTATTAAGTGGAATCAAAATTGTATCATTAATATTTACCGCACTATCCAGAAAAGCTTTTGCGAATCCATTTCCAGAAAGAACATAATTATTTGAACCAAAACTCATATTACCAATACCAATTCTTTTCTCTATGGCAACAAATCTTAAAGTGTCATTAATCGAAAAAGAAGAGATTGGAAGGAGTTTGATTTCTGTTACTGTGTTGTTTGTTTTAGTGGATGTGCCAAAGTATTTGTTGTATAGAATTAAGTTATTCGTTCGAACAGTATCATTAAAACTATTTATTGTTATTGTTGATCTGTTTTTTGTAACCAGTAATCCTGCAAATCCCATATTTTCAATAATTAATTTTTTGTTTATATCAACTGCAAAGGAAGGCCTTAGAGATGTTCTTCCAAAAGTATACTCACCATCAGCTATCATTGAACCAATCAAAAAAGTGTAAGGATTGTATGGTTCTGAAATTCCGAAGAAATCGGCATTTACAGCGCCAATTACGACATGACCACTCTTGCTTTTTCGTTTTGCCATTGACGAAGTTTTTTCAAATCCCGTTCCCAAAACGTCTTTTGCTAAAACTGCTTTTATTTTATTCTTTGGATGTGTGATGTCAATCTCAAGTATTTTAATATTATAAGGTCCTACAGAATTTTTATAGACTGAATGGTATATAATTCCAGGACCAACAACAGTGGCGGTTGAATCATCTCCTGCGACAGGTAAATTAAGCAATAGCAATAAAGAAAAAAGAAAAATTAAAAACATGTTCACCTCTTGTTTTTCTAACCTTTACAAAATTAAAAATTTTGTTTTATTTTAATATAATGTAATCTAAAGCGTAGATTGCTTCAAGAAATAAATAGCAAATATTTAAAGTTAATTTCAATAAGGGGTTAAATTGAAAAAAGTTAAAGATGACAAACAAAATGGAAATTTTTGGGCCTAGAGAGTGTTTTGTTTTTAATCTGAAAGTATATGTTGTTTTGAAAATTAAGTTTAGTGGTGTCAGTATATGAATAGTACTAATTGTAAAATTGAGCCAAAATTAAGAATCTATTCTGCATAGAAAATGAAAGTAAAACAAATGATGCATTCAAGATTTAGAATGGCGAATTTTTCTTTAAGCAAATGACTTTAGATTACTAAATTGACAATTTATGTTCAAAAAAATTGTTTTATATCTAAAGAGATAAATTATCTTTACGTTTAAATTTCCGTGATAAGTCTACAACTCCAGTTACTTCTGTAATAAAAATAAAATTCAGAATTCCAATTCCCATTTCTGAAGAAAGCTTTGTAAGTTTTCCACCTATTAAGTAAGTGGAAATAGGGGGAACTTTGTTAACCTCAATAAGGCTGCTAATTAAACAAAAGTTTTTTGTTCTCTAGAAAAATAGCAACGATCATTAATTAGTCAGAGCAAGTTGAAGAATGATTAATCGAATTGATAAGAGTGAATATGGATTGAATTCTGATTAAAATTATATAAGCTTAAATATAGTCTATTTACAGAAAAATAGAAGCTTACTTACGCTAATAAAGATCTATTAATAAAGATCTATATGGCTAATGCAAATTTAATTGCACTTTACGGATTATTCTGTCTGATTAATTTCTCAGAGAATCTGTTGAATTTAGATTATTGCTTAATTTTTGATTTATTCTTACAAAATTCGTCTATCAATTTTTGGTTGAATTCAAATAAGTAGTATATTTTTAATTACATCCACAAATACCACCAGAGCAGCAACTGCCGCCATAACTATCATCGGAGTTATCGTCATAAGAATTAAAATCGTTGGAATCTGAAATTGGTTTTGCGACCCTTGAGAAGAGTTTCTTGTAATTTTTAGAACCGCATGAAGGACAAATTATTTCATCTAATTTTTCTTTTGAAAGATGTAGTATTTCATATTTTTCATTACAATCACTGCATCTGTATTCATAAATTGGCATAAGTTTACTCCTCGTTTATTCAACTTTAATATATGGATTTAATATAACTTCGCTTCTGATGGAATTTGAAATCAGACAATTTTCTTCTGCTTTGTGAATAATTCTATTTGCCCGCTCTTTATCTTTTTCGTGTTTTATAGTTATGATTGGCTCAATTATTATTTCAGTAAAAGCATATTTATTATCTAACTTTTCAAGTTTACCTGTGGCTTTACATGAATAAGAGACAAATTCAAGTTTTGATAATTCAGCAATTGCAAGAAAGGTTGTCATTATACAAGTGGCAACTGACGAAACAAAAAGATGTTCAGGTGACCAATAACCTTTGTGTCCTGAAAATTCTGGTGGAGTTGCTACTTCCAAGGATGGCAATTCGTCCCCACTTATAGTTCCTTTCTTTTCAGAAGTCCATTTTAATTCGATCTCGTAAATATGTGAAGTACTCATTAGTTTTCTCCCTGGTTATTAATTTTACAAATTTCACATTCACAGAGTCTTAATAAGTATTCCCATGAATAGATTCCTGTTTCATGACCGTCGTTCCAGATTAATTGAATCGCATAATTACCTACAGGTTGAATTCCTCGTAATTCGATCATACTACTGGTGATTATACTAATTGGTTTTGTTGGTCCATAATGTCGCCACAACACTTGTTCACCATTACAAGTAGCACATGGACACTCCTCTCTGAGCCTCTTTAATTCGTACTCACTAACGTGACCATCAGACCAAAAGATTTGTAATTTTTCTTTCGATATCTGTTTGATTGATGTTGGATATGTGTTCATATAAATGCTTTTAATTGTTTTTGATGAATTAAATGATAATTGGTTTCAAGTCAAAATTATTAAAGAGTTGTTTTTATTGATTAAATTAAAAAACCAATTTTGTTATGTAAATTCCTCTTCAATCCTTAATTAAGTATGATATTACAAGATTAATTGTAATCCAAGTTTATGCACAATTATTTTTTGTCTTTTCTTTCAGTAAAATTTAGTGAAATTGAATTAATGCAATACCTCATACCAGTTGGCTTTGGTCCATCTGGAAAAACGTGTCCTAGATGCGAAGCACAACAAGCGCATTTTACTTCTATTCTTTCCATATTATAAGAGTAGTCCATTTCTGTTTCAATGTTATCATGCGAGAGTGGTTCAAAAAAGCTAGGCCAACCACTACCAGAGTCGTATTTTGCTTTCGAATCGAATAATTCATTACCACAAGCAGCACAAATATAAATTCCATCTTCTTTGTGATAGTAGTATTTTCCTGAAAATGGCGGTTCCGTACCTTTTTGTCGAAGGACATAAAATTGTTCAGGAGTCAAAATCTTTTTCCACTCATTTTCTGTTTTAATTATTTTCTTTGACATTTAATTCCATATCTTAATTGATGCAAATTGTTTAATATAATTGAATTAGACAATGCTATTTATAAGTTCATTTTTTTACTAATTTCCACTCCAGAATTGAATATTTTAAATTGCTTTATAATTTTATAAGGATGAAATATTACTTTATTTTTAACAAGCCGTATCGCGTATTGTGCCAATTTAGTCCCGTAGAGGGAAAATTTACTTTAAGTGACTTTCTGACCTTACCAAAAGATGTTTATCCTGTTGGTCGACTTGATTTTGACTCTGAAGGTTTAGTATTACTTACTAATGATGGACTTCTGCATCATCGTTTGATTGACCCAAGGTTTGAGCATTCCAGGACATATCTTGTGCAGGTTGAAAGAATTCCGGATGAGGAAGACTTGCAAAAACTAGAAGATGGTATTACCATTGAAGGTAAAAAAACCAAAAAAGCAAATGTGCGACTGCTTGTAAATGAACCGGAGATCTGGGAACGTAATCCATCCATAAGATTTAGGAAAAGTGTTCCTACATCTTGGCTTGAAATGGAACTTTTCGAGGGAAGAAACAGGCAAATAAGAAAGATGACGGCAAAAGTTGGACACCCAACTCTACGATTAATTAGAACTAAGATTGAGTTTCTTGAAGTTTTTGAACTTAGACCCGGTGAATATAGAGAATTAGAGAGTTATGAAATAGATAAATTGAAAAAGTTGTGTGGTATTAGATAATCACTCTTCAGAAAGTTCAATCAAGTCATATCTTGTTATAATATCAATAATTCTACCAAATTCACTGACTAAAACAGCATAATCTTTCTTTAAATATTCTTTTAATTCATCTAGGCTTGTGTTGATATCGAGCACTTCTAATGATTCATCCATTAAATCTTGAACTTTGCTGTTTTTCAACTCAGGATTTTCTATTAATTTTTTTAGAAGTCGATTTTCTTTGATTACGCCTATGGATTTTTTGTTTTCGATAACAGGAATATGAGAGAAGCCTGTATTTGAAATTAGGTCGAGTGCATCTTTCACATATTGTTCGGATCTTAGCGAAACAAGTATTTGATAACCTTTCCGATGTTTCAATTCCGTTAGGTCTTTAATAGTTTTAGGTTCATGTAATAATATTCTGTGTTCAATTAACCAATCACGGTTATAAAACTTAGAAAGGTATCTTTCACCTGTATCACAAACAACGAAAACAATCAAATCATTTTCAGTTAAATTTTCTGCTATTTCCAGAGTAGCATAAAGAATTGTTCCCGTGCTTCCCCCACAAAAAATTCCTTCTTCTCTTGTTAACCGTCTTGCGTAGAGGAATGAATCGCGATCACTTACATTTATTATTTCGTCTATAACTTCAAAGTTCACAATCTCCGGTATACAATCTTGACCAATACCTTCGACTAGATATGGACTACCTTTGGTTAAAGTACCCGTTTCTTTGTAATACTTGTAAATTGAACCAATTGGGTCAGCACCAACTATTTTAATTGATGGATTTCTTTCTTTTAGAAACTTACCAACTCCTGTAATTGTACCTCCAGTTCCAATTCCTGCAACAAAGTGAGTAATTTTCCCATCGGTTTGTTCCCATATTTCTGGACCTGTTATTTTGTAATGAGCTTCTGGATTTGCTTGATTTGCATATTGATAAGCAAAAAATGAGTTTGGAATTTCTTTGCTCAGTCTTTTTGCGAAATTTATATACTGGTCTGGATCATCTGGATCAAGTGTGCGGGGAACAATTATAACCTCAGCGCCAAGAGCTCTTAGGTAATTTATTTTTTCCTGACTGACTTTGTCAGTTACAACAAAAATACATTTATAACCTTTTACAGCACATGCAAGTGCAAGCCCAATACCAGTATTTCCACTCGTCGCTTCAATGACAGTTCCGCCCGGTTTTAATAAGCCATCTCGCTCAGCTGCTTCAATCATCGAAATTCCAATTCTATCTTTTACACTTCCACCGGGATTGGCAGATTCCAACTTTGCAAAAATTTGTGGCTTAAAACCTTTAGATAATTTATTTAATTTTATTAAAGGTGTATTTCCAATTTGCTCAAGAATACTAGATTTAAATTTCATAATAATTTTCTTTGAAATTTACTTTAGAAAATCATCTTAGTAAAGTCAAATATCGAACTAATATCAAATTTAGTTTCTAATTCATTTTTCAAAGTCTATAAAAAATTTTATACCAATTTTATTTGTTTTTGAATTGATTAAGAAAAGTTATTGTATAGTATTAATCAGGCAAATATTTATTATACGCCTATATTTATATTAGGAAAATAGTGATTGAGCTGTGTAAGTGAGTGTTGCAAAATTTATGGAATTTAGACATAATGAAAAATTAAAAAGCAAATTAGGAAAGTAATACATTATGAAATTTGTATTTCTATTGATAGCATTTTTTGGATTTCAAACTCAAGTGTTTTGTCAATGGGGGTTGCTTAGAACCATGGGAATAGGTGGAGGAATACACTTTGGATACTCCAATCCACAGGTTAAGGATTTTAATATTGAGCTTAAGAAATTCGATTTACCTGAAATAGAAAAAGGAATCTATACTTTTGGAGGAAACTTTTTGATATCTCTCGGCGGAATCAGAGCTGGACTTTATGGGTTTGGTGGAAATAATTCAGTCGAAGGAAAAAGAAGTTATGGAGGGAACATTTTTACTTCAAAAGTCAAAATGGAAGAAAGCTTTTTATTTGGATTTATTGGTTATGAAGTTTTTAACTCTAAAATATTTTTAATATGTGTAGATTTAGGAATTGGTGGAGGAGATTACACATTTTACATAACCGATATTAGCTCTAAAACAATTTCATGGAATGATGCGCTCCAAATGCCGGTATCATTTTCCAATATTACGAAAAAACTGGAGTACAATATTTTTAGTTTGCAACCAGTCTTAACATTTGAATATATTCATAAAAACTTTTTTAAATTGTTTTTAAGTGGAGGATATAATTTTATATTAAATGGTAGTTGGATTAAGGATGATGAATTTGAAATAAGTGATGCTCCAAAAATTAATCTTAATGGATTTTCAATAAGATCGGGAATTTCTATTGGAATATTCTTTTAACAAGTGGAGGACAATATGAAATTATTTTCTAAAGTTTTTGTAATAATATCTTTAGGCTTCATTTTAGGTTTTTCACCGCAAACGAATGAAGAACCTTACGTTATTAAAAATGGTGATTTAATTTATAGTTCTAATGAAATTATCATTAAATTCAAGTATTCGGTAAATTTTCAAAATGACAGAATTAGAAATGTTTCAACACTCCTAAAAGTATTTTCTGAAGTAAATATTAAATCCATCGATCCGTTCATTAATTCAGTTCAGCATGATTTATTAAAATCACAACACGGCATAGATAGAATATATTCCATCAAATATGAAGGAAATTTAGATCCGCTCATATTAGCACGAAAAATTAGTAATTCACCTGATATTGAATATGCCGAACCGAGGTATATTTATAAAATTGACTTCACACCTAATGATCCTTTTATTTCAAATCAAACGTATCTAACAAGAGTTAATCTTTTTAATGCTTGGGATGTTTCAAGAGGAGATACAACAGTCGTAATTGGGATAATTGATACGGGAGTTTACTGGAACCATCCTGATTTAACTTCTAACATTTGGATAAATCATCGAGAAATTCCTAATAACAATATTGATGATGATGGAAATGGATATGTGGATGATTATCGTGGTTGGGATTTTGGCGGGTTAAATGGGTCGCCCGATAACGATCCACGAGAAGATAATCCTTATCATGGTACTCATGTGGCTGGAATTGCCTCTGCTGTTACAAATAATGGGTTAGGAGTTGCAGGTGCAGGTTTTAGATGTAAAGTTATGGCAGTTAAAGCTGCTCGTGAAGATAAAAAAGATCCAAACTCCGGTTCTCCATACATCTGGTATGGTTATGAAGGAATTGTCTATGCTGCAGATAACAGAGCTCAAATTATTAATTGCAGCTGGGGTGGTTCGGCATTTTCTGCCCTGGCCCAGGATGTAATTAATTATGCAACTTCCAAGGGAACACTTGTTATTGCTGCAGCAGGCAATAGTAATACAAGTAGTGAATACTATCCAGCTGCTTATAAAAATGTTTTAGCTGTGGCAGCAACGAATTCAACAAATGACATAAAAGCATCGTTTTCGAACTATGGATATTATATTGATGTTTCGGCGCCTGGAACAAGTTTACTGAATACGTGGTCGAATGACACTTATGCAAATTTATCTGGAACATCGATGGCTTCTCCCCTCGTCGCAGGAATTGCCGGGTTAGTAAAAGCCAGATACCCAAATTACACACCAGAACAAGTTGGGGAGAAAGTTAGGGTTAGTTGTGATGATATTTATAGTGTAAATACATCTTATCGTTTCCAATTAGGAAAAGGAAGGGTTAATGCCTGGCGTGCTCTCCAGGATTCAATTAATAAGTCTATAAGGATGTTATCGTATGTGATAGATGATTCTAGTCCACTTGGAAATGGGAATGGAATTCTGGAACCAAATGAACAAGCAAATATTAAAGTTTCTTTTAAGAATATAATTGCTTCAACAACAAATTTAGTTATCACCTGTAGTTCAGCCACATCTGGAATTTCCGTCATTAATAATACTTTTAATGCAGGTTCGAAAACATCTGGAGAGACTTTCAATAATTTTAGTAATCCTTTCAGAATTCAAGCAAGCGGATCTATTGGTACAGATGTAAATACGATTTTAATTCTTAATTTCAGTGACTCAAATTATTCTGATTTTCAGGTGATTAACTTTACAACTAATCCATCCTACACAGTCACTTCAAATAATAATGTTCGACTTACCGTAGGAAGCGCTGGCAATTTTGCTTTTAACAATTATCCAACAAACACCATCGGCGAAGGATTTAAATATAAAACTAGTGATAATCTTTTATTCGAAGGTGCTTTGATCATTGGAACGTCGGCAACGAGAATTTCTGACCGTGCGAGAAATAACACTGGAAATGCGCAGAATCAGGACTTTACAGTTGTTACACCTGTTCGTTCATTCCAACCAGGACAGGTTGCCGATTTACAAATTCAATCTGTTTTTAATGATAATGGTGCAGGAGCAACAAGATTGGGAGTTAAAGTTATACTGGATGTATATTCTTATGCTAGTGATCCATTTAGTGATTTTGTAATATTACATTATAAATTCATAAATACTTCAACTACACAACTTACAAACTTTCATGCTGGCTTATTTTTTGATTGGGACTTAATTGCAACTACTGGCCTTGATGATATAGCGCGATGGGATAATGTGAATAAATTTGGTTATGTGTTTAATCAACCGCAAACTGTTCCTTATTATGTTGGTTCAGCTCTACTTTCGCACAACAATCATCATTACAGAGCGATTTTAAATGCAGGTGGTGATGGTGGTTGGGGAATATATGATGGATTTTCTGATTCGGAAAAATGGGAAGCTATTAGTGGTGGACTCACAAAAACTCAAGCTGGCGCTGGTGATGTATCTTATGTAATCGCTTCAGGACCTTTTACTATTAATCCAAATGACACATTAAGTGTTGCTTTTGCCATTATTGCAGGAGATAATCTCTTAGCATTAACGCAAAATGTTTTAAGCGCAAAATTAAAATGGCAACAAATTTTAACTGAAGTTAGGTCAGATTCTAGAGAAATACCTTCACATTTCTCACTAAGCCAAAATTATCCCAATCCATTTAATCCAACAACAAAGATCGAATTCGCTCTTCCAGAGGATGCATATGTGCAATTAGAAATTTTTAATATTGCTGGAGAAAAGATTATTAGTTTAATTTCTCAAGAGTTAAAAGCGGGATATCATTCTGTTACATGGAATGGCTTATCAGAAAAGAATGAGAGTGTACCTAGTGGGATTTATTTTTATAAAATTAAAGTTAATGGTTTTAGTGACAAAAGGTTTATTCAAACTAGAAAGATGGTTTATATAAAGTAATGTTTTTTGTTGTGAATTAATCAAAAAAATATATGTTTAGCTTTTATGGCAGATAGTTCTTCAAACAAAATGTTATTAAACTAAGTAAGGGGTGCAAAATGAAGTTTTTCGTTAATATACTAATGATACTTGTAATTATGACTTCAAATCTTTTTGCACAACAAAAAAAGGGCGAATTAACAGATTTTGAATTAAAGAATGGAATTGGTCCTGTAAAATCAAAACTAAAACTCGACAAAATAAATACGAAACTAGCAGAATCAGGGAAAAAGAGTTTCAATGAGAAATGTTTATTGTGTCATAAAATTGAAGGAAAAGGAATTGGTCCAGCGATGAAAAACATTACCAAAAAACGGTCACCTGAGTTTATTATGAACATTATTATGAATCCTGAAGAAAATGAGAGGAGACATCCTGAAATAATTAAGTTGAAGTCCCAATATAGATTTAATATGCCTGATATGGGTATTAAATACGATGAAGCACGGGCGATTTTAGAATACTTACGACTAATTGATAAAAAGTGATAATAAACCGTGAATTAGGCTTTCAAGTTACAGGTCAGATATGAAAATTTGGTAGGAAGTTGTTAGTAAAATATGATGGAACTCCTGATGAGTTCCACCATAATACCTTAAATCTTTGTTAGCTCATCTAAACTTTTAACCTTAATAAAGCGATTTTTATATTTATAGGTTTTTTTCTTGTCATCAAAATAGGCTTCGACTATCTTAACGTTAATTAATTCATCTTTTTTTCTTTGAGCTTTTGCGGCTTTGTCTGCAAATGAAGTCGCTTTAGCCATATACAAATCCTCTAATTTTTAATGCTACAGTTTCGGTGTGCAATATAATTGAATAACTAAAAAATTTAAAGTTGAAGTTGTTCTACACCAATCGTCAATTATAGTAGCAACCAACTAAATCCAGTTGAATTGATTTTAATTTTTTGAAAGATTTATTGCGACTTTGGTTTTGAATAAATTATTTTCTGGACGAGTAATATGGTGGCAAGTCCAAAGACAATAGAATTTGTTAGCATGATAGCCCAATCATTTTGATAATTCCCATAAATGAACCAAAATATAGTTGCGATAATGACCATAAAAAGAAAAATCCAGGATATATCACCTACACTTTTAGTCTTAAATCCTTTCATCACTTGAGGTAGAAGTGTAAAACTACTTAGAGCGACTGCTATTCCACCAAATAAATCAAAAATATTCATATTCCCTCATATAATTTCGTCTAGAAGTTTGAGATTTACTTTTACTTTTTCTAAAGCTTCGGCGAAATTTTTTTGTTTTTCTTTTTCTCTCGATATAACATCTTCAGGTGCACGAGCCATAAAACTTTCAGTGCTAAGTTTTTTGTTTACCCCTTCAAGTAACTTCTCTAATCTTTCCATTTCCTTTTTCAATCTTTCTTTCTCAATTTCTATATCGATTAGTCCCTCAAGCGGAATATAAATTTCATTTCCTTTGATAATGCTAACGGATGAATACGCTGGTTTTTTAACGTTCTTACCTGAAATAATATTTTTAACCTTCGCAAGTTTCTCTATATAAAATGGATAGGCGTTAATTAAATCTTCAAGTACTGGACTTTCACATTTTATGTATACATCGCAAGTTTTTGATAATGGCACATTCATTTCACCACGAATGTTTCTAATGGAAGAAATCAATTCCTGCAGTAATTCAATCTTCGATTCAGTTTCATCATCAAACCAACTTTCATCTTCGATGGGAAACAATTGAGTCATTATCGATTTTATCTTATCGATATTTTTTCTTTCTTTATTCAATTCAGAAAAAGTCTGCCAGATTTCTTCAGTGATAAATGGCATAATTGGATGTAAGAGTTTTAGAATGTTTTCATAAACAAATATTGCTCGGGAGAGTATTGCAGATTTTACAAAACCATCTTTTTCTTCTGCTAATCTTGTTTTTACAAATTCAATGTACCAATCACAATAATCACTCCAGATAAAATTATAAATGATTTTTGATGCTTCATTAATTCTAAAGTTAGTTAAAGCTTCAGTGAAGTATTTAATTGTTTTGTTTAAACGACTTAAGATCCATTTGTCAGTTAAGTCAAGATATTCAAATTTATTGTTATAATTAACTTTAATTGATTCTGCGTTCATTAAAAGGAATCTTCCTGCGTTCCAAATTTTATTTGCAAAATTTCTTCCAATTTCACATTTATCAACTGAAAACAACACATCCTGACCAAGTGGTGCAAGATAAATTATAGTAAATCGTAGTGCATCTGCACCATACTCACGAATTACATCCAGTGGATCAGGCGAGTTACCAAGTGATTTACTCATCTTGCGACCTTTCTCATCGCGAATTATGCTTGTAAAATAAACATCTTTAAATGGAATGTTGTTGGTAAACTCATAAGCTGCTATAATCATTCTTGCGACCCAAAAGAAAATTATATCTGGTCCAGTTACAAGTAAATCCGTTGGATAAAAATACTCTAAATCTTTTTTACTTTTGAATACGCCATGAGCCCATAGCCAGCTGGATGCCCAAGTATCCAAAACATCTTCATCCTGAATTAAATTCGTTCCACTACACTTTGGACATTTTTCAGGTGGATCTACTTGTACTATTACTTCTTTACATTCATTTCCGTCTTTAAGTAAAGAATGACAATACCAGACTGGGATTCTATGTCCCCACCAGAGCTGTCGCGAGATACACCAATCTTTTATGTTGTGCATCCAGTGAAAATATACTTTAGTCCATCTATCGGGGTGAAATTTAATTTTTCCTTCTTCCACTGACTTAATTGCTGGCTTAACCAGTTCATCCATTCGCATAAACCATTGTTCGGAAAGAAATGGCTCGATGGGAACTTTCCCGCGTTCCGAATAACCAATATTAGTTTTATAGTCTTCTATTTTCTCAACTAGTCCTAGCTCTTCAAATTTTTCCACGACTTTTTTCCGTGCGACAAATCTATCAAGACCACGAAATTCTTCAGGTACATTGTCATTTAATGTCGCATCTGGATTCATTATATTAATTACATCAATTTGATGGCGTTTGCTTATTTCAAAATCATTGGGATCATGAGCAGGAGTAACTTTAACGCATCCTGTTCCAAATTCTTTATCAACGTAATCATCAGCGATGATTGGAATTTCACGATTCACTAAAGGTAATAAGACATATCTACCAATTAAATGTTTATAACGTCCATCGGTTGGATTTACGGCAACTGCTGTATCTCCAAGCATTGTTTCAGGTCTCGTTGTAGCAACAACGACATAACCTGAATTGTCATTTAAGGGATATCTGAAATACCAAAGTTTTCCATTAACTTCTTGATAAATTACTTCTTCATCTGAGATAGCAGATTGAGTTGCTGGATCCCAATTCACCATTCTGAGTCCACGATAGATGTACCCTTTTTTATAAAGATGAACGAAAGATTCAAGAACCAATCTGTAATATTCGTCGTCCATTGTAAATCTAAGTCTATCCCAATCACATGCAACGCCTAACTTTCTTAATTGTGTTAAAATTATTCCACCGTAAGTTTCTTTCCATTCCCAACATTGTTTTAAGAACTCTTCTCGTCCAATTTTTTTCTTTTCAATACCTTTTTCTCGAAGGTAAGCGGTTACTTTGGTTTCTGTAGCTATTGAAGCATGGTCTGTTCCCGGAATCCAGCATGCGTTGTAACCTTGCATCTTTTTCCATCTGATGAAGATATCTTGTAGGGTATTATTCAAGATATGGCCCATCGTCAAACTTCCGGTTATGTTTGGTGGTGGGATAACTATTGTAAAGGGCTTTTTAGAATGATCAATTTCAGCATGAAATAGTCTATTTGATTCCCAATACTGATACCACTTATTTTCACTTTCAGAGGGATTGTAAACTTTGGGAAGCTCAAACTTCATTTTCTGCAACTCCTTCGGCTAAAAATTTTAATTATTAGTTTATAAGATCAAAATGCAATATAAAAAAAGCGAAAATCTTACCAATTAACCTTTTTTTTTATTGATTGATTCAGTTACCTTGACTACGAATTGATTTAAAAAATTGAATAATTCACAAAATTGAGATATATTGGACTTATGAGTATGATAAAATTATTTGAGTTTGCAGCTAAACTCAAAATTTTGACTTGTGACTCTTCGTTAAAATTTAGAAAAATGCACTTCAAAAGTGCATTTTTTTTTGTTCATTTAGCGTATGAAGCATAAGGAAATTTTTAAATTCATAGAGAATTGGGCTCCACTAGAAATTGCTTGGGAAAAGGATAATCCAGGGTTACAAATAGGTTCAACGGAAGAAATAACAAAAGGAATTGTCCTTTCTCTTGATATCACTGATGATGTTATAGAATTTGCAAAAAAAGAAAAATGTAATCTTATCATTTCTCATCATCCCCTCATATTTTTTCCTATTAAGTCATTAAATTTTTCTGATTATAAAAACAGTTTAATTCGAGACTTAATAAATAATGACATTACCATTTATTCTGCTCATACAAATTTGGATTTTACTAAGAATGGAGTTTCTTTTGCTCTTGCAAAAAAACTTGGATTGGAAAAAATAACCTTTCTCGAAAATGCTCCACAAACTCAATTTAAATTAGTCACTTTTGTTCCTGAGCAAAACGTTAGGGACTTAATTAACAGACTTTCAGAAGCTGGTGCTGGTGTGATTGGTGATTATACGCATTGTTCATATAAACTTCATGGTAAGGGAACATTTTTTGGTCAAGAAAATACAAGTCCTAGAGTTGGAATGAAAGGTCGTTTGGAAGAAGTTGATGAAATTCGGTTGGAAATGATTTTCGAGAAGTGGAAATTAAATCGAATAATTAGAACGCTGCTATCAAATCATCCTTACGAAGAACCCGCCTATGATATTTATCCTCTTATGAATCGTAATGTTAATTATGGATATGGAGCAAAAGGTTTTCTTAAAAAGAAATTGCCACTTTCAAAATTCGTTGAACTAGTTAAAAAGAATTTAAAATCCAGAGTTGTAAAATTTTCAGAGGGTAATAAAAAGTATGTAGCAAAAATTGCTGTGTGTGGTGGAAGTGGTAGTGATTTGATTCAAAAAGCTATTAGTGAAGGTTGTGATGCTTTTGTTACATCCGATATTAAGTATCATTCTTTTCTCGATTATGGCAAATCAATAGCATTAATTGACGCAGGACATTATTATACAGAAATTCCAATTTTAGAGGAATTGGAAAAACGGTTGAAGGAATTTATTTCATCTCAAAAAGAGAAAATTAAGATCGTGAAGTTTTTACAAAAAGCTATTATAAAATTTGTTGAATAAATTTAGGAGTTGAAAAATTGAAGAATAGGTTGAAATTGTTATGGGAATTGCAACAAATTGATACAGAGCTAGATAAGCTAGATGAACTAAGAGGAGACCTTCCACGGGAAATCGCAATTATTGAAAACAAGTTAAATGAATTAAAAGAGAAAATTCAAAACCTCAGGAAAGAAAAGGAAGAATCGATCAGAAAAAGAGAAGAGAATGATGAAAAGATAGTTGAGTCAAGAGCGAATGTAAAAAAATATAAAGCTCAACTTTTACAAGTTAAAACCAATCGTGAATATGATGCATTGACTAAAGAGATTGATTATACACAAGAATTGGTAGATAAACTCGAACAAGAAAATAATACCTTGGCGGACCTCAATAAAAAATTAACTCAAGAAATCGAAGAGATTGAGCCAGAGATTAAAAATTTTGAACAAGAACTTAAAGAGAGGTCAAAAGATTTAGCTGAAATTGATAAAAAAACTGAAAAAGAGCGAATGGTTTTAGTTCAGAAAAGAGAGGAGATAAAAGCCAAAATCACTCGTGCTGACTTGAGTCTTTATAATCGAATTCGCGCAGCAAAGGGAAAAGCAGTTGTACCGATTAGAAGAAATGCTTGTGATGGTTGTTATGCTGCAATTTCATCTCAAAAACAGTTAGAAATACGTCGTAACGACCGAATTTATACTTGCGAGTCTTGTGGAAGAATTCTTATTTCAGCAGAAATCGAAAGTAGTTAAATAAAATTTGATGATTTGAGCTTTATATCTGCTTAACTTCAAATACTTCAATTTTACGTACCCATTTCTTAAGTACTACAAATTTTTTATGAATTAATTTTGCATTTTTTTCATTTTTTAATGTTTTTAAAATTGTGAATTCAAATATAAAATCTAAAAGAGACATTTTATGAGACTGAAAAAACCAATTTTATTCATTTTAATATTACTTGTTCAATTTTCCTATAGTCAAGATAAAGTCAGGGTAGTTTTAGATAGTGTGTTTTCTTATAGTGTGAACTCGTACAAGAGATTTAACATAATTTTGCCGCCAAATTATTACAACACAGATGAACGATACATTGTAATCTTCTTATTGCATGGATTTTCTGGTAATCATAATGATTGGATTAATAGGACAGGCCTTGTTAAATATCTTACCAATTATAATTTTGTTGTTGTCTGCCCAGAAGCAGATAACAGCTGGTACACCAATTCTCCATTTATTAAGAATCGAAATTATGAAGATTATATAATCAAAGAATTAATTCCTTATGTAGAAAAGAAGTATCGAGTTATATCGACTAAACATGGACGCGCAATAGCTGGACTTTCAATGGGTGGATACGGGGCAATAAAATTTGCTCTGAAGTATCCAAATTATTTCTTGATGGCGGGTAGTTTTAGTGGAGCATTTCGTTGGCCTTTTATGATTGAAAAAAATAAAAGTTTGATTAACGAAAGTTTAAAGGAAGCCTTTGGAGAAAAGCGTACAGAACATTGGGATAAAAATGATGTAGCAACACTGGTTGATAGCTTAAAAACAACCAACATTCCTTATCTCTATTTATCTTGTGGAAAAGATGACGAGTTGGAAGGGCTTCTGGATTCTAATAGAAGGTTACTGGAAAAGTTACAGAAGAAGAATCTTCTTTATGAATATCATGAATTACCAGGTGGGCATAATTGGGTCTTTTGGGATAAAGAAATACAAAGCTTCTTACGTAAACTTACACAATTTGTTATTCAATGAATTGGATAATTAAGATGAAAAGTTTCAGCTTGATTTTTTGTTTCTTTTCTTTTTTAGTTGCATTTAATCTAAATTCACAAACTGATCAATTCATTCCAAGAAACGTAAAATTGGCATATGATAAAGGTACACGTTCATATGATGGTAAGCCTGGTCCTAATTACTGGCAAAATAAATCAGAATATTTGATTGAAGTGAAATTTATTCCTAGTGAAAGGCTAATTATAGGTAAATCTAAAATTATCTATCACAACAATAGTCCTGATACGCTTAACCAGTTAGTATTTAGATTATATCAAGATTATTTCAAGAAAGGTTTCCCAAGAGAATTTCGTGTTCATCCTGATGACATTCATGATGGCGTAAAGATTAACAAATTAAAGATCTCAGATAAAGAGATATTTATAAATGAAATTAGCGTCGTTAATAGAATTGGAACAAATTTGATTATTCATCTAACTGATGATGTTAAAATATCACCAAAATCAAAATCGAAAATTGAAGTTGAATGGGAAAGTGTGGTCCCAAAACATTCTAATATTAGAATGGGTACGTATGACTCAACTACTTTCTTCATTGGTTACTGGTATCCACAAATTGCCGTTTATGATGATATCGATGGTTGGGATTTAATTCCCTATACTGGTACAGTTGAATTCTATAATGATTTCAATGATTACGATATTAAAATTACTGTTCCAAAGAATTTTATAGTCTGGGCAACTGGAGAGCTACAAAATCCAACAGAAGTGTTCAGTAAGGAAATTCAAGAAAAATATTATAAAGCTCAACATAGTGATTCTGTTATTCACATTGTAAGTTTAGAGGACTTGAATGTAAATAAACTTAAAACTCAAAACTTTGATTGGATTAAATATCATTTTAAAGCTATTGATGTTCCTGATTTTGCTTTTGCATTAAGTGATCACTATCTCTGGGATGCAACTTCATTAGTTGTTGATTCATCAACGAATCGAAGGGTTTTCATCTCATCAGCCTACAGGTCATCTTCCAGAGATTTTTATGATGTTGCAAAAATTTCTCGTGATATTATAGAATATTTTAGTAACGTGTTTCCTCAAATTCCCTATCCATATCCGGCAATGACAGTTTTCAATGGTCATGGTGGGATGGAGTTTCCAATGATGTGTAATAATGGTTCAGTTAATTCTTATGTTGCTGCTTTGGGACTCGCTGCTCACGAAATCGCACACACTTACTTTCCTTTTTACATGGGAATTAATGAAAAAAAGTATGCATGGATGGATGAAGGTTTCGCTGTGATGCTTCCTTTTGATTTACAAGAAAGATATAGCGAAGGAGAAGATGGCCCAAGGGAAAGAAATGCCCTCACATATGAAAACAACTCCGGTTATGAAGATGATGTGCCATTAATGACTTTATCATATTTATTGAAAGGAAATGCTTATAGAAATACTGTTTATCGTAAAGCAGCTTGTGCGTATGATATTTTAAGAGAAATTCTTGGTAAAGAACAGTTTATTAAGGCGTTAAAAGAATTTGCTAAGTTTTGGAATGGTAAGCATCCAACACCGTATGATTTTTTTGAAACCTTTAATCGAGTAAGCGGGGAAAAACTTGATTGGTTTTGGCAGCCGTGGTTTTATGAAAAATCAGTGCCTGATTTATCTCTAACTAATGTTTTATATAAACAAGGAGAACTCTCTTTTGATATCATTAATAAGAGTAAGTTACCAGTTCCAATATATATTAAAATAACTTTTGAAGATAACAAAAATCAAATTTTTACTGATTCAGCACTATATTGGTCTAAAAAAGATAAATATAAATTCATTACAAAGCTGACTAAAAAACCCATAATGATAGAAATTGGAAATAGAAGGATTCCTGATATCAATAGAGTTGATAACGAATTCTACTTTATAAAATAACCTGCATGAAGTCTTAAATATTTTGTCTGTTCTATGATATTTTATTATTTCACAAGATTGTTCGATGATGGAATTTTTTTTCATCTGGTAAACAATAGTTCGTAGAAATCTTTTATGTACAGTATATCAACGCTTAAGTAAACACACTTCTCCAAATATCAAATTTTTTTCCTTGTTCCAAAATCTAATCTAAAAATTCGTATCATTTTTAATGCTATAGATAATTTTATAGTTTTAATCTTTCTGTTTTTCTTAGTAAGTATTTTCTTTATCTTAAAATTAAAATAAGCGTTAATCAATTGGGAGTTTATTAATGATTTTTTTACTACGTCAATTAGTCTTTTTAACGGTTGTTTTTTTGGCGTTGTATGTTGTGACGTTTAGCCAAACTCCTAATGGAGATACATATTTTCAAGGTTTTTATTGGAACTCAAATCCAGGTGGAATCTGGTGGGATAGTCTTTCAAAAATTTCCACTAAACTTAAGAGTGCCGGCTTTTCTGCCATTTATATTCCACCACCTTCGAAAGGAGCAGGCGGGGGCTTTTCAATGGGATATGATATATATGACCATTATGATTTTGGAGAGTTTTATCAAAAAGGTTCAACCGAAACGAGATTTGGTAGCAGAAGCGAATTAGAACAAATGATTTCTAAGTTTAAGCAATTAGGATTGGGTGTATATGTTGATGTTGTTTTAAATCATACAGCGGGAGGTGAGCTTAAAACCAAAAATAGTTGCCGAACAGATTCTGCTTATTTAATATTCAACTATCCTTTCGGTAGCAAGAGATTTCCCAAAAATGCCAATTCATTTAACCCCAGCGAAAATAACAACTGCGATCAATCACCTCCTTATAATGATAACTTTTTTACCTTCGCTAATGATAATTGCACAGATTGTCCAGATGTCAGGGATAGTCTTATTTCATGGGGAAAATATCTTCGAAATAACTTGAAATTTAATGGTGCAAGGCTTGATGCTGTTAAGCACATAAATCCAAATTTTATTTCTCAATTTGTTAATCAATCATTTCATTCAACTTATGTAGTTTTAGAATACATAGGAAATGGCGGTGAGATTAAAAACTATTATAATCAACTTGCATCTAGGGGGGCAGGATGGGTTTCATTTTTTGACTTCCCTCTACGATATGCGTTGAAAGATTTGTGTAATAATTCAAGTGGTACTTTTGATATGCGCAATCTGGATTATGCCGGTTTGATCACTGGTCAGGGAATGTCTGGTTTTAATGTTTCAACTTTTGTAGAGAATCACGATTTTGATCGCATTGGTTGGGATGGAACGATTGATACTACAGCAGGGGGTCATGATCCTATATTTCGTGATAAACATCTGGCATACGCTTATATAATGTTCTCTGAGGGAAGACCACTTGTATTCTTCAAAGATTATTTTGATTATCGTTTAGGATCTATGATTGACACTTTAATTTACATCAGACATAAATTTTTAGGTGGGACTACAACCTTACGAAATGGACTCGATCCATATTACATTCGTCAAGATGGGAATCAAGACCAAAATATGCTTGCTCAAGATATTTATGTCGCTCGAAGAAACGGCTGGGCAAATCAAAAAGGTGGATATATTGTGATTAATGATAATCCAACTCGTTGGATTGATGTTTGGGTAGATACTGATTTACCAGTTGGCACTGTCTTTAGAGATTATACTGGCAAGGATGTTGATAAAGTTGTTGTTGGACCTAAACCGGGTGGAGTAAAAAATAGAATTAAACTTTGGGCACCTCCACGAAATTTCACAATTTATATTGCCGATACAACTCAAAGAATTAATCATTCACCTGTACTTCAAAAAGTTGGTCAGTTAAATGCATTTACATTAACGCCTTTTTACTATAAGTTCATTGCGAGCGATGTAAATCAAGACAATTTAACTTTTACAATAGAAAACATTCCAAATTGGTTGAATTTTACATCCTCTGGTTTATTATTTGGTAGCCCTCAGTTCTCAGATACAGGATATTATTCAAACATCATTATAACCGTGAGTGATGGACGTGGTGGTATTGATAAGGACACATTTTCAATTAAAGTTTTTCTAAACAGATATCCCCAAATTAACGATTTACAAGATACCGTAGCTTTCACTACTCAAAGATTTCAAAGACAGCTTTCAGCAACCGATCCAGATAATGACACACTTTATTTTGAATTCATCGAAAATCCTCTCTGGCTTGGCATTGATACATTAAGTGGAATAATTGCGGGAATTCCTGCACCCGGAGATACTGGCTTATTTAATGTTAAATATCGTGTTTATGATAGTAAAGGTGGTGCTGATACCTCAACCTTTAGAATATTAGTTAAAGCCAAAAAAGACACAGTCATCTATACTTATGCTAAACCAAGAATTGATGGAATAATAAATATTGGTAATGAAGACTGGCGTGAGGAATGGCTTATTGTAGATGATCCAATAGATGATTCACGTTGGACTCTTGTGAATGAATTTGACGATTTATTTTTTACTTATGATGCAGATAGTTTTTACATCGGTGCTAAGTATACTTTAGTAATTAATACATTACAGATATTTATAGATCTTGGACGAGCAGGTGGCGAAACTGATTTTAATAGTTATCGTGGATATCTTGGTGCTTTCCCCAGAAATTTTAGATTTCGTTCTAATGATGATATAGATTTAATGATAGCAAGCTGGAACAGAGAAAGACCCAGGATTTTCAAGATTAGAGATTCAAACTCATACGAAATTACATCTTTGTGTTCACGGGCTGGTACTACTCAGGCGGAAGTTGGGATTGCCTGGAATTCGGTTTTTGGACTTGGACCAGGATTAGTTCCACCTTTCACAAAATTGAAAATAGTTGCAGTAATTTCCGGTGGTGATAATTGGGGAGGTGGTGATGCTGCTCCATCAAATTGTGATATTGAACTATGTCCACCCGGCAACGATACTCTATATCAAGGTCCTGATAGTTTATTAATTCTTTATATAGTTGAAGTGGATAAAAATGGTGATGGTATACCCGATCCAACAATCGCAATAACAAAAATAAAGGAAAATTTATCATCAAAAATTTCAGACGAAGATATTTATATTTCCGAGATCTTCCCTAATCCATTTAACTCTTCCGCTCGCTTAAATCTAGTTCTTACTCGAGAACTTGATGTACAGGTAAAATTGTTCAATTTAATTGGAGAAGAAATTCAAACGTTATTAAATGAACGATTGAGACCCGGCAATTATTTTGTTAGCATTGACGGTTCAAAACTTTCCACTGGAGTTTATATAATCAGAATTAATTCTGGAAATAGCATTCAAACTAAAAAAATATTATTTATCAAGTAATTCGAGGGTTAAAACATGAAAAAAAGTATCAATTTAATTGTTTTAATATTTTCTTTTAGTTTATTACTGGCTACCTCTTTTCACACTATTAATATTGATGGAGTTAATGACTTTACATCTGACGAAACTTTTTCAACATCTTCAAGTGGCTATTTGGCTTACTTTACCTGGGATGCAGAAAATATTTATTTAGGTTATTCTGGATTTGATGTAGGCTCGGGTCAGAGCAATAACAAGTGGATTGTTTTTTACTTTGATGTACATGCGCATCTGGATCCTAAGTTTGGTTTCGGTACATTAAATGCAATTGGATTCAATACACAGAATTGGACTTTGCCATTTCGTGCCGATTATATGATTCAAGTTCGAACAACAGGTGGCTTCGAAGCATTAAAACGCTGGAATGGAACAGTCTGGGTTGATGTAACTCCTCACAATATGGAAATATTTGATAATAATTCAACGAATTTCATTGAAATCAAACTACCAAAAAGTAGAATCGGTAATCCGTCGAAAATTTATGTTTTAGGTTATTTTATAAATGAGACGCCAATGTTTGAATGGACATACGCTAGTTTTCCTGATAATTCATTACGTGGTGGTGATGGATATAAGAATCCAGGTTATTTTGATCATTGGTATGGCTTTGAACTTGGACCAAATATTTCTCCGAATGCACCTTCGAACTATAACAACAGGGAATTTTTAAAATGGGATGTTAAATTAAGTGCATCAATTTCTTCATTAAATTTAAGTGACAATAATAACTTTGCGGGATTAGCGTTAAACGCAACTGATGGTTATGACCCAGATGTTGATTTACCTAAACCACCAGCCCCTCCAGCAAATTATGTCTACGTTACATTTCCACATCCTGAGTGGGAGCATCCATTAGGACCGAATTTTTATAGAGATATTAAAGCACATAGAATACTGGATACGTCTACTATCAGTTGGAATTTTAAGGTAATCACCGATAGAATCAATCAAACCGCAACGTTGAGCGTTACCGATTTTAGTGATGTACCATCTAACCTTGACATTTTTATTAATGACCTAACAACAAATATTATTCACAATGTTAGAACTCAAGGTAATTATTTGTATAATACTGGAAGTGGAGGTGAAAGAAACTTTAAGTTGATCATTGGGAAATATGTCCCTAATCTTTATGCGGTAACTAACTTAAACTTTGGTTCAGTGAAACTTGAATATGATTCAACACGAACATTAATAATTGAAAACATAGGTCTAGAAAATTTGGTGATTTCTAATCTGACTATAACTGGTAATTTTTCAATTGTAGGAGTTTCGACTCCAATTAACATTCCTCCAGGTAACAATGCAATAATACCTATAAAATTTAGTCCAAGAGTTTTAGGTACAAATTTAGGCACTCTAACAATTTTTAGTAACGATCCTGATTCACCTGAATTTCAGGTTAACTTAACTGGCGAGGGAATAAAACCGATTTTAACTAAAACATTTTCCACAGGCTGGAACCTGGTGGGTTTACCACTTTATCCCGAAATTGCTCACAAAGACTCAGTCTTTGGAAAGTATACGTCTAATTTTAATTTGTTTAGTTATCAAAATGGAGGTTATGTTCCTTCAGATTCTGTTTTTCTAGGAAAGGGATACTGGCTTGGAATTTATGCTCCTATGATTTTTGCGATTACAGGTATGCCTGTATTAAATGACACTATCATTAATTTGAGTAATGCATGGAATCTAATTTCTCATGTTTTTATAAAGGACATTAGGAAAAATTCACTTAAAGTAAAGAGAGGCATCGAAGTAGTTCCTTTCGATACAGCTGTTAATCGTAATTGGATACAATCGAACATTTTTAGTTATAATACCACAACTAAATCATACTTCGCCACAGATACATTAGATCAATTTTTAGGATACTGGTTAGCCACGCTTGTTAATGATTTACAATTAGTGTTTGAGAAGAATTCAACTTTAGGAAGTCCACCCAAATTGAATAATGTGGTGATTGATGAAAGAAATTGGATTATAAATTTTGTTGCACAAAATTCAGTAGCGACAGATAATCTTTTTTATCTTGGATTAAACGATCAAGCTTCGGAAGAGTTTGATAATAAATTTGATAATGCAAAACCACCAACTTTACCTAACGATAGTGCAGTTGAACTATACTTTTATCGAGATAACTGGCATCCGTTCTTTAGTAAGTATTATTCAGATGTAAGAAAATTTTCTTTAACACAACCTACAATGATTTGGAATTTTGTTTTCTCATCAAAAAGACAAGAATTATCAATTTTAAGGTGGCAAAATTTGAGTGAGATTTTTCCACAGCCCATTCTTAACCAATATCAATTTATATTGATTGATCAAACAAATAATGTAACAATCGATATGAAGAATCAAAACTCTTATCACTTTTTACACAATGGGGATAAAACAAATTTTGTGTTTAGATTTGGCAAATTCACAAATGTGGATGAATCTCAAGAAATTAAAACCTTTAAATTGCATCAAAACTATCCCAACCCGTTTAATCCAAAAACAAAAATTAAATTTGAAGTGCCGATAAAAGAGCATTTAACTTTGAAAATTTTTGATGTTTTGGGAAGAGAGATTTTTACAATATTGAATGAAGAAAAGGAATCAGGGATCTATGAAATTGATTTGAATGCCGATGAACTTGGATTAAGCGGGGGTATTTATCTATATCAACTTAAAGCGGGCAATAATACAGAAATTAAAAAATTTGTTTTATTAAAGTGATTATTTAATAAATTTTGGGCGGTTACTTGCTGAGACCGCCCTTTTCCTTTATTTTTCTATATCAATCCTGTTAATAAAAAATCTGCCATCATTGTTTCCTCATTCTCCATGATTTAAAAATTTTCCACTATTTAGATTGCTACTCTCGAGTACCCGAATCATTTTCATTTTTTAAATTGGATTCTCAATATTGAAAAACCTAAATATTAATTTCTATCAAATTTTATTGTTTTTAAGTATTTCTCAAATAAAAATTGACATTTAACAATGGAACAATTTTTGACCTTAATTTCGTGTTCGATCTTCTTTTATAGAGTTACTTAATTAAAATAAACGAGAAAAAATATGAAAAAACATTTACCAATTTTAATCTTGCTATTCTTTTCCCCTCTTGTTCTTTTTTCTCAAACATTAAGTGGAAGACTATCTTCGTCTGTTTATACTTTTGAGCGGTTTGAATCAAAAGATGTTTCAAATACATTTCTTCGTTCTTATCAACATGGGTTGATAAATCTTTCCAAAAGCAAATTTTTACTCAGGACTAGTTTTGTAGTTGAACAGGATTTAATAAAAAAAGTAAAATACGATCCACGTGTTAGGTTCACAAACTTTTATTTAGAAGGTCGTGAACTTTTTAATCATTTGACTTTAAGAATAGGTAGACATCCACTTTATCATTCGGTTGCAAGCGGAATTTTCGATGGTTTAACAACAGAATTCAAATATCAAAATCTCAAGGTTAGTGCATATTATGGTGGAAATGTTCCAGCTTATCAAAAATTAGGATTAATCGACAAATGGAACGAAAATTATTTAGCAGGTGGAAAAATCAATTTTAGCTGGAGAGGTTTATTCTTCTCAGCTGGATATATAAATAAAAACTTTAAGGAAGAAGATTACGTAGCTATTAGACTCGATGATGATTTTAATGCAGATACATTGCTCATAAAACGTGGTAGTAGTCAGTATGAATTTTTGAATGCTGAGTTAGGATATGATTTTTCTAAAATTAGTTTGAGTAGTAACATTTTTTATGATTTAAATTATAATAAAATTTCAAAGTTAGAGCTTTTTGGTAATATAGCATTAATAAAAAATTTTGATATTGATTTATACTATAATTATCGTGAACCATTAATTAGATACAATTCTTACTTCAGCATATTTGAATCCGTCGTAGAAAATACTCAAGAAATAGAAGCAGGCTTAAATTATAGAATTAATTCTAGTTTTAATGTAGTTGGAAAATTTGGATTTGTGGACTACTCATTCGAAAACAGCTCAAGATTAACGGCTGGTTTAATTACTCCTTATGGCGTTATAAATTACAGAAAATCATTTGGTTATGCTGGTGAACTTGATGGAATTTCCATTTTTTCTAATTACTCAATATTAAATGGATTACTAACTCCCTCAGTAAGCGTTGGTTACTCTTCATATAAATTATCTAAAGACAGCCCTAAAAATTCTGTTTTATATCTTCTAATCGGGAGTAACTTCCGACCATGGAGAGTATTATCATTTGATTTGCAGGGACAATATTTGAACAACAAAATTTATAAGAGTGATTTCCGATTATTCTTCAAAATAAATTACTGGTTTAACACAAAATTAAATGTGTTGTAATATGAAAGTGAAAAATTACTATTTACTACTACTGATTTTTTCTGTGATATTTTTAATGATCACGGCTTTCATTTCAAATCCTCAAAATTTGAGAGATAAAAAAACGAACAAAGATATTATAAAATTTTCACATAAGGTTCATGCATCAATTGATTGTGAAAATTGTCACATTAGCGTGATTCAATCAGTTAAACTAACAGATCGACTTTTACCAGTTAAAGATAATTGTTCAAGTTGTCATGATGTAAATGACTCAGAAACTTGTAACACTTGTCATTATGAAGATGTTTATGAACCGTTTATTATTAAAAAATCACACCTTATCTTTAATCATAAGCTTCATATTGAAAATGGACAAAAATGTGATGACTGTCATAAGGGCTTGACAGAAGTTGATTATAGTTTTCAAGCTGTTTCTCACAACCCCGATATGGCGTCATGCTATAAATGCCATAATGACATCAATCAAACTAATGCATGTGAAGCGTGTCATATCTCCACTGCTAATTTAATTCCTCAAGATCATAGAAGTGCAAACTTTGTAAAACTTCATAAATTTTCAGCTTCAAAAGTAGATGCGAATTGCATAATGTGTCATGATAACAATTCGTGTGAGGAATGTCATGTTGGTACTAAGATTTTAACGGAAAAGAATAAGCCCAACGATTTCTATCAACCCTATTCATCCTCTAATTTCATTGATGGAGCAAAGCAACAGAAATTAAATCGAGTTCATGACTTAAATTATCGTTTTACACATGGAATGGACCTAAAAGGTAAGAATGGACAGTGTCAGACATGTCATGAAATAGAAACATTTTGTGTAAACTGTCATAATCAAAGTGGTGGTGACATTTCACTTGGTGGTATTATGCCAGCATCGCACCTGAAACCTGGTTTTGTCAGTTTCCCTGGAACTAATGGTGGTGAACATGCTAGGTTAGCAAGACGAGATATTGAGAGATGTATTTCTTGTCACGATGTACAAGGAAAAGATCCTTCTTGTATTAATTGTCATAAAGAAAAACGATAAGCGGAAAAGAAGGTAGTTAATATGAAAAAATTATATTACTTAATATTGTTGCTTACACCCGCAATGCTTATTATTTCTTGTAGTGAAATTCAAGACAACATTACACCTCCGTTAGGTTTATCTTTGCACAACGAAGGCATTAATGATCCTAAATCTGAAAATTTTCACGGCAAATTAATTAAATCACTTAAGTGGGATTTGAAGAACTGCCAGCAATGTCATGCTAGAGATTACAGTGGTGGTACTACAGGTTCGAGTTGTTTGAATTGTCATAAACAGTCTAAAGGGCCAGAAGCCTGTAATACTTGCCATGGTGATTTTGCAGATCCAGCTATGGTTTCACCTCCGAGAGATTTAAGTGGTAGAATTACACCTGAGTCAAAAGGTGTAGGAGCTCACATAGAACATATGCTTGGAGAAGGAGTTGGTAAGCCATTAAGCTGTAACGAATGTCATAAAGTGCCCTTGACACTTTATGAAGAAGGACATTTAGATGAGAGTTTGCCTGCGGAAGTTATTTTTGGAGAACTTTCAAGAAAAAATGTTAGAGATTCTGTTATTTATGATTATGTAAAATTGGAATGTTCGAATACTTACTGTCATGGTAATTTTTCATTCCCTAGAAGCGAGAGCTCTTATCCTAGTATGTATACCGAAGATCGAATGATTGGTAATAACTCTAAACCTGTATGGAATATTGTGGATGGTACATACAAGAAATGTAATGTATGCCATGGTAAGTCAGAAGCTGATCCTTCACCAATTGGACATGTTGCATCAAGTATAAGTACTTGTGGTGTTTGTCACTCTGATGTAGTTGATAGAAAAGGGAAAATCATTAATTCCACAAAACATATAAATGGAAAGATAAATGTTTTTGGTTTGGAAATTGAAAGATGAAAATGAAAATGATAGAATAATTTTCTCCTTAAAGGTTGGATAAAAATAGAGGTTTAAAGATGAAAGTTATTAAATTGTTTATAATAGTCTTCTCGGTGCTTTTAATACTTACAGGCTGCGGTGAAGAACCGAAAGCACCAATAGAGAAGAGCGAACAATTGAGTGTCTCCTCTTGTGAAGGATGCCACACAAATTACGAGTATTTGAAAAAAGTATATTCACCAGATACTGTTAGTGCCGGCGGTGGTTGTGGTGGAGATATTCCTCAAATTGAGCCATATGATAGAGTCTACATGGGCGGTGACGGTTATCGAAAATTCAAAGCATCAGCTCACGGTCAACTTAAGTGTACATATTGTCATAACGGTGTAGAAAATACATCTGACAAAAAGCTGGCACATTCAAATAATTTCATTAAACATCCTTCTGAGAAAGCGATGGAAAAATGTGCTTCTTGTCACCCCAACATTGTTTTGAAAGGACATAATAATATACATCAAGGGTGGGGACAGAAGAGTATGTTAGTATTGAGATATGGTTTAACGTATACTGATCCTCGTGAATTAGAAAATAAATTCAACGCATTGCCTGCCTTATTAAAAGAAGGTTACAAGAAAAATTGTTCAAAGTGTCACGCTACTTGTGGAGATTGTCACGTATTGAGACCTGTTGCAGGTGGGGGAGGACTACTTAACGGTCATAATTTTTCAGCTCCAGATATGTTTAAACAATGTTTAGCCTGCCATTCAAGTAGAGTCGCTCATGCATATTTTGGTTTAGCCCCTGGTTCAAATCCTGATGTTCATCAACAAAAAGGAATGAACTGTATGAGCTGTCATAGCAAAAATGAATTACACGGTGATGGAAATATTTATGACCAAAGATACAAAGTACCATCATTGCCTAAATGTGAAAATTGTCATCGGAATTTAGCAAACAGTAATTCTTACCACGCTGTTCATATAAATCAAATGAATTGTAATGTATGTCATTCCCAAAATTATAATAATTGTGGTAGTTGTCACG
>Ga0209721_1000347_pt1 | contig 43646 bp, 34 predicted proteins | sample TshhotsprinmetaG_FD_184139 | JGI IMG/M metagenome (GOLD analysis project Ga0209721, IMG submission 184139) | Hot spring microbial communities from South Africa to study Microbial Dark Matter (Phase II) - Tshipise hot spring metaG (SPAdes)... | ecosystem: Environmental > Aquatic > Thermal springs...
TGGTTTGTTTCAGCCGTCTGATCCCCTTGTCAAGCCGGATCATCTGGTCGCGGCGGCCCTCTTTATGCGCGATACGCTCGGCTATGCCTATCTTTCAGACATTGCGGTAGTCGATTATCTCTACGCCGGCTGTTTCGAGCTGGTCTATCGCTTCTACCATCCTGCCGGCGGGTCAAGTCTGGTATTGCGGGTGCGGGTGCCGCGCGATCATCCGGTGTTGCCGTCATTGACGCCACACTGGCCGGCGGCGAATTTCCACGAACGCGAGGCGTTCGATCTGTTTGGAATAGAGTTTACCGGTCATCCCCACCTGCGCCGCATTTATATGTGGGACGAGTTTGAAGGCTTTCCGATGCGGAAGGATTTTCCCCGCCAGGGTGATAAGTATCTTGGTGGAGATGAAGGCTAGTGAGGCGCTAATCAGAGAGAAACCGGTGTTGCCATGCTCCAAACCCAAGAGCTGCAAGTCAATATTGGTCCGCAACATCCGTCAACGCACGGCGTCTTTCGGATGCTGGTGACGGTTGATGGGGAAACGGTTGTCGATCTTAAGCCGGTCTTCGGCTATCTGCATCGAAATCACGAGCAGCTTGCCGAGGCAAATACCTATTTACAGAATATGCCCTATACCGACCGGCTCGACTATTTCAACTCGATGGCCAACAATCACGCCTACGCCATGGCCGTCGAGCGTTTGGCCGGGATCGAAGTGCCGGAACGGGCTGAATATATTCGCGTGTTGATGGTCGAGCTGACCCGCATCCTGAACCACGCTAGCGCAGTTGGCTTCATGATCAACGATATGGGTGCATGGCAAACGCCGCTGGCGTTCGGGATGCGCGAACGCGAAAAGATTCTCGATCTATTTGAAATGGCCAGCGGCGCGCGCCTGATGTGTAACTACTTCCGTTTTGGCGGAGTCGCGCGCGATCTGCCGCCAGAGTTTATTCCCAATCTGCGCGAGCTGCTACGCGCCTTGCCCGCCTATATCGATGAGCTTGAGCGGCTATTGCGCGACAACGAGATTTTGCTGCAACGGGCAGTAGGGATTGGTATTTTACCGCCGGAAGTTGCCCTCTCGTATGGAGTGAGTGGCCCGGTCTTGCGCGGCTCGGGTATTCCTTACGATGTGCGCAAGGCAGAGCCGTACAGCGTGTACGACCGGTTCGATTTCGATATTCCGGTCGGCAAGGTCGGCGATGTTTATGATCGCTTTCTGGTGCGGATCGAAGAGATGCGACAGAGCAAGCGCATCATCGAGCAGGTGCTTGAGCAGTTGCCTGACGCGAAGGGAGGGCACATTAACCCCAAAGCGCGCCAGAATGTGCGGCCACCGGTGGGGGATGCGTATGCGCGGATCGAGTCGCCCAAGGGTGAATTGGGCTTCTACCTGGTGAGCGATGGGAGCGCCAAACCCTATCGCTACAAGGTGCGCGCGCCCTCATTTATCAATCTCACGCCACTGGCCGATATGTGTCGCGGTTATAAGGTGGCCGATATTGTGGTCATCCTGGGTAGCATCGATATCGTCATGGGAGAGGTAGATCGATGACAACCTCACCGTTTGAAATAGAGATTTCGCGTGGGCGGGTGATCGAAGTTGAGCGCGACGATACTCGCGTGCGCCGTGGTATGGGTCTGCTGCGCGGTATGGCAGTGATCTGGAAACACTGGAAAGAGTCGTTTAAGCTCAATCGTAGCTATAGCCAGATCCATGGTACCTTCACGATCCAATACCCAGAGGAGAAGCCGCGCATCCCGGAAGCGTACCGCAATATGCCGATCCTGCTTTACGACGATGAGACCGGTCACGAGCTATGCACGTCGTGTTTTCAATGTGAACGGATCTGCCCGCCGCAGGTGATTCATATGACGCAGGCCAAAGATCCGGCTACCGGCAAGCCGGTGCCTGCTGTGGCCGAATTTATCATCGAGTACGACGCCTGCATGAGCTGCGGTTTTTGCGCCGAGGTGTGCCCCTTCGACGCAATCAAGATGGATCACGAGTTTGAGCTTTCAACCGATGATCATGCTGCGCTGACAGTCAATAAAGAGCGATTGAACCGTCCAATCAGCTACTATGCGCAAATTGCGCCCACAATGTGGGCTGAAGTGCGCGAGAGTGCTTTGAAGAAGTTGCAGGGGAATATTCGCCGTCGGCCTGATGTGATCGGCCTGGCGCCACACCTCACCGAGCGAATTGCGGCGCGTCGGGCCGAACTGGCAGCTCAGGCGGCTCAGACAGCGCAATCGGCTCCAGCCGTTGAAGCAACCCCATCGGCGCAACCGGCTCCGGCTGAAGGTCGCAAATTAACGCCGGAAGAGAAAGCCGCAAAACTGGCGGCGATCCGCGCCGCAAAAGCAGCCCAATCCGGTGAGAGTGCTGCGCCGGCAGCCGAAACCACGCCACCATCTGCCGAACCATCCACTCCTGCCGCCGCGCCGGCGGGAGACAAAGCGGCCCGTCTGGCCGCCATCCGCGCCGCCAACGCAGCAAAAAAGACGGCAGAGGGCGAGCCGCCAGCAGCCGCTTCGCCGGGTGACGCCACAGCCGATTCGGCCTCGCCAGCGGCGCCAGCGGGAGACAAAGCGGCCCGCCTGGCCGCCATCCGCGCGGCTAACGCGGCGAAAAAAGCAGCAGAGGGTGAGCCGCCGGCAGCCGCTTCGCCGGGTGACGCCACAGCCGATTCGGCCCCGCCAGCGGCGCCGGCGGGAGACAAAGCGGCCCGCCTGGCCGCCATCCGCGCGGCCAACGCGGCGAAAAAACAGCAATCAGGCGATGATTCGTAGACTGGCCGCGTACCGACGGCGCGCAGCAGCGAACTACTATCGTCCTGGTCGATGCCGGACAACAATCAGCGGCAGAAGATACGTCGCGCTTAAAATGGCAATGACCTGTGGGTATAGCAGCTCGCACAGGTCGCAAGACACGAAGGGTTAAGACGGAGAAATCCATGTACGACATGCTCGCTGCCCTTATCAATGGCACTTTGGGCTGGAGTTGGCCAGAGTGGGCGCTTCACCTGCTTAGCTACATCCTGATTGTAACCATTGTGCTGGTCGTTGCGCCGCTGCAAATGCTCTTTCTTACCTACTACGAGCGTCGGGTCATTGCGCGCATGCAGGATCGAATCGGCCCTAACCGGGTTGGGCCTGAAGGTATCTGGCAACCGATTGCCGATGGCGTCAAAATGTTCACCAAAGAGGACATCGTGCCGCAGGCGGCAGACCGGATTGTCCATTTTCTGGCCCCTTGCGTCGTCGTTGCCCCGACCGTGCTGATGTTTGCCGTGGTGCCGTGGGGGCCGGGAATGACCCCGGTCGATCTACCGACCGGCATGCTCTTCTTCTTCGCCATCTCGTCGATCAGCGCGGTTGGCTTGATGATGGCGGGATGGGCGAGCAACAACAAGTTTTCATTGCTGGGAGCGATGCGAGCTGTGGCGCAGATGGTCTCATACGAAATTCCGGCAGTGCTGTCGCTGATTGCCATCGTAATGATCGTCGGCTCGCTCTCGCTCAACGAGATTATTGCCTATCAGAGCGGCCTGCTGATCAGTAACCGCGATCTGGCTGGCATTCCCGATTTGGGTTTGGGGTGGTTCGTCTTTACGCCGGTGGGGTTTGTCGCATTTATCGCTTTCTTCATCGCCGCGCTGGCTGAAGGCGAGCGCACACCGTTTGATATTCCGGAGGCCGACTCGGAGATTGTTGCCGGTTATATGACCGAATATAGCGGCATGAAGTTTGGCCTATTCTATCTTGCCCAGTATGTGCTGAACTTTTTGCTCTGCGCGATCACGGCGATCCTCTTCTTTGGTGGCTGGCAGGGGCCAGGAGTCAACTGGCTCTACGAACAGGGAATTACTCCGGCCAATCCTACCGGCAACGGGTTATTCAACGTGTTGGCCGGTGTGTTGGGGGTCTTCTATTTCCTGCTCAAGACCTACTTCTTCTTCTTCGTGATGGTCTGGCTGCGCGGCGCTTTTCCCCGTCTGCGTATCGATCAATTGATGGATTTCGGCTGGAAGTTTCTCATTCCACTGACGCTGGCCAATCTGTTTAGCGCTGCGCTTTGGGTTGCCTTCATCCGCTGGGGGCCAGCCGAAGGGATGTTGATTACCGTTGGGTGGTCGCCGGTATTGCGGTGGCTGGCAGCATTTGTCGTGACCCTGGCCATCAATCTCGGCGTGTATCTGTGGTTAACGCGCGTTTATGCCGCGTCGCAGGCCGAACGGCGACGAGCTGAGCTGGAAGAGTTGAGCGCGACGGTTTAGCTGAGGCAGCGGAAGGTAGCACTATTGTTGCGCAGCTCTGCGCAATTCAATAACGACAGCGGGAACGAGTGATGGAAGTCGTGGTGCAGATTGTCTTCGGACTGATCGCTCTGTTGATCCTGGTTGCGGCGACGATGGTCGTCACGGTGCGCAACGTGATTCATTCGGCGCTGTGGCTCATTACCTGTTTCTTCGGCGTCGGCGCGCTCTACTTGCTGCTCGAAGCCGAATTTCTGGCGGTCGTGCAGGTTTTGGTCTATGTCGGCGCGGTGTCAGTGCTCATCCTGTTTGCGATCATGCTGACGCGCCAGATCAGCGGTGAAGGCGAGCGTCAGTTGAATTCACGCTGGCCAGTGGTGCTGGCAATTGCAGCGTTGCTCTTTGCGACCGTCATGGCGCCGACATTGATCAATCAGCAGTGGAATGTGCCGCCGGCGCCGCCATTGGGCACGCCTGAACCGCTGGCCGGGCCGGCTGAGCTGGGGCGGGGTTTTGTCAACGAGTTTCTGATCCAGTTTCAAGTGGTTGGGGTGCTGTTAACGGTGGCGCTCATCGGCGCAATCGTGATCGCGTTCGAGGAGCGAGCGCGACGTCGCAAGGTACTAACCCTGGCCGAAGAGCTGGAATTGAAGCGGTTGCGCGCGCGTGAGACTGAAGCAACTACACCAGAACCAGTGGAGGCCGAGCCGGTGGTGCGAGAGACGCGCCCTGCCAGTGAGAGGTGAGCGATGCTGAATGCAGTGCCGTTGCCGGCGGTGTTGACATTGGCCGCCGCGCTCTTTTGTATCGGGTTGTTCGGCGCGCTCTCGCGTCGCAATCTGATCGGTGTGTTGATGGGTGTTGAGTTAATGCTCAATGCAGTCAATATTAATCTGATCGCCTTCTGGCGCTATTTCGAGCCGCGCTATATCACCGGCCAGACCTTCGCCATTTTTATCATCGCCGTGGCTGCCGCCGAGGCAGCGGTCGGCCTGGCGATGGTGATCGCAGTCTATCGACACTATGTGTCGGTGAATGCCGACGAAGTTGATCGGTTACGCGGTTGATCGCCGGTCACGGTTGACGGTAATGGTGTGCGGAAACGACAATTGGGTGCGGGCAGGAGGTTGATCCGGTTCTGGTTGTGAATGAGCGATGGCGGTGGGAACGACGCATGTCCAGCAGGTTTCGTGATAGGGATTGACATTGGAGCGCATATGGCGTTTTTCTTGCAAAATGCCTGGTTGATTCCGCTGTTACCGTTGCTGGCCAGCGCCATCATTACGTTGACGCCGATTCGGCGTCAGGCGATGGCAAGCGCCTGGCTGGCGACCGGTCTGATGATGGTTGCGACAGTTCTGGCGCTCGGATTGCTGGCGGCGGTAGCGGGTGGTTGGGCGCTGCATGACGGTGAACTGGTCAAGCTTGCCGCTCATCATGGTGAGCACGATGCCTTTGCCTTCCCCGAGCCGAACGTTGTGCAGCGTTTCGTCTGGGCGCCGACCGGTGATACCGCGTTGCAGATGGGCATCTACATCGATGGCGCGGCGGCGGCGATGCTGGCGATGGTGACAATCACCTCTACCTGCATTCATCTCTTCTCAATCGGGTATATGGCTGCGCATCCACGCCAAAGCCGCTTCTTCAGCTTCATTGCTCTGTTCACGGCGGCAATGTTGCTGATGAGCATGGCCGATAACCTGCTGCTCTTCTTTATGGCGTGGGAGGTGATGGGTCTCTGCTCGTATCTGCTGATCGGGTTTCTCTACGAGCGACCAAGCGCGGCCCGCGCTGCGGTGAAGGCGTTTATTACGACGCGCGTCGGCGATGTGCTGCTATTGCTGGGGATTGTCTACCTGTATGCCCAGGCTGGTGGAATCTCGTTCGGCAATGACGAAGGCGGTATCTTCTTCCCACCATTGCTCGAACGGCTGGCAACCGAGACCGGCGCATTGGGCTTGAGCCACGCTGCCGGAATTGCCCTGCTGATCTTCGGAGGCACGGTTGGTAAATCGGCTCAGTTCCCGCTCCACGTCTGGTTGCCTGACGCGATGGAAGGCCCAACCCCGGTCTCGGCGCTCATTCACGCGGCGACAATGGTGGCTGCCGGTGTCTTCCTGGTAGCGCGCACCTTCCCCATCTTTGCCGTCGATCCGACTTCACTGGGAGTAGTCGCCTTTATCGGCGCGTTCACTGCCCTCTTCGCGGCGACGATTGCAGTGGCCCAATTCGACATCAAGCGCATTCTGGCCTATAGCACTCTCTCGCAGTTGGGCTTTATGGTAGCGGCATTGGGGGTAGGTGGTTGGGTAGCGGCTATGTTCCACCTGATCACCCATGCCTTCTTCAAGGCGCTGCTCTTCCTGGGATCGGGATCGATCATTCACGCGATGGAAGCGCAGCCGGCGATTCGACGCATCCATCACCACGATGAGTATGCCGCTCAGCAGACAGCGCAGGATATTCGCAATATGGGTGGGTTGCGCACCCGTTTGCCCTGGACGTTCTGGACATACACTGCCGGTTATCTGGCACTGGCCGGGATTGTGCCGTTTGCCGGTTTCTGGAGCAAAGATGAGATTCTGCTCGACGCTTTCAAGCATAATCTGGCCGTATATGTGACTCTCAGTCTCGCCGCCTTTTTGACCGCCGTCTACATGACCCGGCAGTGGTGGCTGGTCTTCTTCGGCGACTATCGTGGCGCGCATCCGGTGGTGTTTGAAAATCCCGATACGCCAACCGGCCATGCCGGGCACGATCATACCGATGACCACCACGGTCATGCGGCAGATACGCATGACGATCACGGTGAGCACTGGCACGAAGATCCAAGGATGATAGCGGCGCTGGTGGTGCTGGCCAGCTTTGCCGTGACTGCCGGCGCTTTCAATTTACCGTTCGACGGCCCATTTGGTCACTGGCTGGCAAGTCTGTGGGGGCAAGAGGCGGCGAAGCTCGATCCGGTGGTGGCAGGTGTCTCGTTGTTGATTGCGCTCGCCGGGATTGCGGTCGGCTGGTATGGCTATCGCAATGCCTTTGCAACGGCAACGGCAACTGATCCGCTGGCGGCGCGCGCGCCTGGCCTCTTTGCTGTTCTCAATGCCAAATATCGTATCGATGAGCTGTATGCAGCGACATTGGGGCGGCTGACTGACAGTCTGGCCGTAGCATGGACGTTGATCGACCGGGCTGTAATCGATCGGCTAGTTGATGGCATGGGCCGCTTCACCTTCGGGTTAGGCAAGGTCAACTTCATCATTGATGATACCCTGCTCAACGATGGCCCGGATGGTCTGGCAAGCGGCACGCAAGGCTCTGGGCGACAGGCGCGCCGCTTGCAGACCGGAAAGGCGCAGGATTATCTGATCTACGTGTTTGGCGGCTTGCTGGGGCTGGCTGTGTTCTGGCTGTATGTGATTGGGCGATAGCGTTATGAATCTGCCGGAGTATCTTGTTCCTGCTCCCGATGGCGTGCCGTGGCTGACGCTTCTGGTATTGTCGCCACTGGTTGGCATCGCTTTAATCGGGTTGGCATGGCTGATCAGGCTCGATGAGCGGACGATTAAGACGGGGGTGCTGGCCTGGACAGGGGTGCCGTTGTTGCTATCCGGTCTGATCTGGGCCCGGTTTGACCCAGATGCGGTAACGAGCGGGCAAGGCGCAGTGCAGTTGGTCGAGCGCGTGCCGTGGATTCAAGCGGTACGGGTTGATTACTTTCTCGGTGTAGACGGCCTGAGTATGCCGCTGATTTTGCTCACGGCAGTGATGACACCGGTTGCCGTGATTGCCAGTTGGGGTGCGCGCGATCGAGTGCGGGCGCATCTGGCGCTGTTACTCCTGTTGCAGGCGGCGATGCTGGGCTACTTCGTCGCGCTCGATTTCTTCTTCTTCTTCATCTTCTGGGAGTTCAGCCTGGTGCCGGCCTTCTTCCTCATTCAGGGCTGGGGTCGCGAGCAGCGCCGCTACGCTGCCTTCAAGTTCTTCGTCTACACGATGGCCGGCTCGCTGGGAATGCTCTTGCTCTTTCAGCTCATCTATCTCGCGATGCGTCAGGCGGGCTATCCCACCTTTGACCTGATCGCATTGGGACGGCTCGGACAAGGGTTGCCAGTAGTCGGCGTTACCGGGACGCTGCGCGACATCCTGTTTGCGTACCTCGAGCAACTCGGCGTGACAAATGTCCTGGGGCGGTATCCGCTTTTGTACAGCAGTATCGCAATGTGGGCGATCTTTATCGCTTTCGCGATCAAGCTGGCTGTCTGGCCATTCCACACCTGGTTGCCTGACGCCTACGCAGAGGGACCAACTGCGGCCAGTATTCTGCTCTCCGCGGTAATGAGCAAGATGGGTGCCTATGGCATGCTGCGGTTGTTGTTGCCCTTTACGCCAGATGCGGCGCAGTATTTTGCTCCGGCGCTTGCGGCCCTGGCAGTGATAAGCGTGGTGGCGGGCGCTTTCGGCGCGTTGAGTCAGGTGAATGGTGATGTTAAGCGACTGATCGGCTACACCTCGATCAACCATATGGGCTATGTCACCCTGGCAATTGCCGGCGCTGCTGCGGCGGGTGAAGCGGGGATCGCGGCCCGGGCTAGCGCGGTCAATGGTGCGCTGGTGCAGATGGTTGCCCACGGCTTGAGCACCGGCGCGCTCTTTTATCTGGCCGGCGCGCTCTATGAACGCACCGGACGCTGGGAATTGAGCGGTCTGGGCGGATTGCGGGCCAGTGCGCCGACCTTTGCTGGCGTCATGGGGATCGCGCTCTTTGCCAACCTTGGCTTGCCGGGACTGGCCGGTTTCGTCGGCGAGTTCTTCATCTTCCGCGGCGCGTGGGCCACGTTGCCACTGTTTACTGCGTTGGCGGTCATCGGGTTGGTAGTGACCGCACTGGCCCTGCTCCTGATGTTTCAGCGCATCTTCCTGGGGCCAGCCGCCGGCTCGCCGCGCGCAATCGCCGATCTGCGTCCGCAAGAATTCTGGACAATGGCGCCGATCCTGGCGCTGTCGCTGGCGATTGGCGTCTATCCTGGCCCGTTGATGGCATTGGGTAATGCGGCTGCCGGGCAATTGGTGGCGATTTTTACCCGAGTTGTTTTGTAGTACCGCCAGTTGGCACTCCACTTGTGGCGGTGGGGTCAATAACGTGAGTGAAGCTGCTGACAATCCATTACAACGGATGCATTGCGCAAAGGTGATCGCATGGGGCTGATAACGCTTCCCGCCGATGTGCCGTGGCTGAGTCTGATCTGGCTCAGCATGCTGGTTCCGGCAATTATCATCGCCGTCATTCCTGACCGCTACCCTGACCTGATGCGTTGGGTTGGCACAGGGTTCGCGTTGCTATCGCTCATCCTGTCGCTGCTGGTCTTTCTGGCCTACGATCCGGGACGCGGCGGCTTCCAGTTTATCGAACAACTCGATTGGATCCCGCAGCTCGGCATAAGCTACTTGCTCGGCGTCGATGGGATCAATCTGCCGATGTTGCTGCTCAACGGGATCGTTATCTTCACTGGCGCGCTGATGAGCTGGAATATCGAAGAGCGGACCAAAGAGTATTGGGTCTGGTTATTGCTGCTCACTACCGGCGTGTACGGTGTTTTCAGCGCGCTTGATCTCTTCCTCTTCTTTGTCTTCTACGAGCTGGCCGTCTTGCCCATGTACCTGTTGATCGGCATTTGGGGAAGCACGCGCAAGGAATACGGCGCGATGAAGCTAACCCTGTTTTTGATGGCCGGTAGCGCGCTGGTGATCATCGGCATGATCGGCCTCTACTTCGGCAGCGGTCTGCGCACCTTCAACATGCTGGTACTGGCTGAACAGGGTTTCATTTCCGGCAACCTGCAATGGCTGCTCTTCCCGGCGCTGTTTGTCGGTTTTGGTGTGCTGGCCGGTATGTTCCCCTTCCATACCTGGAGTCCAACCGGTCACGTCGCTGCGCCGACAGCAGTCAGTATGTTGCACGCCGGCGTTTTGATGAAACTGGGTGCGTATGGTTGTTTGCGCGCGGCGATGTGGCTGATGCCGGTAGGCGCGCGCGAGTGGTTGCCAATCATTGTCGTGCTCACCGTGTTTAACGTAGTTTACGGCGCCAGTATCGCTATGGTACAGCGTGATGCCAAGTTTATTATCGGTTATTCATCGGTGAGCCACATGGGGTTGGTGGTGATGGCGCTGGCGGCTGGCACACAGATTGCGTTGCTGGGCGCGGTGTTGCAGATGTTTGCCCACGGCATCATGACAGCGCTCTTCTTTGCAGTGGTTGGTCGCATGATCTACGACCGCACCCATACCCGTCAGTTGCCTGAATTGGGTGGGTTGGGGCGGGTAATGCCCTTTGCCGCCGCGATGTTCATTCTCGGCGGTCTGTCATCGATGGGTATGCCGGGATTGGCCGGTTTCTGGGCTGAATTCAACATCTTTATCGGCGTCTGGGAGCGCTACCCGTTGGTGGCCGTGATTGCGGCGTTGAGTATTCCTATTACCGGCGCATACATCCTGCGGGCCGTATGGTCAGTCTTCTACGACGAAGTGAAAAACCCTGAGTTTCTCCATTTACCCAGGCTGACCTGGCAAGAGTATACCGGCGCGCTGGTGCTGGCATTGGTGCTGGTAGGGCTGGGCCTGTATCCGGCCTGGATGACAGAACTGATCGATACCGGTGTTCGTCCGCTGGCTGCGCGGTTGAGTGAAGTGGCAGTGGCATTGCGGTAACTTGACGCAATCAGACGCAAGGCATCAGAATAGAGCAATGAGGAGCCTATGTTTCAACTGACCGACATCCCGCGTCTCTTGCCAGAGATACTGCTCCTGGTATTGGCGCTCCTGGTGTTGGGATCTGATATTCTTGAACGTTGGGGCCGCTCGCCGTCAGCGCAACTGGAACGGGTGAAGTCGTCGGCTTCATTGACAGCCATCGGCCTGGGGATGGTGCTGGCGGTGGCGCTGTTGCAGAGTGGTTATATCTATCAACTGCCCGAGACGGCGCCGGTTAATTTCTTTACCAACATCATCCGCAACTTGCAGAGTGGTGGTCCCAGCAATGAAGGCGCGATTGCCGGCGTTTTTGTCGTCGATCACCTGACGATGATTGCGCGTCTGCTAATAATCGGCGCGGCGCTACTCACCAGTCTGCTTTGCCTCGATATTCGGCCTGACGCTCACCCTGGTGAGTTTTATGCGTTGATCATCTTTGCCACGCTCGGGATGTGCCTGATGGTTGGCGCAAATGAGTTGTTGCTGGCCTATCTGGCAATCGAGCTGACATCCATTCCGCTCTACCTGCTGGCCGGTTATTTCCGCAACAATGCCCGCTCGGCTGAAGCGGGGTTGAAATACTTTCTGTTTGGCGCTATCTCATCGGCAATCTTGCTCTACGGAATGAGCATGGCGTTTGGCGCGGCGCTCAATGGGGTGAGCGGGGCGGCCAACATGAACGATCTGACCCGCTTCAATCGGATCGGAGCCTTCACCTCTTCGAGTGGAAGTTTGATCACCATGGCGATGCTATTTATCATCGCCGGCATGGGTTACAAACTGGCAGTGGTGCCATTCCATGGCTGGTCACCCGATGTGTATGAAGGCGCTCCGGCACCGGTGACTGCGTTCATCTCAACGGCGTCGAAAGCAGCCGGGTTTATTCTCCTCTTCCGCCTGCTTACCGAAACCTTTCCGGCGATGGCCGGCGCGCCGGTGTTGGGCGATGACGCCGGTGGTTGGACAGCAGTGCTGGCGGTATTGGCGTTGCTGACGGTGGTGATCGGCAATCTGGCCGCGTTGCCGCAGAACAATGCCCGGCGTCTGCTGGCCTATTCGAGTATCGCGCACGCCGGTTTTGTATTGTTGGGAATGCTGGCCTGGGCAGCAGCGCAGCCGTTTGATCGTGAGCAGGGCTTGATCGCGTTGTTATACTATCTGATCATCTACAGTCTGACCAACCTGGGTGCATTCGGCGTCCTGGCGCTCATCGGTCAGCAGGTAGGTGGTGAAGATTTCGCCCATCTGCGCGGGCTTTCGCGGCGCAATCTGCCACTGGCGCTATTGTTTACCGTTTGTATCCTGTCGCTGGCCGGTATCCCGCCATTGGGAGGCTTTTTCGCCAAGTTCTACATCTTTATGGCCGGCTGGCAGAGCGGAGCGACCTGGCTGGTGATCATCGCCGTGGTGATGACGATCGTCAGCTTGTACTACTACCTGCGGCTGTTGAAGGTGATGTTTATTGAGCCAACGACCGATTTGTCACCGGTGACGATGCCGCGCGGGATTGCTGCGGCGCTCACGATTGCGGTTGTAGGCGTGCTTGTGTTGGGTATCTTCCCGAACGTGATCTTGAGTGTGCTGGAAAAGGTGTAAGGTTGTGAGTGGGACGGCTCTGAGCAAAGCCGTCCCACTGTGATTGTGTCCAGGGTATAGCGTACTACCGCTCCAGCGGCTTATCGGGATCATTTCCCCATTCGTTCCAGGAACCGTCATAAATTGCCACCCGGCGGCCACTGACCAGCTCGAAGGCGATGGCGGTCGGTGTGGCGGAAACGCCGCCGTTGCAATATGCAACCACTTCACGGTCAGCGGTTTCAGCGGGATCGATGCCGGCGGCGAGGAAGCGCTCGCGGAGCTGATCAGGTGGCAGATAGGTCTGATGTGGCCCGCTCACCAGACTCTGATAAAAGACGTTGCGCGCGCCAGGGATGTGTCCGCCACGGCTGGCGCGCGACTCGAAGCCGCGATATTCCTGCTCGTTGCGGGCATCAATCAGGAGCATGTCGCCACCCAGCGCCTGCAAGACCTGATCGGCAGTTTTGCGTAGATGGGGCTGCGGTCGCGGGGTGAAGTTCGCCAGTGGGTAATCTGGCACCTCGCTGGTCAGCGGACGACCCTCAGCCAGCCACTTGACCAGTCCGCCATTCAACACCCGCACCTGCTCGAAACCGTAATAGCGCAACACCCACATCAACCGTCCGGCGAACATCGAATACCAGTCATCATAGGCGACAACGACGGTATCGTCGCCGATCCCGCGCCGTCCCAGCTCGTAAGCGATCTTGTCGGGTGGCGCAATCTGAACCGGCGTTGGATCGTCCAGATCGACAATATCGCGTGTCCAGTCGATATAGACCGCGCCGGGAATGTGACCGGCGGCGTAATCTTCGTAGCGGGGGAAGTAATGAGGTTTGGGGGCAGTAGGCGGTAAAACGGTGCCACGCATATCAACGATACGCAGGCGCGGATGACCAAGATGGGCGGCCAGCCACTCGGTTTCGACCAGTGGGCCGGGGGGAAGATCGATGGTCATGGCATATGCTCCTTAAGAGGTAACGACGCAACAATGGGCAAGAGGTGTGTACATAGTTGACACCGTATCATAACATTGTTGCGTCGTTACGTTGATCAGACCACCCGTCTAGACAATGATATTCATTGGCGCTTCGAGCAGTTTACGCAGCTCTTGCAGGTACTGCGCGCCGACCGCGCCATCGACGACCCGGTGATCGGCGCTCAGCGTGAGATTCATCACCTGACCGATCACAACCTGATCATCACGCACTACCGGCACTTTACGGATCGCGCCGACGGCAAGCGAGGCGGCCTGTGGCACCGAGATGATCGAACCGAACTCGACGATACCAAACATCCCAAGATTGGTAACCTGGAACGTCGCCCCTTCGAGTTCGTTCTGTTTGATCTTGCCTTCGCGCGCTCGCAAGGCCATATCGCGGATCTCGGCGCTAATGACACTGATGCTCTTCTTGTCAGCATCGCGCACTACCGGAGCGACCAGGCCATCATCAAGGGCAACGGCAACGCCAATGTTGATCTGGGTATGGCGAACGATGCCGGGCTGTCCATCAGCGGTCTGACTGAAGCTAACATTCACTGCCGGCACTTTAGCCAGTGCTTTGGCAGCAGCCTTAACAATCAGGTCATTGACCGATACGCGCGTACCACCGGCGACGATCTGTTCGCGCAAATCCACGAGAGCGTCGGCAGCAACTTCGATGGTGAGGTAGATATGCGGCACACCGGGCTTGCTGTCGGTCATTGCGCGAGCGATAGCTTTGCGCATGCGGCTCATCGGTTCGGCGCCGGCCAGTTTGGGCGCGGGAGTGGGCGCCGGTGTGGAGGCAGTGACAGGCGCCGGAGCCGGCGCCGGGGTAGGAGCCACTGCCGGCGCCGGGGTAGGAGCCACTGCCGGCGCCGGGGTAGGAGCCACTGCCGGCACCGGGGCGGGGGCAGGCGCAACAGCGCCACGGCGAGCTGCGAATTCCTCTACATTCTCCTTGATGATGCGGCCTCCGGGGCCGGTACCGACAACCTGCCGCAGATCGATCCCTAGCTCTTCGGCCAGGCGGCGGGCGACCGGCGATGCTTTGACGCGACCATTGTCATCGCCGACAGTGGTGGTGGCAGGTGGCGCGGTGATCACGGCAGGGGTAGCAGCCGGCTCTGGCGCAGGCGCGACTGTGGTCGGTGTCGATGGCGTTGGGGCAGCGGTCACAGTGGACGAGCCGTCGCCGATGATGGCAATTGGTTGCCCGATCGGCACTGTCTGACCTTCTGGTACCAGAATCTGCTGGAGTACGCCAGCCTCGAACGCTTCCAGTTCCATCGTGGCCTTGTCGGTTTCGATCTCGGCGATAATGTCACCGACAGCGATCTGATCGCCGACCTTCTTCAACCAGCGGCCCACCGTACCTTCCGACATCGTGTCGGAGAGACGAGGCATGGTTACTTCACCCATGGAGCCTCCCGTTATGAAATAACGTTATCCTTCAAATCGTATGCAAACTTACTGTCATATCGTGAAACTATCGGCCCCTCTCCCTTTTCCCTATCCGACACGGTGGAAGAGGGGCGCAAGCGATAGCGTTCGGTCGGTTTCCTGATGTGTCAGGTATGAAGTTACCTAACAACCACTGCAACGTCATCGCAGACGCTTTGTGCCGCGCAGTACCTGTCGAATAGCATAGATCAGGCTATTGGCATTGGGTTTTGAGGCTGCTGACAGCTCTTTTGCGTAGGGCAGCGGCACCTCAAGACCGGCGACGCGATAGACTGGCGCATCAAGGTAATCGAACGCCTCTTCCTGAATGGTTGCTGCAATTTCGGCGGTTACACCGTAGGAATACCAGTCTTCGGCAATCACCACGGCGCGGTTGGTCTTCTTCACCGACTCAATAATGGTGGGCCGATCGAGCGGACGCAGCGAGCGCAGGTCAACGACTTCTACACTGATGCCCTCTTGTTCCATCCGTTGCGCGACTTGCAGGGCAACGGCGGTCATGCGCGAATAGGATACGACGGTGACATCCGTGCCCTTGCGCTTCACTTCCGCCACTCCAATCGGCACGACATAATCGCTGTCTTCGGGCACTTCGCCCTTCGTATCGTACAGGGCCAGCGACTCGATGAAGATTACCGGATCGTCATCACGGATGGCGGCGCGCAGCAGCCCCTTCGCATCGTAGGGAGTCGCCGGGGCAACCACCTTGAGGCCGGGGCAGTAAGCGAACCAGTTTTCAAACGACTGGGAGTGAGTCGCGGCAAGCTGACCGGTGCCACCCGATGGAGTACGGATGACCAGAGGCACACTCACCTGACCGCCGAACATATAATGGATCTTTGAGGCGTGGTTCACCACCTGATCGATAGCAACCAGAATAAAGTTGATGGTCATGATCTCGACCACCGGACGCAGGCCGAGCATCGCAGCGCCGATGGCCACACCAACGAAACCTTCTTCGGCGATAGGCGTATCCACAACCCGCTTCGGACCGAATTCGGCCAGGAGACCTTCGGTAACGCGATACGAACCCTGAAACAGACCGATCTCTTCACCCATTAAGAGAACGTTCGGATCGCGGGCTAATTCTTCGCCAAGCGTATCGTTGAGCGCCTGACGATAGGTTATCACAGGCATAGTAACCTCGTAAATAGTTGCAGGATGCCGGCTACTCACCGGCCAGAGCAGTTATGCCGATACCATTGACCAGGCCCAATCAGCCTTAAAACTCACCGTGGTTGATCTTTACGGCGTGGATCGCATCTTCGGCGGTTGGCGTATTGGGCACCGGGGTAGCGTACATATACTTGTAGAGATCCTCAAATTTCGGATCAGGACTGTTGTTGGCAAAGTCGATTGCTTCCTGCACTTCGCGCTCAACGCGGTCAGCAATGCTCTTGAGCCAGGCGTCATCGATCACCCCGTGCTCAAGCAAGAGCGCGGCAAACTTGCGGATCGGGTCGTACAATTCGCGGCCACGGCGCACCATTTCAGGGTCGCGGTAGCGGTCGGCGTCGATCACCGAGTGACCGCGGAAGCGGAAGCTTACGGCATCAATGATAGCCGGCTCACCTTCGGCTTCGGCGCGGGCGCGCAGGCGTCGCACCACATCGCGCACAGCCAGCACATCGGTACCGTCAACCCGCTCGCCGTAGATGCGGAAGGAAGCACCTTTCTTCCACAGATCCGGTTCTGACGAACCGGCTTCGACCGACGTGCCCATGCCGTACCCATTGTTGACAATGAAGAAGAGTACCGGGCACTTCCAGATCTTGGCGAGGTTGAGCGACTCGTAAAACGCGCCAATGTTGGTTGTGCCGTCACCCATTTGGGTAATGACTACACCGGGCTTGCCCTGATAACGCAGCGCATAAGCCGCTCCCACCGCCAACGGTACTTGTCCACCAACAATCGCATAACCACCCATAAAGTTGGTCTTGCGGTCGAACAAATGCATTGAACCGCCACGGCCTCCTGAGACACCAGTCTCTTTGCCGAACAGTTCAGCCATGACCGGACCGGGTGGCACACCGCGAGCAAGAATGTAACCGTGTTCGCGATAATTGGTGAAGATGTAGTCGTCTTGAGTCAAGGCAGCCATTAACCCGACAATGGTTGCCTCTTCGCCGAGGTTGAGGTGGCAATATCCGCCAATCTTTGCCTTAACATACATCTCGCCGGCACGCTCTTCAAACCGCCTGATCAGCAGCATCTGGTAATAGTAATGCTTCAGTTCGTCGGCGGTAGCACGTTCGAGTAATGGCTGAGCGGCTTCAGCTACTTCGGCCATAGTAAAACTCCTCTCGCATAGTGGGCGGCCCGTTGGGCAGGGTACTGAATGCCCTTACCCAACGTGGCGCGCCGTGATACATATTGTGTCTTACGCCTCCACAGGCGTGGGACGCGCTTGATACAGTCAGAGCCGAACGAGGTTTGCAGCGTAGCGGCGGCTCTGACGGCGTTCTGGCGATCCTGACACCTTTTCGTTATCACCATCGGTAACGAAAAGGTTTAGCCAGGGATTGTGCGAGTCATGAATGTATGTGCGTTCACGTCATATTACCCAGTCTGCCCGGTAGATCGCGAGCAGGTTGCCGGCAGGTAAGCTGATACATTGTGATATGCACACCTGTATCTGCCACCCCTCGCGCCGGGAGCAAGGTACGTTACGACGATTGACACCTGACCATTTCTGTCATACGGCGCAGCATTCCGATGGTGGGTTACCCCCTATCCGGTGACCGGCGCGGGCCGGGAAGACGTTACAGTAAGACAGGCAGGTTAGACACGAATGCACAAGCCCTGCTGGTTGCCGGCTCCGCTGTGGCGCTCCGGGGATCGGCAGTGGTATGTTACATTCCCGGCGGCACGACTTCGTGGGTAAAGGCGCTGGCGGAAGCGCCACAACGCGGGCAATGTTCGGGCGCTTCAAGCGAGCGGACAATTTCACCGCACACATCACATACCCAGCGCATTGCAATCTGACGCACAAGATCAGAACGACTCACAATACCAATCACTTTGCCATTTTCAACCACCGGTACTCGTCGGATGCGCTGGTTCTTGAGCAGGTGCTGAATCTGCTCAACCTCGGTATCGGCGCTAACGCTGATCACGCTGCGGGTCATAATCTCTTTGACAGTACGCCCCTCTTTCGCGATCAGGTCGTGTTCCGTCACGAGGCCGACCAGCATGCCATGCGAATTGATGACCGGCAAGCCGCTGATCCGATTGCGGGCCATCAGGCGAGCAGCATCTTCAACAGCCGCATCATCGGTGATGCAGATGACATCGCGGGTCATGATCTCGCGCGCTTTCATTCCACCACACCTTTCATTGCATTCGTGATAGTATTCACGAGAGTAGTTGCGCAAACAACTCTATCTTAGTATAGCAGAGATTGACAAACCGGCGGCGTGGCGCGAATGTTGGGCAGGCCGTCAAAGTCATCGTCCAACGCCGCGCGCGAAGATGTTGGGCCAGGGTTGGAATGTAGTAGGGATCGTGTCGCGTCGACTCACTTCACCGTTTGTGTAGACGGTGCGGTACACTTCCACGCGCAATCCGCCACGAGCAGTGTCGGTTTGCCGGATCACGCCAGCCGGCAATGTGGGATCATCAACGTAGACCGGCTCGGTGGGTGCCGGCGTTCGTTCGAGAATCCGGTAGGAATATTCGACGCGACGATTGTTGGGAGATCCATAGAGCATCATCGTCAGTTGCTGACGTTGCAGATCTACCTTGCTGGTCAGCAACAACCAGCCGTCGGTATCGTTAACAAAGCGCAGGTCGTGGACACCGGTGAAGATAGCTGCATCGAGGCCGGGTGGTTCGCCGAGTTCTTCATACCAGCCGATGCGGAAAGAATGTTCGTGGCGTTCGATGATCGGCAATCCGGCGAAGAAGGCGGCCCGGAAGACGGTGGTGCTGACCTGACAGAGGCCACCGCCCCATTCCTTTTGGGTGCGGTTGGCGATAATTGCCAGCCCTTCAACAAAACCACGGTCAGGTGTAACCGGGCCGAGAGTTGTGTTAAACGAAAAGGTGGCGCCAGGCGGAATGAGCACACCATCCATCTGCCGCGCGCCAGCCTGAATGTTAGTGATCCGGTATTCGGCTGATTGACGGAACGAACTGACTCCGACTCCAACCGGCGTAGTGATACCGAGCATAGCGAGATTGTCGGCTGTCACGGGGGGTGGCAGCTCGCGTCGCGGCAAAACCACACTGCGTTCGCTGCTATAGAGCGCGGCATTAATGCGGGCGAGGGTTTCTTCGACGGCCAGGCCGCGACCCGGTGTACCAGGGGTGCGGATGCGTAAATCACCATTGTTCCAGTCAACGCGGGGCAGTCCACCTTCTTCGCGCAAGGCTGCGGCAATTGGAGTGAGCGCAGCGCGAATGGCAGACTGATCGATCACAACCGCCATTGCCGGGCGACCATCTACGGCAGTGAGGGGACGGAGTTTGATCCAGGTTGCGATCTGATTGATCGGCCATTCCCAGCGACAGCCGGCTCGACATTGACCACCCTGCCCTTCCAGCCGGATCGGGCCGCTCAGTAAAAGGCGCAATTCAGCTACGGTTGGCGCAAGATCGGCGTCGCGCACGCGCGGTTCGAGCTGGCGGGTGCGGATGGTAACCTCTTGCGGTTGCAGGCGCTGAATGGCAGCGGCAATGTCGGTCAGTGTCTCGTCGATCAGCGTTTGCCGCCCCCACTGTTCCTGTCCAACAATGATCGTGCCGTCGCGCAATTCAACACTGGCATCGACCGGCGCCTGGTCGATCTCGGCAGCGATGGCGCGCAGAGTAGCCTGCGCAACCCGCTGATCAAACTTCAGACGGAGCGGTAAATCGACGCCGTGTTGCCAGGTAGCGGCGGCCATGCGGGCATTGTCATCTACATCGGGGGAGTGGCCGAAGGCAAAAGCGGCGTCTATTGCTTCGTCGATAGCCAGACTTAAGCCGAGGTCTTCCGCAGCCGGTCGCCAGAGTTGACCTTCGAAGCTGAGCGTCACCGGCGCTGCAAGAAACCCGGCGTAACGACGCTGAAGAATGGCGCGGGCTTCGGCGCGGGTCATGCCTCCGATAGGCATGCCTCGAACGCTGATGTTGGGGTAGATACGTTCGGCTAACAGGCGATTGCCAAGCAGCAGTGCGCCGTAGCCAAGCAGGGTAACCAGCCCGGCCAGCGCAACGAGCACGAGGAGCCATTCGAAGACACGCCAATGTATTGACTGGCGTGCCCGTGGCATTCCGGCTGGAAGTGGACGATCCATTTCAGGCTCGCAAGGCATTCCAGTGCGGTGATCGTGATGGTAGTCTAGCGCGATGCGACGGGAGTGTCAAGCCCGGGATCTGAATAGGCGATAGGCGATAGCTGATAGGCGATAGGCGATAGCTGATAGGCAGTTGGTGCGTCTGAGCGCAGGGATGGGCGGGGAGGGTGTAGGGGCGCAGCGGTGCTTCGCCCCTCCATCTGCCAAGGGGGCGGCAAGCGCGTTTGTGTATAGCCATAGGCGATAGTAGGGGCGGGTTTGAAACCCGCCCCAAGAGACGATTCATCCCTGCGCCTGGAGGGGTATGGGTAGGGGCGACGTATGCGTCGCCCTTGTCTGAAGGGTTCATCCCCTTCGCGGCGGGGCTGGTTGGTTGTGGCGTGGTATGTCACCAGGGGATAGGCGGTAGCTGGTCATCCCTCTGCGGCCTCTGCGACCCCTGCGGTAGGATCAATAGATGATAGACCCTCTGCGGTAGGAACCATAGACGATAGGCAATAGCTGCGCCCTTACTGCGTTGCGCGCAGATGCAACTGGTGATGGTAGCAACGGATTGCGTCTGAGCTTACTGCGGTCGCAGTCATGCGCTGCGCTCTCGATGCTATCCTGCATTTACCTGGCCACTGTTACGTTTGCCCACGGTAGCGGCTCGATGAGCAGCCTGCCATTCACCGATCAGGGTTGCGGCCTGCTCGTTGGTAAGCTGGGTCAGTGGAACTTGAAACCGGCGCTGGGCTTCGGCGTCAGGATCAAGCGACAATTCACGCGCCAGCGACAGGATAGCGTTGCGTTGCTTGTCAGAGATTGGTTGGTTGGCATAACGAGCCCGCTCTTCGGCAATAGCCAGTCGCTGATGCTCTTCTTGCAGCCGGCGGAGTTCATCGATGAAAGCGGAGGCCTGCCCTTTGTTGAGCGCGACTAGATCGTAACCGTGCTGCTGCGCGAATGCAGCCAGTTGCTCGCTCGACCAGCCGAGCGCTTGCTGGAGAGTGGCAATGAAATTGCGCTGTCGTTCGCTGGCGGGCGCGTCAGGATCACGCACGGTAATGGTGGTTGCAGCGGCATGCTGTTCGCGAATCTGGGCGATCTGTTGCTCAACGGCTTCGCGTTGGCTGCGAAAGATGCGCCAGCCGAGATCAACTGCCTGTTGTACTGTCTGCTCATCGGCATCGATAGGCAGTGTGATCGTCTCTTCGATGGTGATAAAGTCGTCGCCCAACTTAATAGCGGTGCGATAGGTGCGGGTAACACTCCGCTCGCTCTGAGGTTTGGCCGGCATAGAGTTTCTCCTCCGACTGTCCGTAACGTATTCGTCCCAAAGCGCCCGATTTCTGTCGTAACCACAGCGCCGGCGCTTCTTGTATTATAGCACAAATGTTCAGTTTGGCAAGTATTTGTCAGAAAATACTATTCCAGGTACAATGGCAGTATATCCGTTTGGCAGCTTGAACGTATTGAAACGCAATGTACGACCTTCTGCTTCAGCATGTAGATGTTCTGCAAATAACGAACGGCGTTCCCTCAATTTTGTCGCGCCACGATATTGCCATTGTCAACCGGCGCATTGCGGCAATTGCTCCGCAGATCAGCCCTGGTCTGGCCCGCGAAACGCTCAATGGCGAAGGGCAGATCGCAATTCCCGGTCTGATCAATAGTCATGCCCATACCGCGATGAGCCTCTTCCGCGGTGTGGCAGAGGATGTGCCGATTGAAGAGTGGTTTAACAACTTTATCTGGCCATTGGAGACCAATCTGACCCCGGAAGATGTCTACTGGGGAACGTTGTTGGGTCTGGCCGAGATGATCGAATCCGGCGTGACCTGCGTGGCCGATCACTATTTTATGATGGATGTCATCGCGCAGGCCGTGCAAGAGACTGGCATGCGCGCATTGCTGGCCTGGACGCTCTTTTCAGGAGCTGACGAAAGCGATCAACTGGCGCGAGCGCGTCAGTTTACCAAACAGTGGCATGGCGCAGCCGGTGATCGCATTCGGGTCTGGATGGGGCCGCATGCGCCTTACACCTGTACGCCGTCGTTTTTGCGCCGGGTAGCGCAAACGGCGCAAGAGTTGGGAGTTGGGATTCATATCCATCTCGCTGAAACAGCAGCCCAGGTCACGCAGAGTCTGTCCGCTCATGGGCGTTCACCGGTGGTCGTTGCGCGTGATGCCGGGTTATTTGATGGTCCGGCCATTGCTGCTCATGCGGCCCATGTGTCGCCGGAAGACATTGCAATCCTGGCCGGGCATGGCGTGGCGGTAGCAGTGACGCCGAAGACTGAGATGAAGCTGGGCATTGGAGTGGCGCCGGTAATGGCACTGCGCGAAGCCGGTGTCACGGTAGCTCTCGGCAGTGACGGCGCAGCCAGCAATAACACATACGACATCCTTGAGTCGGCGCGATTGCTGGCGTTACTGGAAAAGCTGCGCAGCGGCAATGCGCGCGCTATGCCAGTTGGCGCAACGCTGGAACTGGCAACCGCCGCCGGCGCCCAGGCTCTGGGCTGGCAGAACGAGATTGGTGTGTTGCATGTTGGCGCGCGGGCCGATCTGGCGTTGGTTCGATCTGGAGCTGCCCATCTCCAACCACTCCATGATCTGGCGGCGACCCTGCTCTACAGCGCGCAGCCAGCCGATGTAAGCACAGTGATCGTTGATGGTCGGATCTTGATGCGTGACCGCGAGTTGCTGACCATCGATAAGCCGAGGGTGCTCCGTGAAGTGGCAGCGCGCATTGAACGGCTTACCCAACGCCAGACTGCTCAGCGCATAGCAGTCTATCCTGACGCGCGATCTGCGTAGGCGAGATGGTCGCTTTTCGCCTGATTAGGATCTACCGCAACCAGGCAGAGACTCCGCACAGCAGGATTCCCGTTGCCCCGACGGTCAACAGTTGAAGCCAGATTGGGGTAGCGGCCAGCGTTCCGCTGATGACAAAGGCAGCGAGACCGATCAGGCTACCAATAATAAGCGCTTCTCGTTCGCGGTCACTGAGCATACGCCCTCAGCGTTCTTTTTCACTCACGTCCTGGCCCTGTTCGAGTGAATAACTGCCGAAGTCCTGGGTGGGTGGTTCAGCCGCTTTCTGGACAATAACACCGATCTGAACTAAAAACCAGAAGATTCCTGATCCGATGAGCGCTACTACGATCAACCCGGCGATCATTATAACGATGAAGAACAACGTGCTCATCATAGCGAAATAACTCCTTCGCTGCAATTCCTGCTGCCTGCGAACACCGATGATGTGCATTGTTATATGCTTCTTTTGATCATACGCAGAAGTAGTGCCAAACGTTGCATTGCAGTGTGGCAATATTTCAAGATGTCAGTAAGCGATGACAGGTATGGTATACTGCTTGCAGGCTAAAAGCATCTAATATTGGTCATACCATAGGGAGGATAGTAAAACGCCAGTGCGCGGCGGAAGGGTAGGGTTATGAGTGAGTTGGGCGCGCGTCTACGACGGGCGCGCGAAGCAAATGGCATTTCGCTGGCTCAGGCAGCGGCTGATACCCGCATCTTGTTGCAATCGCTGCAAGCGCTGGAGGAAGGGGCCTTTGAGCGATTGCCGAGTGATGTGGTTGCGCGTGGATTCATTCGCAATTATGCTCAGTATCTTGGTTTGCCCATTGATGAGATGATCGATCTCTACCGCCGGGAGCGTGGCGCAACCGATAAGATTCGGATCGTGCCGGCTGCCAATCCACCACGGGCGCGCATGTATGTTCTCCCCAGCTTTTTTGCGATCTTCTTCATCACGCTCATTTTGATCGGGCTGGCCTATATTGGGTTAAGCGCACTCGGTCGCATCGGCGAGCGGGCCACACCTCCGGCAGGGGCATTGCCATCGCCGACAATTGTGCCGCCTTCACCATTGCCAACACCTGTCGCTTCACCCACCACAGCGATTGTGATGGCTACCGCTACCGCAGCGCCGGTTGAAGTGATTCCAGTGATGCCCGCAACGCCGACGGCTGAGCCAACTCCAATAGCGCCAATTGTGCTGGAAGTGCGTGTGCCAAATGTGCGCGGTAACGAGAATTCATGGGTGCGGGTGCAGGTGGATGGCACTACCGTCTTTGAGGCGATTATGCGCGCTGGCGAACAACGAGTCTTCACTGCGCAGCGACGGGTCTTCATTCGCGCCGGTAATCCAACCGACGTTGAGGTGACAGTCAATGGCTTGCAACAAGGGCCACTCGGCACTGTGCCTGGATTGCCGGTGAACTGGTCGTGGCCGCCAAATTGATTCCTGTTGTTCTGCTATCGTAACTAACCTAAACAAAAAATTCTGTCTACGGGAGGAAAAGATGCCTGCGGAGAATAGTTTTGATATTGTTTCAGATTTTGATCAACAAGAACTGGTGAACGCAGTTGATCAGGCATTGCGCGAAGCGCAAACGCGCTACGATCTGAAAGATGCCGGGGTGACAATCACCTTGAGTAAGACAGAACTGGTGATCGAAGCCGATAGTGAGATGTCATTGCGCAGCGCGCGCGACGTGCTTGAGACCAAAGCGTTGCGCCGTAAGCTGTCGTTGAAGATCTTTGAGTACGGCAAACCAACCGAGGCTAGCGGCGGCAGAGTGCGTCAGGTGGTGACGTTGCGTCGCGGGATCGATAGCGAGCTGGCCAAGAAGTTGAGTAAGATGATCCGCGATCGTTTCCCGAAGGTGCAGCCGCGCATCCAGGGTGATGCCTTGCGGGTAGTCGGCAAAAGCCGTGATGAATTGCAGGCCGTCATCGCCTTCCTGCGCGAACGTGAAGGTGACATTCCGGCGCCGTTGCAAATGACCAATTACCGTTGAGGTAGATCTCTTGTTTCCGGTCGGGGATGGCGTTTATGGCTGGCGCCATCCCTGTTTGTTTGTTTTAGTTGCCGCAAGCGATGGCTAACGATTAATGGTAACATACCGGCGGGCACATTGCTCCGTTCTAAACCGATCTATAATGCAAAGAGATCGTTGATCTGTATCTCGTCTGACAACTGATTGCACAAACGCAAAGAGAACCTTACCGATGAAATACCATATCGTCACGCTGGGCTGCCCGAAAAATGCAGTAGATAGTGAAGGCATGGATGGCTTGCTCAGCGCAGAGGGACATGAAGCGGTTGCCAGCGCCACTGAGGCTGATGTCATTATCGTCAATACCTGTAGTTTCATTGCTGCCGCTCGCGCCGAGACTCTCGGAGTGTTGAAGGAACTGGCCGAGCGCAAACGGCCTGACCAGCGCTTGATTGCCGCCGGCTGTATGGCCCAGAGCCATCCGGCGGAGGTGGCGGCAGTGCAAGGCGTTGATGTATCGCTTGGCACACAACAATGGACACAGATCGGCAATCTGGTGAACCAATTGGCGCAGTCAAGCGGTTCACGCTTTGCAGAGCGAGCATTCGTAACCATTCCCCTCATTGCCACGACTGCCAATGGTCAACCGGTCTCGTATGCTGATTGGCGCACAACGCAGATTCGGCGCACCCGCCACACACCTTCCGCTTACCTCAAAATCTCTGATGGCTGCAATCTCCGCTGCGCTTTTTGTACCATTCCCAGCTTTAAAGGCGATATGCGCTCGAAGCCGGTTGGGGCAGTGTTGGCTGAAGCGCAGGAACTGGTGGCGCAAGGCGCGCGCGAGATCGTGCTGGTGGCACAGCATCTGACCGATTACGGTCGCGATTTGGGTTTGCAAGATGGTCTGGCAACGCTGCTGGAAGAGCTGTGCCAGGTGACGCCATCAGACATCTGGATTCGCCTGATGTATGCCTACCCCCACGGGATCAACGAGCGATTGATCGCCACGATGGCTTCTCATCCCCAGATCTGCCATTACCTCGACATGCCGCTCCAACATGCCCATCCCGCAACCCTGCGCCGCATGCGGCGTCCACCTGACACCGACCGCACGTTGCGTCTGATTGCCGAATTGCGCGCGGCTATGCCCGATATTGCCATTCGGTCAACGTTCATTGTTGGCTATCCCGGCGAAACTACTGCCGAGTTCAACGCTCTGCTCGAATTCTTGCGCGCGGCGCAGCTCGATCGGGTTGGCGCTTTCCGCTATTCACGCGAGCCGGGCACGCCGGCTGCCGAACTACCCGATCAGGTGCGGCCTCAGGTCATCGAACGTCGCTGGCACGAACTGATGCAGGTACAGCAGCAGATTTCGCGCGCGCGCAACCGGCGCTGGATTGGGCGCACTCTGACCGTTCTGATCGAAGGTAACGGCGTTGCCGATGACGGCAGCGCCCTCAGTGTTGGGCGGTCGTTCCGTGATGCGCCTGAAGTTGATGGTCAGGTGTTTGTGTGGGGAGATTTCCCGGTGGGTAGCATGGTATCGGTGAAGGTGACTCAGGCCACTGAATACGATCTGTGGGGTGAAGCAGAGCAACAATGATGCCATTCCCTGCGTGGCAGCGGTGTGTACCCTGTCACGCAGGGAGGCATGTGGGAGTGGCAAGGATTTACGTGTTCAACCGGCGACTGATTTCGCGCTGGAGTCGACGTAATTCAGCCGGGTTGTTGTGAGCCAGGTAATCGACCATATATGAGATCGCAGTATCGCTGTAATCGTCGAGCAGGCCATCGAGCACCTGTCGCACCACCATATTGACAAACTCATCTTCGCTGATGACCGGTGTGTAGACGTAGGCCAGCCCTTCTCGTTCACGCTTAAGCACGCCTTTCTCGGCCAGGCGACTCATCGTGGTCATAACAGTCGTGTAGGCAATGTCACGTTGTTGGGCTAACCTGCGATGGACTTTCTTGACAGTGCTAGCTCCCTCTTGCCAAAGGATTTGCATAATTTCCGTCTCGAGCGGACCGAGCACTTTGACCAGGCCATCTTTGGTTGGGCTGAAACGAAAGCGCAGGTTGAATGCCATAATCACACCTCACAAGTTGACAGTGATAGCTGTACATCACGGTTCTATCCCTTGCTGCGAGTGTACGGCTTCACCATCAACTCGAAAAGATCAAAAAATTACGTAATGATGAAAGATAGTACTATTAGTTGATTGTCTTCTACGATAATTTGTCGTAATCGCTTGAAAAACGTTGCGGATTTGCTTCTTTTGATAGATTGCTGCTGAACTATCTGTGGAAACTTATAGATGTAATGGATTTGTAATGCGTATGACGACAGAACATGACGTTAAAACACAAATTCAGGCGGAAATGCGCGCCGCATTTCCGGTGGTCGAAGGACGGTTAAGTCGGTTCTACGCTATGCAGGAATATCACCTCGGCTGGCGTAATGAAGATTTGACTCCTGCTACAGCCGATCCGGGCAAGCTGATCAGACCGCAACTGGTATTGCTGGCCTGCGCAGCAGCCGGCGGCGATCCCCAACAGGCATTGCCGTTGGCGGCGGGTATCCAGTTACTGCACGATTTCTCGCTGATTCACGACGACATCGAGGATGACAGCGCCATGCGACGAGGTCGGCGCACACTCTGGAACATTTGGGGTTTGGCTCACGGCATCAATGCCGGTGATGCAATGTTTGTGATTGCGCATCTGGCAATTCACCGGCTCGCCGATACTGGTGTGCCTGTTGAACGGGTATTGACGATTTTGCGTCGGTTTGATGAAATTATCTTGCGCATTTGTGAAGGTCAGTACCTCGATCTCAGCTTTGAGGGCGATCTGAGTATCACACCGGACGACTATCTCGCGATGATCGGCGGCAAGACGGCAGCGTTGATTGCCGGCGCTGCCGAGTTAGGGGCGCGGGCTGCCGGCGCGCCGGAAGCAACGGTTGCGGCGCTCTCCGAGTTTGGTCGCGCATTGGGTCTGGCTTTCCAGATCGAAGATGATATTTTGGGGATTTGGGGCGCGCCGGAACAGACCGGCAAGCCATTTGCGGCTGATCTCTATCGGCGCAAGGTAAGCTTGCCGGTCGTCCACGCGCTGACGCATAGCCCTGATCGCGAGCGATTGGCCGCACTCTACCGACAATCCGTTCTTGACGATGCGGCAGTCGCCGAAGCGCTTGCCATTCTTGATGCAGCCGGTTCGCGCACCTACTGCGCAGCAATGGCCGGCGAACATCATCAGGCAGCATTTGCGGCGCTTGCGGCAGTGCAATCGCCGACCCCGGCGGCAATAGCGGCGCGGGAACGCCTGCGCGCATTGACCCAAAGTTTGATCGGAAGACAATCATAAACCGGTTGATCGGGCACCGACCATAACCTGCTATTAACTGAGACTTCAAAGGTCTTTTCATTCGGCGCTGAATGTGCTACACTATAGCCGTTACACAGCGTCACGTTGCCGCGAGAGTCTGTTCGTCCGCTCATGGCCCGATCGACTCCCCTGCCCGCATGACCTCCACGCCTGAGGAACAGCACGCGGCGCTGTGAACCGTTACCGCTTAGAGGCGAAGCGTGTGGCGTACTGTTTCGGAGGCGTGGTTTGTGGGCATTAGCCCCGTGAGTGACCGCATTTGGTAACAATGCGGAGGGAGTGGGACCGGATGTACGTGAAGCTCTTTGTTGGCAATCTGGCCTGGAGCGTAGATGACGCAACACTGGAGTCGTTCTTTCAGGCCTACGGTGATGTGCGCAGCGCGCGAGTAATTAACGATCGTGAGACGGGTCGATCACGTGGTTTTGGCTTTGTCGAGATGGATGTCGCTGATGTAGCGAAGGTTATCAGCCAGACCAATGGTCAGCCGATCAATGGTCGTGAAATTCGGGTCAACGAGGCTGAGGACAAGGGTTCGCGCGGCCCTCGTTCCGGTGGTGATCGCGGCGGTTTCGGCGGCCGGCGTTATTGACGCTTCCCGTCGAGCCGGTCGCGCCTCAACTGGCTCGTGAGCGGGATTATTTCGCCCCCTGTCATCGACAGGGGGCGCGTTGTGTCAGGATGTAGTTATGGTGATTGTGCTCTTTGTCGCCGGGATCGTGTTGCTGGTTTTTGGCGCCGATCTGTTAGTTCGCGGCGCGGCGAGCCTGGCTGCCAGTCTTGGGGTCTCATCGCTGATTATCGGCCTGACAGTGGTGGCAGTGGGTACCAGTTCTCCGGAAGTTGCGGTCAGTTTGCAATCGGCATTTGCCGGGCAGGGCGACATCACGCTGGGCAATATCATTGGCAGCAACATTGCAAACGTGATGTTAATCCTCGGCGTGGCAGCGATGTTTGGCTCGCTGCCGGTGGATCGCCAGATCTTTCGCCGCGATTTACCGGTTATGATCGGCGCTTCGCTGTTGACCTTGTTGCTGGCGCTCGATCGTTCACTGTCGCGGGTGGATGGCGCGATTATGCTCTTGGGGTTGATCGGGTATCTGTGGGTGATGTGGCCACGCGGCACGCAAGCAGAGCAGTCGGACTCGCGCCATCAGCATCCTCATCGCTGGCAAGCGCTGGTACTACAACTGGCAATGATTGCCGGTGGGTTGGCGTTATTGGTGGTAGGGGCGCGCTGGCTGGTTGATGGTGCGGTAACCTTTGCCACGTGGTTGGGAGTCAGCGAGCTGATCATTGGCCTGACGATTGTCGCCATTGGGACTTCCTTGCCTGAAATCGCTACCTCGGTGGTTGCCGGATTGCGCGGTGAGCGTGACATTGCGGTTGGCAATGTGATCGGTAGCAATGTGCTCAATCTGCTGTTCGTGCTGGCGTTGACAATGGCGCTCTCGCCGCAGCCAATCACGGTGCCCGAAGTGACGATCTGGCTTGATTTGCCGGTTATGGTTGGGGCCGCGCTGATCTGTCTGCCCATTTTCTTTACCCGCTGCATCGTTTCGCAGCGTGAGGGCAGTTTGCTGCTGGTCTATTACCTCAGTTATACGCTCTATCTGATTCTCAGCGCGAACGGCAGTGATCAATTGTCAGTTTACAGCGCAGTGGTCGGGTTATTGTTGATACCGCTCACAGTTGTGTTGCTGGTGGTGCGAGCATTGCGCTGGCTGGGTGAAGAGCGTCGTCGCCGGATCACGACTGGAACGAGTACGGTCGAATAGATGCGAGCCTTTTATTCTGACACGTTTGTCTTGCCGCTACCGCCGGGTCATCGTTTCCCGATGGAGAAGTATGCGCTGTTGCGCGAGCGCGTTGTAGCTGAGGGCATTGTACCGCTCGAACGGTTGCACGTGCCCGAAGCGGCGACTGTGGCAGAACTGGCCCGCGCGCATACGCCAGCATATATCGAGCGCGTACTGAACGGGCAGTTGACTGCTGCTGAACAACGCCGGATCGGGTTTCCGTGGTCGCCAGCGATGGTCGAACGATCGCGAAGGTCTGCTGGGGCAACAATTGCTGCCTGTCGGGTAGCGTTAAGCGAGGGGGTAGGCGTCAATCTGGCCGGTGGCACTCACCACGCTTTTGCTGATGCCGGCGCCGGTTACTGTGTCTTCAACGATGCGGCAGTGGCGGCGCGCGCCATGCAGGCTGAAGGTCGGGCGCGCCGGATTGCAATCATCGATTGTGATGTCCATCAGGGTGATGGCACTGCGGCAATTCTGTCCGGCGATCCGGCGATCTTTACTTTCTCGATCCACGGCGCGCATAACTTTCCCTTTCGGAAACAGCAGAGTGATCTCGACATTGCGTTGCCTGATGCTACCGGTGACGCTGTCTACCTTGACGCGCTTGAGTGGGGATTGCAGCAGACCTTTGCCGCAGCCCGACCCGATCTGGTGATCTACCTGGCCGGCGCCGATCCGTATTACGATGATCGGTTGGGTCGGTTGAGTTTAACGAAGGCGGGCCTGGCCGAACGCGATCGATTGGTCTTTGGCTATTGCCGGGCAGCCGGCGTGCCGGTGGCGGTGACGATGGCTGGCGGCTATGCGCGGCAGATTGCCGATACCGTCGATATTCATGCTCATACCGTAGCGGCAGCGGCTGAACTGGATCGAGGGTAGACACGAATACGCCCGGTCCTATCGGCTTCAGTCCTCAGTGATGATCGTTTATCTCGCCTGCCCTGCAGTCGTGCAATTCCGCATTCACATGCTATACTACAGGCGGGGACGATCTCACGGGGAGCGGGTATGCCCGAACCAGCACATATTCTTGTCGTTGAAGACGATCCTGATATTCGGCGTTTCTTCCAGGCTGTGCTTATCCGCGATGGTTTCCGGGTATCGGTGGCTAATTCAGGCGAAGAAGCGCTGAGCTTTTTGCAATTAATTACTCCCGATCTGGTGTTACTTGATCTGGCGCTACCCGGCATTGATGGCGCTGAGGTGACTCGTCGCATCAAGGCCGATGTTTCCAAGCCATTCATTCCAGTCATCATTGTTTCGGCCCATGCCGATCTCGATACCAGCGTCAGCAATCTCGATGCCGGCGCCGACGATGTCTTGCTCAAGCCGGTTGATTTCAACCTGTTGCTGGCGCGGGTGCGCGCGTTGTTGCGCCTGCAACGCGCGCAGCGCAGTCTGCAACACGAGCAACGCAAAACCGAGCTACTACTTCATCTGTCGCGCGATTTGGGATCAAGCATCGACCTTGATGTTTTGCTGACCGGTTTTCTCAACCACCTTGCCGATGCGATTGGCGCAATTCGAGCCAGTATCATTCTGACCGGGTTTGTTGAAGACAAGATCATGCTCTATTCAAGCAGCCGACATCAGCCGGTAGCCGAATTGCAAGACATCTTGCGTTACGGTGTGGCCGGGTTGGCTTTGCGCGAACGCAGCCCGATCCTGATTACTGATACCCGCCTCGACTCGCGCTGGTTGGTAACTTCCGATGTGCACAACGATGTGCGGTCGGTGGCGGCAATGCCGATCATTCGCGACAATCGGGTGTGGGGGGTGATCACCCTCGTTCATCACACGCCGGGATACTTCACTGCCGAACACCTCGAGTTACTGGCATCGGTGGCCGCTCAGAGCGCGGTAGCGCTGGAAAGCGCGCGTTTGTACCGGTTAAGCGAGCAACAGAAAGAACTACTGGCCCGACGGGCTGAGGAGCTGCGTCGGATCAACGAGTTAAACCGACTGCTCTCAGAATTGATGCAGATGGATCAACTGGGTCGATTGCTGGTGCAGATGATCCATCATCAGTTTGGCTATCCGCTGGTGGCGCTCGTGATGCGCGAGCAAAACCAATTGATCGCGCGGGCAGTCGCAAAGGCGAACCAGTCGGTGTCAACGAAGCTCGCGCTGGCGAGTGAGAGGAGTTTGAGTGGATGGGTTTTCCGTCATGGCAAACCACTGCGCATCGACGATCTGTCGCGCGAGGCGCGGTTTGTGCCAATGTTGCCTGATGAAGTGCGGATGCGTTCGGGCTTGAGCGTGCCGATCCTGTTGCCGCGAGAGGTGTTGGGCACGATCGAGGTGCGGAGTCCGCAACCGGCTGCTTTTAGCGAGAACGATGAAGCCATTTTGCTGGCAATTGCCAACCAACTGGCAATTGCCATCGGCAATGCGCGATTATTTGAGAACGAGCAGCGTCGAATCAGGCAATTAAGCGAGATCAACCGCCTGTCGCTGGCGCTAACCGCGCAAATCGCTGCGCCCGAAAACTTGCAACGAACGCTGGATTCGGTGGCGCATATCTTTCGCGCAAGACAGGCGGCAATGCTTCTCTTCGGCCCGCAATCTACTGATACCGTCATTGCGTTGAGCGGGCCGATAGCGCAATACGAAGCCGAGCTGAGGCAGCTCATCCAGCGTCATCCATTTTTGGCGGCACGGGTGGCAATGTTGGAGCAACCGAAATTGATTGACGATCCTGGCGCTCTGATCAACGTTGCTCAGTTGGAGACGTTATTGGGGCGCTGTGAGATTACCTCAGTCTTGCTAGCGCCGTTGAAGGTGAATGGCCAAACGCAAGGCGTACTCTGTCTGGATACAACAGCGCGCGGCGTGCTGGAAAAGACTGAACTTGAGATGGTCTCTACCGTGACCAGTCTGATCGTGCAGATTCTGGAGAACGCTCGTCTATACCGCATTGTGAGTGACGAACGTTCCACGCTAGACGCTGTGCTCCGCGGCGCGCCCGATCCAATCGTATTGATTGATCCCGACGCGCGCTTATTGCTGGCTAATCCGGCGGCGCGCGAACGGTTGCAGATCGATCCGGACGTACACCACGGCCAGCCGGTCGATCAATTTCCGGCTTTGCACTCCATTTCGCCATTGCTCGAATGTGAGCAGCCGACCACGGTTGAGATCGAGCCGAGGCCGCAGTTGCACTTCAGCGTGAGTATTGCGCCTGTGCGCAGTGTTGACGGGAAAGCGCTGGGTCGAGTTGTCGTATTCCGCGATATTAGCGCGATTAAACAGCTCGAATGGCAAGAGCGCGAGCGTGTGCGTAGCGTCTTTCGCCGCTATGTCTCGCCGCAGATCGCCGAACGTCTGCTCAGCGCCGGCGGGAATTTCGGCGCGCCAACTGAACGCGCGGTGGCGGTGCTTTTCGCCGATATGCGCGGTTTTACTACCCTGACCGAGCAGATTGATGCGCGTGTGCTGGTTGAACAGATCCTGAACCGCTATTTTACGGCAATGACTGAGGCGCTCTACACGCATGATGGCACAATTGATAAGTTTCTGGGCGATGGACTCATCGGCGTATTCGGTTCGCCAATCGCGCATCCCGATGATCCACAACGCGCGCTCAAGGCAGCAGTAGCCATGCAGCAGGCCTTTAGCCAGTTGACCAAAATCTGGCAAGATGAGCTGGGTCTTCAGATCGGCATGGGGATTGGCATCAGTTACGGCTCAGCCGTCGTAGGCAATATCGGTTCAGAGCAGCGCCAGGATTATACCCTGATTGGCGATGTGGTCAATACTGCCTCACGCTTATGCGGGATTGCTCAGGCCGGACAGATTATTGTTTCATCACATTTAGTTCAGGCGCTCGGTGGCCAATCAATCTATCCGCTGCGCGAGTTAGGCGCAACAAAGTTGAAAGGGAAACAGGAACCACACATTATCTACGAAGTATTAGTTGATCGTTTGGTCAATGTGGCATCATGAACCATGCCTCTCCTTTTGTTTTTGTGAAGAACATCTTCGCTTTTTGTGAATTTACCTGACGATCTGTCAATCAAGAAGACGGTCACGATAGCTTTCTTGACAGTCTGTTGTCAACCTTTTAAGATACACCTGGCCGGTGCGCAGGTTCCCGGCAGATCCCAAAATAAAAAGGAGTTTGACAACCATGGCGTTGTTACATGGGCGAAAGGCTCGCCGCTGGTTTTTCTTGCTCTTGCTGTTGATGCTCCTGGTTGGATGTACCGTTCGTCCGGTCGTGCTTACCGGTGTTGTGACCGACGCCTATACCGGACAGCCGGTTGCCGGGGCAACAGTGGCAATTGGCGAGCAGACGTTGACAACCGATGAGCAGGGGCGCTTCCAGACCGACCGCTGGCAACCGGAGGATACGCTGGCACTGACGGCGCCGGCCTATGAATCGCTCAGTCTGCCCCTGGCTAACCAGCCTGGCGTTGGCGAAAGCGGTGTTTTCACTGTCACGATCACCACGACGCTGCGCCCCAATACGCTGAGTGGAGTTGTGACCGATGCCTATACCGGTCAACCGATTAGCGGCGCAGAGGTGAGTCTGGCCGATAATGCAACGGAGTCTGTATTGACCGATACCGCCGGACGATACACGCTGATCAATGTGCCAGAGACATTCACGCTAACAGTGCGCGCCTCTGATTACGCGCCGGCTACTGAGACGGTAACGCGCGCAACCGCGCTCGATCTCAGTTTGCGCCCCAATACGCTGAGCGGTGTAGTGACAAACGCCTATACTGGTCAGCCCGTCCCTGGCGCGACGGTCAAACTCGCTGCCTTGAGCGTCACAACCGACGCCGACGGACGCTACGTATTGCGCGATGTGCCGACGGCAAGCGGTGAAGTGACCGTCGAAGCCGATGGTTTTGCAGCAGCCACGCAGGCGTTTACCCGCGCGACGACGCTTGATGTGGCAATCCGGCCTGATACCCTCTTTGCTCAGCTCATCGATGCAACAACCGGCAAGCCGGTGCCGAATGCCGCGATTATCGCGACCGAAACGATTACCTCAACCGCAGTATCGTTTGTGCGAATCAACGACAGTGTGGAAGGGCGGTTCCGCCTGTCCAATCTCCCCGAGCGCGGTTTTGTGCAGGTGCTGGCTCCAGGGTATGCCAAACGGGTTATCCCGATTGAGCCGGGAAAGATGCCGGAACAAATCGAACTGGAACCGTTCTATGTGCGTGGTATCTACATCACTGCTGCAGTTGCGTCAGTGCCGCGACTGGTTGATCGATTCTTTGATCTGATCGACCAGACTGAGCTAAACGCCATTGTGATCGACATCAAGAGCGACCTGCGTGACGATTTGGGCATGGTCTATTACGACTCACAGGTGCCGCTGGTGCGTGAATTGGGTCTCAGCGCGCCAAGAGTCGATTTTGCCTCGATCCTGGCGAAAGCCAAAGAGCGGGGTATCTATACCATTGCGCGGGTACAGCTCTTCTCGCACGATAACGCCCTCTCTGATGCCCGCCCTGAATGGTCGATTCGGCTCCGCTCGACCGGTGAAGTGTACGCCGATTATCCGGGGCCGGGTATTCGCTACGCTTATCTCGATCCGACCAACCAGAATGTCTGGGATTACAACATTGCGCTGGCGGTTGAGGCGGCGCAGATGGGCTTTGATGAGATCAACTTTGACTATATCCGTTTCCCAGACTGGTTTGGCACACGGGCCGAATTTCGCGATAAGCTGCTGTTTAGCGAACCGATTGATCCGGTTGATAATCCGGGCCGGATGTTCGATGTCATTCTCGAATTTATGCAACGGGCGCATTATGCGGTAAACGCTGCTGGCGCATTTATGTCGGTTGATGTCTTCGGTCGGGTCGTAAACGGGCCTTCGCTGACAATCGCGCAGGACATGGCTCGCATGGGTGAATTTACCGATTATGTTTGCCCGATGCCGTATCCGTCGCTCTGGTGGGGTGGGCTGGAAAATATCGCCGTGCCGGTTAAGTTCCCTTACGAAACGCTTCAGATCGCAGTGCGGAATGGTGGCCGGCAGATGGCGGCCAGCTATGGCAAGCAACGGCCATGGCTGCAAGACCACACCGACCCCTGGGCGCCGGTCGTGGTTGAGTATGGCCCGGCAGAGGTGCGCGCCCAGATTGATGCGACAGAAGAGCAGCCGGAAGCGGCATCAGGTTGGCTGTTGTACGACTCGGCTAACCTGTACAAAGGCGCGTTCAACGGCGCGGTTCGTCCCGACCGCTAAGGAATCAGAGGGATCGAGTCGACCTGACGCCCGGCTCGATCCGTCTGGTCAGTGAATTGTCATGCGTTTTGAGTTTAAAAAAGTGGACGACAGGCTGTATCTGCCGGTATAATCATATCCACGATGAACGTTTAGACATGACAGTAGCCTGATCTGGGCCGAGTGGCGCAAGTCGCTCTGGCAACGAGGCGCAAGGTATGAGTCGACAAATGGCGCTGAGAGTAGGCCTGCTGATCGCGCTGGCCGGAATCCTGGTGACGACCTGGCCGGTGATGGCACGGCCCGATCGTCTGGCGGCGCAGGTGTCGAGTTGGCGTCTGAGCAGTGTGAGCGATTGGCAAGCCGGTGAAGTGCAGGGCTTGCTGGTGGCGAACAATAGCGGCGGTGAACTGCGGCTCGACGCCGAAGCGAGTGAAGGTAGCTTTATCTCAGCGCCGTTCGAGACGGCGTTTGCTACCAATGCAGCCGGCGCGATCTGGCGGGCCGAGCTGGTTTCCGGCACCGATGTGCGTCTGGAATTGCGGGCGCGGGCCACGCCGCCAACCGGCGGTGATGATGATTGGGGGCCTTGGTTGCCGTTGGTTGCTGCCGACGAACCGCCGGCTGCTGACGCTGAAGCAATGGCAACGGCTGCGCCGCTGGCGTTGCCAGAAGATACCCGCTATCTGCAATTGCGGGTGACGTTTACCAGCCAGATTCCACGCGCCTCGGCAGTGCTCAACGATGTCACGGTGACATACCTGGCCACCCAGATCACGCCGCCGATCTTCGCTGCCGGTTTGCCGCAACGCCCAATCTTGTTTGGCCAGCCGGTACTCACTCCGCGCCCACTTCAGATTGCGCGTGTCGATTGGGCCGAACCGGCAGCAGCCCGGCCTGATCGACGTGATCCGCGCGGTGTTGTCATCCATCAGCTTGCGATTGATGTGCCACCGGCAGCCACGCTGGCCTACTTGCGCGCTCTGCTGGTGTATCAGACAAATGTGCTTGATTGGGACGACCTCATCTATCATTACATTATCGATAGCGAGGGAAATCTGTTTGAGGGGCGGCTGGGTGGGCCGACTTCACTGGTGCGTCAGGTGGCGGGCAGCGTCGCCGATGTGCAGATTGCCCTGCTGACACCGGCCAATCAATCGCTCACGCCGGCTGCTCAATCCCGCTTGATTGCATTGCTGGCCTGGCTGACCCAGACCTACAACATTGCGCCGAATGCTCAACAACCACCGGCGAATGGTGGCTTGCGCCCGACGATTGCCGGTCATTCCGAGGTCAGTCCGGCAGCGGTGGATCCGTACCCGGCATTGCGCGCCCTCCTGCCGGCGCTACGGGAACAGACGGATACGGCTACCGTGCGAGCGCGCTGGTTTTTTGCGGAAGGGAACACCGCTGGTTACAGCCAGCGTCTAAGCCTTTACAACCCTGCTTCGCGACCGGCAAGGGCGCGGATTACCTTCTTGCCGACCGGTGGCCAGCCGATTGTGCGGGAAGTGCAGGTGCCTGGCAGCGGTCGCGCTGATGTAAATGTCAATGACGTTGTGCCAGGCGCCAATTCATTGCCAGCGATTGTTGAAGCCAACGAGGCCATCCTGGCCGAGCGATCGATGGCGCTAACCAGCGATATTGACAGCGGGCCAGGAATTGATCGCCTCTCGCGGGTCTGGTACTTTGCGGAAGGAAGCACGACTGAACAGACCCAGACGTATTTAATCATCTTCAATCCACAGTCGAGTGACACCAGAGCGCAGATTACCTACATGGAGCGCAACGGCGCTATCTTCGAGCAAGAGGTGCAGATCGGGGCGCGCAGTCGGTTGGTGGTGGCAGTGCATGACATTACCTTACCCGATGGCACCCGTCCGCTGGCTGATACCAGTTTTGGCGCGCGGATCATTGCCGATCAGCCGGTAGCGGTTGAGCGCACCATGCGATTCGGGCCTGGCGGAAGCGGTTTGCATACCGGGCGCGGGATTGACACGCTTTCACGACGATGGCTCTTTGCCGAAGGCACTACCGAAGGCGAGTTTCGAACCTGGCTGCTGGTACTCAATCCAAACAATCAACCGGCCAACGTTGAGGCCAGTTTTCGCGGTCCGCAGGGGGTTGCGGCGACGCGACGCTACGCCATTCCGCCGCGCGCGCAACTGGCAATCGATGTAAATGAAGTGGTTTCCGATCTCGGTTTTGCCACCGAAGTAACTGCTGACCGTCCGGTGGCGGTTGAGCGGGTTATGCGCTTTGCGGGCGGCACGGTGGGCACAATTGGGGTTGGCGCGCGCGCTCCGGCATACCGCTGGGCCTTCATTGATGGTCGTACCAGCGACGCGACATACTATCTCTGTCTGAGCAACACCAGCCCGTTATCGGCAGTTGTAACAGTTGAGGTCATCTTCGGCGATGGCACGAAGACAGAGGTAGGCGCGCGTGTTGCCGCCGGAGCGCGCTACACGCTCGCGCTGCATGAAGCCTTCCCCAACGAGACTGCTGTCGCTGCAATTGTGCGTAGCAATCAACCAATTGTGGCCGAGCGCTCAATCTATCCCGGCGGTGGCGCGCGTGGCGGCAGTGCGACATTGGGCATTCCACTACCATAACTGATGGGAGAAAACACAGATGCCAGGATTGGGCAATCGCCCGTTGCCTGGCATCTGATCTTTAGAGAGCAATCAGCGCTGGAGTCGCCGCCGGATTGCCAGCGCACCGGCCACAGCGGCAATGGCAGCGGCGATCATGGTTGCGCCGGGCACGATCAGTGGCGGCAAGAGAGCGGTGAGTTCGGCAGGCGGTTCGGTCACCTCCCGCACATCAGCAGGTGGTGGCGCATTGACCATGCGGGCTAAATTGTCGAGGGTTGGGGTCATCGAGCTGGCGTAACCCTGAGCAATCTTCTTGCGCAAGAGAGAAAACGGGAAGAATGTGGGGAGCGCATAGATCAGCGCCACGCCATTGGTCACCCGAACGCCATTGGCTTCCGGCTGGAGATGGAACATCCAGATTTGGGCAATACCGGGGGCGCTGGGCAGACCGACGCGCCAGGCAAACCGGTAGGGAGGATCCCAGATCACCACCCGGTTAGCCGTCACGTAGTGTATCCCGCGCATAAACTGTTGTGACTCAAACACTGCGCCAGCGGTGAGCGGTCGCCCGCCGCGAATCGTCACTGCCTGCACTTCGCCGCTGCCGGCAATTTGTGGATGGCGCTCAACATCGCTTACCAGTTCCCAGATGGCCTCAATCGGGGCATTAATGCGACCACTCACCGAAGCGCCTGTGTAACGAATCATACGTTCTCTTCTCCTTGATCTGCTTGCGATACGCTGGCGAGGCTTTATCTGCTGCGCTCGTTACGGCGCAGCGGTGAAATAGAGTGATTGAAGCCGATATTCGCTCGCGCTGACGGCGCGATAACAACAATGTGTCTCGTCGTTACAGTGTTCTGGGCGTCGCCGATAGCGGCAAGCGGGCAAAGATGTGATAACGGCGCTTGCCCGGCAAAGTGATGGCGCTGTACGGTTCAGGCCATGGCGCGCAGCGCACTGCATCGAACAATTAAATTATATGACACTTCAGAGATAGCGATCAGCAGTAGCGTTCACGAACGGCGCAACCGGGCGACCAGTTGGGTGTAGAACTGATTGCTGGGGCGGAGCCGCACGAAGGTGCAAACCTGCGGGCTACGTCGCACTACAACTTCATCCCCTTCGATCAGGTCAATATTTTCGCGTCCATCGACTGCCAGCAGCGCGTGGTGACGAGAACGGAGCTGCATAGTAACCACGGCGTCTTCGTGCAGCACCATCGACGGAATATTGGTCAGATGGGCGGCAATTGGCACCAGCACAAGCGCTTGTGAGCGGGGATCGACAATCGGCCCACCCGCCGCCAGCGCATACGCGGTCGAGCCGGTGGCGGTGGCGACAATGACCCCATCGGCGTGATAGGTAGTCAATGGACTATCGTCAATGGTAACGTGGACGTTTACAATGCGACTCAAGTCGCTGCGCGAGATCACGACCTCGTTCAGCGCAGTGTGCTGGCCGAGTTTCTGCCCTTTGCGCCAGAGTTGAGCGCGCACCAGCGCTCGCTCGTCAAACCAGCCGCCGCCATTCATAATCTGCTCACAGCCGCTGAACACTTCGTCGGGGCCAATTTCGGCCATAAAACTAAGATGGCCGAGGGCGACCGGCAAGACGGGAATATTGTGCGGGAAGCAGAGCCGGGCAGCGCGGAGCACGGTTCCGTCACCGCCGAGAGCAATCATCAGATCGCAATCGGCCACCAGTTGCGGCTGATCGCGAAACTCTTGCGATACGCCGCGAATGGCATTGACCCCGCGCGCTGTCAGCCAATCAACGACTTCGCGCGAGAGCTGAATCGAGGCGTCACTCAGTGGATTGTACAAGACCGCCACGCGCTCAAGCATTGCCAGACCTCCGTGTAACGCTGTTTGCATCAGGATACCATAGGAATAGCAAACAGGGCGAGACGAATGCGCTCAAGGAGCGGGTTGGCGGTTTCGTAACCGGCGTTTCCGGCAGTGATCGTGGTATACTGCTTGTGCATCAAGTCAAACAATATCTGAAATAGAGGTGCATGTGGAGAATGTACAGCAAGTAGCTGCGCGGATCGTGGCGAATGTCGAACAGGTGATTATCGGCAAACGCCGGATTGTCGAGCTAGTGCTGGTTGCCTTGTTGTGTCGTGGACACGTCTTGATTGAAGATGTGCCTGGCACCGGCAAGACGATGCTGGCTAAGAGTATTGCTCGCTCGATCGGTTCGAGCTTTAAGCGCATTCAATGTACGCCTGACCTGTTGCCCGGCGATGTAACCGGTGTATCGATCTTCAATCAGCAGACGCGCGATTTTGAGTTTCGGCCCGGCCCAATTATGGCTCAGATCGTGCTGGCCGATGAGATCAATCGCGCGACGCCGAAGACGCAATCGGCCCTGTTGGAAGCGATGGAAGAGCGCCAGATTACGGTTGATGGCGTTACCCATCCGCTGCCACAGCCGTTTGTCGTGCTGGCCACGCAGAACCCGATTGAGTACGAAGGAACCTTTCCGTTGCCGGAAGCGCAACTCGACCGTTTTCTGTTGCGCGTTCATCTCGGCTATGCCGACCGACTCGACGAGATTGCCATTCTCAAGCGGCAACGTGAAGGTCATCCGCTTGAAACATTGCCCAAAGTGGTTGAAATTGATCAATTACTGGCCCTGCAAGAAGAGATCAAGCAGGTTCACGTTGATGATCTGATTGTCGAGTACATTGTGGCGATGACTGCGGCGACGCGCACTCACCCGGATGTCTACCTCGGCGCGAGTACGCGCGGCGCGTTAGCGCTGTACCGCTCGGCGCAGGCATGGGCGGCATTGAACGGACGTGATTACGTGACGCCGGATGACATCAAGGCACTGGCGCAACCGGTTCTCGGCCATCGCCTGATTGTCAGTCCGGCGGCGCGTGTGCGGCACGTGACAGCGCAGGCGATCATCGATGAGGTGCTGGCGTCAACGCCGGTGCCAGGAGCGCGAGCAGGACGACGGTTTGAGCGAATGATTGCCGGTTAACCGGTGGCAATGAGGCGCGCTGATGGCTTCTGATGAACAACAGGAGAGCGCATGGCAACGACGCGCGCGCTTGCGACTCATGTTGCAGCGGATCGTGCTGCTGCGCGAGACCGGCCCCAAGAGCGCAGTGTGGCATCGCGCGCGAGTGAAGGCGATGTGGCGGTTGCAAGAGCAGTTAGCGGCTGACGCTGACTTGCCAGAACAGTCAACGAAGATTCGCGATGAACAGTGAACTGACGCACTGGCTTTCTCAAACTGGGGATACCTGCTATTGTATCGCTCTGGCGCTGGCGCCTGATGAGCGGGCAGCGTGGCAACTACTGCGCCAGTGGGCCATTGGATTGCGCGCCACGCCACCTGTGTCATGGCGCGACGATGATCTGATTGCCCGCCTGTATCAGGCGGCGGTAGTGAAGTTTGCCGGTCTCCCGCTCCAGCGCCGACCGGCGCCGGCAGCGGCGCCAATCCTGGGGCCATTGCGCGCCTTGCCGTTGTCGCAGCGCATGGCGATATTGGCCAATGTTCTGCTGAAGGCCGATAGCGCGCGGCTGGCTCGAATCCTCAATTGTGATCCGGAAGAGGCAGTGAATGCGCTGGCGCAGGCTGGGCAGACTCTGGCGCCTAAAACTGGTCACGCGCTGCCCGTTCAGATGAGCGATGATGCGTGCGAACCAACCCGGCGCGCGCTGATTGATCCAATCCAGCATCTACGCCTGTTTGAGGCAACCCGACACCATCTCGCGAATTGCGCGCACTGTCGATTGTTTGAACGCGAATGGCATGAGGCAATGCGTGATTTGGCGGCGGCGTTGCGACGCTGGGTTAGCGAGTCGCCCTTGCCACCCCGCGTTGCCGCTCGACTGCTCAAGATTGCCACCCCCCGCGACCGGCTGGCGCAGCTCATGTCGGTCGCGCCGTTGCTGGCGCTAGGCGCTATCGTCGCGCTGCTCATCTTGCCCGGCTTGTTTCGGCAATCGTTCACCGTTGTCATCACCAACGCAGCCGAACCGACGTTGAGTGCGGCGGAACTGGTGGCACAGGCGCTCGCGCATGGCGGCATTCCCGAGCCGGAAGGCCCTCCCGTCTGGCAGGCGCGCTACCAGACCCTCTGGTATTTCAACAATCGCACCCTGGCCCCGCTCTTCGCCGAAATCTGGCACGACCGCGATAATCCGGCCCGCCATCGCCTGCAACTACGTCACGTTGAAGGCGGCGCGCCCTACGAATTTCAGTTAGGTGATGGCAGTCGTCGCTTCTACTATGCAATCGATGGCGCCTACGCGCCGACCCTCTACGGCGATCTGCCGGTGCGCGCCCTGCCGGACGAACCGGATCTGGTAGTAACTTCATTCACCCCAGAACAGCAGGAGACAGCCTACCAGGCGCGCCGGGCCAGCGGGCCATGGGCAATTCCGCACTCGTACCTGCAACAGGCCGCCGCTGCATCGAATCTGCGTTTGCTGGGACGGCAGCGGGTTGGCGACCGGCTGGCGGCTATTGTCAGTTTTCGCGGGTTTAGCCCTATCGACTTCCCGCCAGAAATTACCGAACCCTTAACTGTGCTCATG
>Ga0209721_1000348_pt1 | contig 43545 bp, 42 predicted proteins | sample TshhotsprinmetaG_FD_184139 | JGI IMG/M metagenome (GOLD analysis project Ga0209721, IMG submission 184139) | Hot spring microbial communities from South Africa to study Microbial Dark Matter (Phase II) - Tshipise hot spring metaG (SPAdes)... | ecosystem: Environmental > Aquatic > Thermal springs...
ACACTCGCTTTTATGCTACTACTTATAGTTGGCTTTATTGTATTAAAATATTTTATATAATATGAGAATCGAAACTGACATATTAATAATTGGAAGTGGAATAGCAGGTCTACGTTTTGCAATAGAAGCTTCACGGTTTGCTGAAGTTTATATTGTCACAAAAAAAGATAAAGCCGAATCTAATACCAATTATGCACAAGGTGGAATAGCATCAGTCATTTCCCCCGATGATGACTTTGAGCTACATATTAGAGACACTCTCTATGCTGGAGATGGACTTTGCGACGAAAAAGTAGTTGAGTTTGTTATCAAAGAGGGTCCCAAAGAAATTCAGAAATTAATAGAAATTGGAACTGAGTTTTCAAAAACTGAAAATGGTAGATTACATTTAGCTCGTGAGGGTGGCCACTCCAGAAACAGAATTGTACATGCAAAAGATTTGACCGGAAAAGAAGTTGAACGGGCTTTATTAAATAAAATATGTCAAATAGACAACATACATTTACTTGAAAATCATTTTGCCATCGATCTAATAACTGAACATCACTTAAAACCCAAAAAACTCAAAAGTAAAAAAATTAATTGTTGGGGTGCATATGTATTTGATATAGAAAAGCAAGTTGTCCATACCTTTATTGCAAAATGTACTTTACTTGCCACCGGTGGATTGGGACAAGCTTATTTACATACCACTAATCCTCCAATTGCAACGGGAGATGGATTTGCAATGGCGTTCAGAGCCGGTGCGGTCATTGGAAATATGGAATTTATTCAGTTCCATCCTACTGCACTTTATGAAAGTGATTCTGACTATAGAAGTACCAAACCTGCATTTTTGATCAGTGAGGCTGTTCGAGGATTTGGGGCAAAACTAAGACTGAAAAATGGCGAAGAATTTATGCATAAATATGATCCACGTGCTGAACTTGCTCCAAGAGATATAGTGGCTAGAGCTATTGATTTTGAGTTAAAGAAAAGTGGAGATAAGTTTGTTTATCTTGATTTGACATTTAAAGATAAGGAGGAAATTATAAATAATTTCCCAAACATTTATGAAAAATGTCTTGAGAAAAACATAGACATAACAAAAGATTTTATCCCTGTTATACCAGCTGCACATTATGCTTGTGGGGGAGTCGTAACAGATTTGAATGGTCAAACTTCAATTGCTAATTTATTTGCAACAGGCGAAGTTGCAATGACAGGCTTGCATGGTGCAAATCGATTAGCGAGTAACTCGCTTCTTGAAGCATTGGTTTTCTCTCAATACGCCGCTTATAGGACAGAAAAAATTTTAAAAGAAAAGCTTTACAATATTCCAGAAGGAATTCCCGATTGGGTAGATACGGGGAAACTTACGACAGAAGAAAAAATATTGATTTCTCAAAGTAGGCATGAAATTCGTGATATTTTATGGGACTATGTAGGAATAGTTAGATCAAATGAAAGACTTTCACGAGCCCTTCACCGTTGCAAATTAATTCACGAAGAAGTCAAACAAATGTATCATGAATCTAAAATCTCTGAAGAAATTCTAGAATTAAGAAACCTTATTAATGTCGCATACATGATTGCTTTTTCAGCTAGTCTGCGGAAAGAAAGTCGGGGATTACATTATAATATTGATTATCCGCAAAAGGATAATCTTAATTTTCTAAAACCAACTCTCATTCAAAATCCTGCAGTTTTACAAGATTTTTAACTATTAATCCATATCGAACGCCTCGTGTAGATACATATATTTCATGAAATCCTAATTTTTCAATTAAATATTTTAAAATGATTGCACCAGGTAAAATCACGTCTTCTCTACCTTTTACAACTGCATTATAGGTCTGTAAAATTTCTGTTGGTGATAATAAATAAAGATTCTCGATTAGTTTGGTTAAAAAATCCACATTAATTATAGTCTTGTCAACTTTTGACTCAATAAATTCTTTTAAACCTAGTTTAATTGCTGAAATTGTGGTGGGTGTTCCAGCAACAGCAATAGAAATTATTTCATTTGGATTAAAATAAAATTCTAATTCATTAAAAAATTTGTTTAAATAGTTGTAAACTATCGTTAAGTCATATTTATATGGAAAGTAATGAAAATATCTATCTTTAAGTTTTACTGCTCCAATTGGAAAGCTTCTCATGTAAAAAATTTTATCTACACAACCTGTGGTGATCTCAATACTTGCTCCGCCAATGTCAATAACAAGAAATTTTTGTTTATTATTGAATTCATTAAAATTACTTATACCACCTAAAAAAGCATATAATGCCTCTTCTTTTTCTGATAAAACTTTTATTTCTAATCCAGTTTTAATTTTGATACTCTCTATTACATATTTTGAATTTTGGGCTTCACGAAAAGGAGCTGTGCCAATACAATATATTCTTTCAACATCATGCAGTTCACAATATTTTTTGTACTCCAGTAAAATTTTAACTAGATCTGAAACCGCATCTTCAGGAATTTCTTTTTTAACGAATAATCCTCTTCCTATTCTTGGAATTCTAAATTGTTCTTTAACTGGCAAAATAATACCATTTTTAACCTCACATATTAAAAGTAAAACTGTGTTTGTCCCAATATCTATACTTGCTATTTTCATTTTATTTGCTTTGTTAATTAAATTTGAATATCAATATAATTTTATTAATATGACTATAGACAAATTTAAGACAAAGTTAATTTTATTTCTTTTAACACTTTCTGTCATTTTTTGGATTGGTGGAAGCATTTATAGAGCAATAATTGCTTATACTTTATTCGAACCATTTTCATTGATCATAAAAAGCGAACTAACCTACGAAACCCTCAGACAAACATTGGTTCTAATTGGCAATATAAATGTGTATCTAATTATAAGTTATCCACTTACTTTAATATTAACTGTTCTCTTTTTAAAATTCTCACGTGTTAACTTGAAAAATGAAGGTTGGCTCTTTATGACAATTTTAATTCTTGCGATTTTTTTTCCAGTTGAAGTTTATTTATCATATCTAGATACAAATTATGCAATTATGGTTTTACTTTCGGAGTTTGATACAAACCAGGCTTTGAGCTTACTCATTCAAAGAATAAGTGCCCTTGGTGGACTTCCAGCTATTGGATTTCTATGTTATTTAACTATATTTTGGTTAATAACCTTCAAACCACTTAAAAGAAAACTTAATTATGAAAGCGAAGGAGAAAGAGTATCAGTCACTGCTGGATGAATTAAACGATATTGCACGTCAAAAAGGAATCAAAGTTCGGTTTGAAAAGGGTGATTTTAATGGTGGTTATTGTATTCTTAAAAACGAAAAAATCATTGTTATAAATAAACTCGCTCAAACTCAAAGGAAAGCTATTATTTTAGCTGAAGCTCTTAATGAAATAGGCGTGGAAGATATATACCTTCAACCAAAAATCAGAAAATTAATAGAAAACTCAACCTTATGATTAAAGCAATAATATTCGATCTCGATAATACATTAGTTGACTTCATGCTAATGAAACGCAGAGCTATAGAAGCAGCTATCCCAGCAATGATTGATGCAGGATTGAACTTAGAACCTGATCAGATAAATAAATTAATTGATGAAATTTATAGTGAAAAAGGAATTGAATATCAGAAAGTTTTTGATCTTCTATTAATTAAAGCAATTGGTAAAATAGACTTTAAGATTTTATCATCTGCAATTGTTGCATATCGTAGAGCTCGTGAAGCATCACTTGTTCCTTATCCACACGTTTATTCTACCTTGGTACAATTAATTAAACTTGGACTGAAATTAGGAATAGTATCAGATGCACCAGCTTTAGAAGCTTGGCTAAGATTATCAAGTTTGAATTTTCAGCACCTTTTTGATGCAATTGTAACATTTGAGGATACAGGTGAGAGAAAACCAAGTCCAATCCCATTTCTAAAAGTTCTTGAATTGTTAAATGTCAAACCTGAGGAAGCAATTATGGTAGGAGATTGGGCTGAAAGAGATATTCTTGGTGCTGCAAAGGTTGGCATGAAAACAGCATTTGCCCGATATGGTGATACTTTTAATACTCAAAATCCCAACGCAAATTACGAGTTAAATGACATCTCAGAATTAATTGATATCGTCAAAAAAGAGAATAAATTAAACGAATAATCTAAAATTATTCTTTAAGTTTATTTATTAAATTTCTTATTTTTTTTATATTTGAGTTGAGATTTTTAATAGAGCAATGAAGGATTTATCAATTAAAAAGTTGTATTATTCAATTTCTGAGGTTAGTAAAATTACAGGTTTAGAGCAATATGTTTTACGATATTGGGAAAATGAATTCGAACAGTTAAAACCTCAAAAGAACAGAGCAGGGAATAGGGCCTATACCAATAAAGATATTCAATTAATATTATTTCTTAAAAAACTTTTAAGAGAAGAAAAATATACCATTGACGGAGCGAAAAAGGTTTTACAAAATTACAATCCTGTTGATTTGGAATCATTACCTCAAGTAAATCTTTCATCTGAACCTAAAAAAGAAGAAAATTTAACATCGAATAATATCCAAAAGGAAGAGTTCTTTAAGATTTTGAGGGACATAAAAGAATTATTACAAGATATTTATATTAAGTTATGATATCGGAACGTGGCGCAGCCCGGTTAGCGCACCACTTTGGGGTAGTGGGGGTCGCGGGTTCAAATCCCGCCGTTCCGACTAATTTTTCACTATTCCACATACCAATTTTTAATTCCTTAGTTCAGATTGAACGATTAATGAATTAAATATTGTTATATTTGTTAAGATTAAAAATATGTTCTATTTCAAAAATTCCATTTTATGCATTCAAATTTAATCTTTGATAAGCCTGAAAGTAATTGCGGTATTTTTGGAATCTTTAAACACAATCAAGCTTCTACATTAACTTACTACGGTTTGCTTGCTTTACAACATCGGGGACAGGAAGCCTCAGGAATCGTTACAAGTTTTTTTGATAAATCGAAAAATAACGTGACATTTAACCTGAGAAAAGGAAAAGGTCTTGTTTCAGAAGTTTTTAATGATGAAAAAATTTTTACAGATGAACTTAAAGGTGATTCAGCAATCGGACATAATAGATACTCAACGACTGGTTCAAATATTCTAATAAACGTTCAACCATTTGTTGTCAAATATAAGTCAGGTAATCTTGCTATTTCTCATAATGGTAATTTAACTAATGCTCGTATACTAAGAGGAAAATTGATTGAAGAAGGAGCAATATTTCAAACATCAAGCGATACAGAGGTTATACTTCATTTAATTTCACGTAGCAAATTCGAGAATCAAACAGATCAGATATTTAATGCATTAAATCAAGTTACTGGCGCTTATTCACTTTTGATCTTAACAGACAATAATTTATACGCTTGTCGTGATCCATATGGCGTTAGGCCTCTTTGCATTGGTAAATATGAAGATTCATACGTTTTTGCCTCAGAAACATGTGCTTTTGATTTAATTGGTGCTGAATATTTACGAGAAGTTGAACCAGGTGAAATAGTTTTTTTTAATATTAAGAACAATCAAATCACTCTCAAAAGCATTTTTCTTGACAATAAACAGTCTAAATCAAAAAAATGTATCTTTGAATTTATCTATTTTTCTCGACCTGACAGTGTTGTCTTTAATGAGAATGTTGATAAAATTCGAAGGCAATTAGGTAAACGCTTAGCGGAAGAAAATCCAGTTAATTCTACAAATGAAAAAAAACTTGCCATAATAAGTGTTCCTGACTCATCAAATACGATTGCAATAGGTTACAACGACCAGTTGAGAAAAATGAATTACAACTGCAAGTTCGAAATAGGCTTAATTAGAAGTCATTACATTGGAAGAACGTTCATACAATCAGAGCAAAACAAAAGAGAATTTTCTACTCGAATAAAATACAACATTGTAAGAGGCGTGCTTAAAGAAAGAGATGTAGTTGTTGTTGACGACTCAATAGTTCGCGGTACTACATCAAGACAATTAATAAACTTATTAAAAGAAGGTAAACCAAACAAAATTCATTTCAGAGTTGCCTCTCCACCAATATTATTTCCATGCCAGTACGGAATGGACTTCCCATCACGAGAAGAATTAATTGCTAACAAGCACAATGGAGATATTTCAAAAATAAAAAAAGAATTAGAAGTGGACTCTCTCGAATATCTCTCTTTTGAAGGTTTAATTTCTTGTACTCCTGAGAAAAGCGAAGAATTTTATTGTACTGCTTGTTTCACGGGAAAGTACCCAATTCCTATAGATAACGATTTCCATAAGGATCAAAATGAAAGTTAAATTATGATAAGCTCTGAAAAAGTAAATTTTACAGACATTAAGAAAATTCCGAATTTGTTAAGCTTAATCAGGTTACTACTTATAATACCATTAATTCTTCTCTTCCAAAATTATCCATCAACGCGTTGGTATATAATATCATTAGGAATTCTTGCTAGTATCCTCGATAATCTCGATGGATATATTGCTCGAATTAAGAATCAGATTACTGAACTTGGTAAAGTTTTAGATCCATTAGCTGATAAAATATTTGTAATTGTTTTTGCTTATTTTCTCTTCCTCAATAAATCTATACCAGAATTTTTTTTGATTATTGTTATTGCAAGAGATTTATTAATCATTATGGCGGCTTTATTTTTTTTTAGCAAAATAAAAAGAGTTCCACCTTCTGATTTCATCGGTAAACTAACTGTCGGTGCTATAGGAATTGTTTTTATTTTTAGCATTTTAGAATTTCAAAAGTTTAAACTTATTTATAACATAGTCCTTTACATTACATTATTTTTAATAGTTTTAAGTTTAGTTAATTACGGACAAAGATTGGTGAGAAATTTTCATGATAAGTCTAATTAAATCATTTGAAAGATTAAAAGAAGGTCTTAACAAAACTAAAAAACAATTGATTGAAAGCTTAAATTATATATTTGCAAATAAAGAAAATTTAGATGAAAAAGATCTGGAGAGAGTAGAAGAAATACTTTTACTTTCGGATGTAGGAATTGCTGCTACTGAAATGATTATTAATAGAATAAGGGATAGATTAAAAAAATCAGGGCAAGTAAATTCACTAGATTTAATTGAGATACTCAAATCTGAATTAATCTCAATACTCGAACAAGTAAATCTAAAGCAATCAGGTGTTGATTTTAATAATATAAATTTATTAGACAATATCAGACCTAAAGTGATCACAATAATTGGAGTTAATGGCACTGGTAAAACTACATCAACAGGGAAATTGGCATATAACTTCAAGCAAAAAAAATATAGCGTCTTAATAGCAGCCGCAGATACATTTAGAGCCGCAGCAGATGAACAACTTAATGTTTGGGCAAAACGAGCAGATGTAGAAATTTTTTCAAGCAATAATTCAAAAGATCCGGGAGCAGTAGTTTTTGAAGCTCTTAGTTATGCAGAAAAAAATCTTATTGACGTAGTATTAATTGATACCGCTGGTAGATTACATACTAAAATTGATTTAATGAATGAGTTAACTAAAGTCAATAGGGTAATCAATAAAAAAATAGGACGTGATTCAGACGAGATTTTACTTGTAGTTGATGCTACTATGGGACAAAATATACTAAGTCAAATAGAAAATTTCTTGAAATTTATACCGATTACAGGTATTATTTTAACTAAGTTAGATGGCACAGCAAAAGGTGGAGTAATATTCCAAATTGTCAATACGTATAAATTACCAATTAGATTTGTTGGGGTAGGGGAAGGACTAGAAGATCTACAACCGTTTCAACCTACAAATTTTGTCAGTGCATTAATAGAAAAATAAGAGGAATACAAGTGAGATATTTATTTATTGCCAACCCAATTGCAGGAAAGGGAAGAACAAAAAAAATCTTACCCAAAATTGAATCATTTTTAATAAAAAACAAAGTAGATTATAAATTACTTGTCACTAATTCAGCCGATGATATTAAATTTTTTGCCGAAAATTATGGAGAAAATTTTGACCGTATTGTAGTGATAGGCGGAGATGGTACAATACATAATTTAATTAACGCTTATGCTACAAAATCAAAAATTGTAGGTGTGCTCCCAACAGGATCAGGAAATGATTTTGCCTACACTCTTGGTCTTAAAAAAAGTTTGTATGATGACTTAAAAACTTTAATAAATGAAGAAACACATACCTTAGACATAGGTTATACAGTCATTAGTAATTTCGATGGCTCGACAAGTTCAAAATTCTTTGTAAATAGCCTTGGAATAGGTTTTGATGCAGAAGTTGCCCATGTAGCTTCAAAAACAAAGTACATAAAAGGCATAATTCTTTATTTAATCAGTGTTTTTCGCGTATTAGTTAATTATAATTATCGAAGAATAAATTTAAAAAGCCAGGAGTTATCTCACGAAGATGAATTTCTTATGATCTCGATCGGAAATGGAAAGACGGCCGGTGGAGGCTTTAAATTGACGCCCTTCGCTGAACCCAATGATGGACTTCTCGATGTATGTGTAGTTAAAAAAGTCTCAAAAATGAAATTATTGCAAATACTTCCTTTAGCTATAATTGGAAAACATGTTAAAAGAAATGAGGTAATGTACTTTCAGACCAAAAATTTAGAAATCACGTCAGAAAAACCATTATATATACATGCTGATGGTGAAATTTTATCCACCAATATGAAATCAATTAAAATTCATGTGCTTAAACAATATGCTAGATTTTTAACAGATGGCTTAGCTTATGTTAATGAAAAAACCTGAACATAGAAGGTTTGAGTACCATCCACGATTCTACAAGCCAGAGAAAGATAAAGAGCAGAAATTTAGAGATAAGTTTGCATTAGCTCGAAAATCTTACTCGTTACGAAGTAAAAGTAATAAATTAATTTGGTATTTTATTTTAATATTCTTTGTTCTTTACCTTATGATTCGCTTTAATATAATATAATGTAAGTATAAAAGGGAATTATTAGTTTACATAATAAACATTATTAGACAATCTGATCAATTCACTAAAAGTAAATATAAAATTCTACATAAAATATTTTAGTTTTGGCTAATACTACTAATACTTATAGAATCCCTCTCCAGTTTTTCTACCAAGCTTATTTGCATCCACCATCTTTTTTAGCAACGGACATGGGCGGTATTTGGGATCGTTAAAGCCTTCATAAAGTACTTCTAAAATTGAAAGCACTACGTCTAGCCCAATAAAATCCGCTAATGTAAGTGGACCCATAGGATGATTCATTCCTAACTTCATAACTGTATCAATATTTTCTGGTGTTGCTACGCCTTCATAAACACAGTAAATTGCTTCATTTATCATTGGCATCAAAACACGATTCGATACAAAACCTGGATAATCATTAACTTCTGCCGGTACTTTATCTATTTTCAATATCAAATCTTTTATTTTCTCGTAAGTTTCTTGCGATGTCATATAACCTCTGATTATTTCTACAAGTTTCATAATAGGAACAGGATTCATAAAGTGCATACCAATAAAATTCTCGGGTCTGTTAGTAAAATTTGCCAATTTGGTTATAGGGATGGAAGAAGTGTTTGTTGCTATTATAGTATTTTCTGAAGCTTTATCCTTTAATGATTGTAAAACTTTACTTTTAATATCAATATTTTCATAAACTGCTTCAATAATTAAATCAATTTCGTCGTTAAAATTTTCAATACCAATAATTGGCGTTATATTTTTTATAGTTTGTTCTTTAATCTCATTTGTTATAGTACCTTTTTTAATCATTCGATCTAAGTTATTCGTTATGTTGTTGATTGCCTTATCTAAAACTTCTTTAGAAATATCAATCAAGTAAACGTAATGATTATATTGAGCAAATACATGAGCAATGCCATTGCCCATAGTGCCTGCTCCAATTACCGCTATCTTTTTTATTTCCATAATTTCCTCCTATGCTAAATTTTCTACTATTAATGATACAGCTTCACCACCGCCAATGCAAAGACTTGCTAATCCATACTTTGCTTTTCTTCGTTTCAGTTCATAAAGTAACGTTGTCAGAATCCTAGCTCCCGATGCTCCAATTGGGTGACCAAGTGAAACTGCCCCACCATTAACATTTACTCTGTTATGATCTAATCCTAATTCTCTCATAGCTGCTATTACAACAAGTGAAAAAGCTTCGTTAATCTCGAATAGATCGATGTCTTCAATTTTTAAATTAGCCTTCAACAATGAATTTTTTATAGCATCAATAGGAGCAATAGCAAATTTTATAGGTTCCACTGCATTAGCTGCTTGTGAAACTATCCTTGCTATGGGTCGAAGATTATATTTTTTCAAAGCATCTTCTCCGGCAACTAAAATTATAGCTGCACCATCATTTAATTTCGATGCATTTGCTGCCGTAATCGTTCCTTCTTTTTCAAAAACCGGTTTTAGCTGTGGTATTTTTTCAAAATTTACCTTTTTGGGTTCTTCATCTTCCGAAACTAAACCTGTTTTTGTTTCAATCTTCAAAATTTCTTCATCAAAAAGTCCTTCCTCTTGAGCTTTTAGTGCTCTTCTATAACTTTCTATTGCATAGGCATCTTGATCTTCTCGAGTAATACCTTTTTCTCGCGCAACTATTTCAGCGCAATTTCCCATATGAATATTATTGTATGCATCAGTTAAACCATCAGAAAGCATTGAATCAAATAATGTTTGGTGACCAAACTTAATGCCATTTCTAATATTTTTTAGTAAAAATGGTGCATTAGACATGCTTTCCATTCCACCAGCTATGATTATGTCAGCATCACCACATTTAATGGCTTGTTCTGCTAACATTACTGATTTTAATCCTGAACCACAAACTTTATTAATAGTCATCGTTCTAACAGAAACAGGTAATCCCCCATAAATTGCTGCCTGTCTTGCGGGTGATTGTCCAATTCCAGCGCTTAAAACATTTCCAATAATAACTTCGTCAATTGAAAATTTATCAATATTATTTCTTTGAATAATTTTTTTTATCAACTCTGCAGCTAATTGAGGAGCTGACAGAGAACTTAATGCTCCCAACAAACTGGTTATTGGGGTACGAAGTGCATCAAAAATATATACTTCTTTCATGTAAGCTCCCATTATTTATTAAAGGATTTATTAATTAAAAAGAATAACTTCAACCATAGTAAGTTTAAGTTGATATAACCATCTATAAATCGGTAAAATTCCGGGAGAAATCTAATTACATCAAAAAATTTTTCTCGATCAAGAGCCTTTGCAAGATTCGATAAATCTGAACTATCATTTGAATTATTTAAAATAACTTGATAAAGTTTTTGACAATAATCTAAAAATTTAATTATTACAACTTTCAATTTCTGTCGGTCATTGAGAAGATCGTACTGATCTAGTTTTGACATCAATTCATGATATCTGTTTTTATAAATCAATCTAAAGAGATTAATAAATTCAATTTCATCTTCGATTTCTAATTCTTCATCCTCATTATTTTCAATTAAGATCAGAGTTTCAAGCAATTCAAATAAATTGTTACCATTAAAATTTTTTAAGACTTTATTATAAGTTTCTAAACTAATGTTGGGAAATTTTCTTTTTAGGTAGTTGTCAACTCTATCAAGTGTTAATGGACTAAATTTTATTGTCCAACACCTAGATTGAATTGTTGGAAGTATTAGCTCAAGAGTAGATGTTTCCAGAATGAATAGAATATCTCCAATCGGTTCTTCTAAAATTTTTAATAATGTGTTTTGAGATTCTAAGTTTAATCGGTGAGCCTCTGAAATTATTGCAACTTTTCTTTTGATTTCAGGAGTCGTTACAGATAAATTCTCTTTAAGGATCCTTATTGAATCAATAGTAATTTCATTTGCCTGGGGTATTTTTACTTTAATGTAAGGGTTTACTTTTTTTTTTCTAAAAAATTTTCTACTATACGAGAGAGGTTTTTAGAAGATAAGGTTTTTGTAGAACCTGGCACTGGATAAATGAAGTAAACATACGGCTGAATAAAATTTTTTACATAATGACAGTTTACACATTGGCCACAAGGTATAAATGAATTAGATAGGCAATTTATACTTTGAGCAAAGGCAAAAGCATGAGCTTCTTTACCAACCCCTTCAGGACCAAAAAATATTAAACAAGAGGGAAATATATTTCTTTCATAAATTTTTTTTAGTGCACCAAAGGCCTTATTATCAATGATGATATTTTGCCAGAGAATTGACATTAATATTCTTCTTCTTCATCCGAATAAAAGAAGTCTTCATTAGTCGGATAATCGGGCCAAATGTCTTCAATACCTTCGTACAACTCATCAGAATCTTCAAGTTCCATTAAATTCTCAATTACTTCTCTTGGTGCACCAGTTCTATTCGCATAATCAATTAATTCAGCTTTTGTAGCTGGCCATGGTGCGTCAATTAAGTAAGAAGCTAATTCAAGTGTCCAAATCATATTCATCTCCCCCTGCATGTTTACTATTTAAAGAAGTAATGAACAGGATTTTGCTTTTGACCATTAAATGAAACTTCATAATGCAAATGAGGACCGGTTGACAAACCGGTGGTTCCACACTCACCAATTTTCTGAAATCTTTTCACACTTTGCCCTTCTCTAACCAAAGCTTTTGATAAATGCCCATATGTTGTTTCATAACCAAAACCATGATCAATTACTACAGTAATCCCTAAACCTCCATTCCATCCAACAAATTTAACTACACCTGCACCGGTCGCATAAACCGGAGCTCCATATAAACCATTAATATCTAAACCTTCGTGGAATTTCCAGACTTTTAGTATCGGATGTAATCTTACACCAAATCCATGTTCTGAAAAGACACCCTCCATTGGTACTATTGCAGGTATCCTTTTAGCAAGTTCCTCCCTTTTACTAAATTCATTCTCAATCTGTTCTAATTTTTCTTTTTGATACCTGACCTTATTTATTAACTCTTCGGAAAACTTATTTAATTCACTTAAAGAATTTGAACTCTTCAACGATCTGGCAATTGGAGACTCTTCTGAACCACCTGTTGCATATTCATCATTATAATTAATACCAGCAGCAAGGCGAAGCTTCTTTTCGATATCGTAAATTGAATTAAGCGTATTTTGTATTGAAATTAATTTTTTATTAAGTGAGCTAATTGTGGCTTTAAGCTGTTTATTTTCGGCCAGTAAACTTTTAGATGAAGAGAAAAAAATTTGATTCAAAGCAACAGAACTAATCCCAATCAGTAATATAAATATGATTAAAAAAACTTGTACGATATTTTTAAATTTTATTTCCCTTAATATTCTACTTTTAGAGGAGTATATTATTATCTTCATTGTGACGCAAAGATAAAGAACAAGATTTTATTTGTCAATTATTCAAAATCATGTTCGAAATAGCTAACAATCCTTTTATCTCTTTTTTCAGTTTTTTCTTGAATTTGTTGTTTGATTCTTTCTTGCATATCCTCTGCTGCATCGTATCCATAATGTTTAAGTAAATAATTTAATGCAATAACCTCGGCAATTACTGTAACATTTTTACCTGGTAAAATAGGTAGAATAACCATTGGTAATTCAATACCTAAAATATTAATGGTTTGTTTATCCAATCCAGTACGTGTATAATCTTTATTTTCATCCCAAACCTCTAACACTACTACAACTTCAATACGTTTTTGATATCTTATAGCACGAATTCCGAAAATTTTTTCAACGTTTAGCAGTCCAAGACCACGTATTTCTAAAAAATGCTTCATGATTTTCGAGCCAGTTCCCATTAAAACACCTTCGCCTTTTCGTGTTGCAATGATTAAATCGTCAGCAACTAATCTATGTCCACGCTCGACCAAATCCAAAGCAATTTCACTTTTTCCTATTCCCGAAATACCAACGAATAATAACCCTACTCCGTAAACATCAACAAAAGAACCATGAATTGAACATTGTGGAGCAAACTGATCATCTAAAAAGTCACTCAGAAAATATATCAATTTTGTTGTAGCATGCTTCGATTTGAATATCGATACTTTTCTCTCCCGCGCAAAATCGATGAATTTTTCATTAGGTGTGTGATCATTTGAAAATACTATACATGGTATATCATATTCAAAAAATTTTTTCAGGGATTGAATACGTTTTTCATCTGGTAAAGAATGTAGAAACTTTATTTCAGTGTTGCCAAAGATTTGAACACGGTTATATGTAAACAAATCTAAAAACCCGGCTAAGGCAAGTCCTGGTCTATGGATACTTCCCTCACGAATTTTTTTGGAGAAGCCGTCGTTCTCAGCTATTAATTCTAAACCAAATAAACAACGGCAATTCTCATAAAATTCACCGACTTCAATATACTCTTTAGTAAATTCTTGAATATTATTCAAAAAGTTCATGTTCGTTTTCTTGCAGACCTCTTTTTATCTATCAACTTAGTTTTCACTTTAGAAAGCTGACGTTCAAGTTTGGCAACAGCAAGATCTATAGATTTTTTAAAGTCCTCCGAAAACTCCTTTGCAATCACATTTTTACCATTTAAGTGAAGTGTAATTTCTGCAGTTTTGATGCTATCACGAGCTCTTTCATAGCTAAGTATTACCTCAGCCTTTATTATGCCGTCAAAAAATTTATCTAACCTTTTAACCTCATTAATTGCATATTCCTTTAATGATTCATGAATCCTGAAACGCCTTGCTGTTACTTGAACGTTCATATTTCCTCCATTATTTTATCTTTTTGGATGAGAGTTTTTATATACTTTCTTTAAATGTTCTATACTGACGTGAGTATAAATCGTAGTTGTTCTCAAATCACTATGACCTAAGAGTTCTTTAATAGCTCTTAAATCTGCACCATGTTTTAATAGGTGCGTTGCAAAAGTATGGCGAATTAAATGAGGATAAACTCTACCATCCTCTGAAATATCCGCCAGATATTTTTGTGTTAGTCTCTCAATGTATTTTGGATATAATTTTCCTCCTTTTTTAGTTGTGAATAAATATTCGGAGTTATTCTTACGTTTTAGCAGATATTCTTTTAGTAATTTTTCGAGATAATCTGTTAAAGGTATTAGCCTTTTCTTATCACCTTTTCCCTTGACTGTTAAAATTTTTCGATCAAAAGCTATGTCGCTAATTTTTAATTCACATAATTCAGAAACTCGAAGTCCTGTGCAATACAATAATTCCAGAATTACCCAATGTTCATAAAGTTCAGAAGAATGAGCAAGGTTATTTAATTTTTCTAAAAATGATTTTTCGCTTAATGATTTTACAAGTCTTTTTTCTCTCTTCGGATTACTTATTCCTTCGATTGGACTTTTTTCAACAATATCATTAAAAATTAAAAAATCATAAAAGGTTCGCAGTGTACTTAACTTTCGACTAATAGATGAGGATTTGAGGTTTTTAACTGATAGGAAAATCATAAATTTCTTAATAGTTTTAATAGAAATTTGAGTTAACCGCTCAATATTATTGTCGAAACAAAATTCTAAAAAATCATATAAATCTTTCCGATATGAATGTAATGTATTTTTAGAATATTTTCTATACCCATCATTGTATTCCAAAAATTTGTTAAAATATTTTTCAATTTCGTTCAAGATTAATTATTCCTCGTTTTCGACGATGTAATTGCAGGAATTACATTTTATTTTTTCCTTCTTTCCTGATTTAACTATTAAAAGTAGATCTTTTTCACATTGAGGACAAATCTCCCCTGTTGGTCTATACCAGGTGGAGTAATCACATGATGGATAATTTGAGCATCCATAAAAATTTTTTCGGCGCCTTGTTAATTTCTCGACAATTTCGCCTTCATTGCATCTAGGACATTTAACACCTATTGAAAAAGATTTAGTATAATCACAACTAGGATAATTTGTACAACCAACGAATTTTCCAAAACGAGAATTTCTAATAATCAAATTACTTCCACACTTAGGACATTTTTCGACTAAAAGATTATTTCCGTTTTCATCTTTTTTATTGAATTCTCTGAGTGATTTTATGTTCTTACATTTTGGATAATTTGTACAAGCTAAAAATCTCCCAAACCTTCCGACTCTAATTTCCATATCCGAGCCACATAATTCACATTTAAGTTTTTCGATTTTCTTTTCAACTTCGTCCAGAGTATTTTTAAAAGGAATATAAAAATCACTTAAAACTTGTTCGTAACTGTTAACTCCTTCGGCAATTTCGTCTAATTCATTTTCCATTTGTGCTGTAAAGTTAACATTAAAGATGTGATCAAAATTATTAACAAGCAAATCGTTGACCTTTATTCCCAAATTAGTGGGAACAAGCTTTCTATCTTGTTGAATTACATATTCTCTATCATATAGAGTACTAATAATGGATGCATAAGTACTTGGTCTTCCAATTCCAAGGTTGTCAAGTTCTTTTACAAGTGTGCTTTCTGAATATCTTGAAGGTGGTTTTGTAAAGTGTTGATTCTTCTGTAGTTCGATCAAAGATAATAGCTGATTTTCTATTAGTCCCGATGGAATTTTATTTTCATTTTCATTAATATCTTCATCGATTGATTTTTCGTCGCCATTTTCGTCATACACGGTCAGGAAACCCTTGAATAATAATTTTGAACCTGTTGCTTTAAACTTAAATCTTCCTCCCGTTATATCCACGGTAACTTGTTCAATTTGAGCAGATTTCATTTGAGATGCAATAAATCTATTCCATATTAGTTCGTACAATTTAAATAAGTCCTTTGATAAATATGGTTTAACGTAATCTGGAGTATACATCAAATTTGTTGGACGAATTGCTTCATGGGCATCTTGAACATTTTGCTTCTTGCTTGAATAAATACGAGGATTTTCAGGCAAATATTCTTCACCATAAGTTTTTAGAATATAATTTCGCGCTGCTTGAATTGCATCGTCACTTACTCTTACTGAATCTGTTCTTATGTAAGTAATCAATCCGACAATATTGCCACCACTAAGTTCAATTCCTTCATATAATTTCTGAGCAAGTTGCATCGTTTGACGAGGTCTTAAGTATAACTTTTTTGATGCTTCTTGCTGAAGTGTGCTTGTGGTAAACGGAGCAAATGGGTTTCGATTTACTATTTTTTTCTCAATCCTGGAAATTATGTAATTTTCATTTAAACATTCTTGAGCGATTATTTCTGCTTCAGATTGATTGGGGATGTAAAAATATCTTTTTGACCATTCAGATTTTTCATCTTCTGATTTAAACTGAGTTTCTGGAACTTTATAGCTTTTACCATCAATCGATGATAACTTAGCTTGAAATTTTGCCCCCGATTCGTTTTCAAAAGTCCCAACTAAAGACCAATATTCGATGGGTACAAAATTGTTAATCTCCTCTTCTCTTTCACAAATAAGTCGCAATGCTACAGACTGAACTCTACCTGCAGAGAGCGCACTATCGCCCGATGATTCAATTAAGTGCAATGTATTCCAAAGAATTGGACTAACCTTGTAACCAATAATCCTGTCCATAACTCTTCTTGCTCTTTGCGATGCAACTAATTTTTGGTCAATTTGTCGAGGCGAACTCATCCCTTCCTTAATACCTTTTTCTGTCATTTCATGAAAAAGCACACGATACACTTCTTTATCACCATTTGAAATAGTTTCATAGATATCCTGGGCAATCGCTTCTCCCTCACGATCAGGATCAGTTGCAATAAATACTTTCTCTGATTGCTTTGCTAATTCTTTAATTTTCTTTAGAATATCAGATTTACCCTTAATTGTTACAATTTTTGGTTTAAAGCCTTTTTCAATATCAACTCCAAAAGTTGATTTGGGCAAATCTTTAACATGTCCAATAGTGGCTTCAACAATATAATTTTTACCTAAATATTTTTTTATAGTTTTTGCTTTCGATGGTGACTCGACTAAAACAATATATTTAGCCATCAGCACTCCAATAGCTTGGTTTTTACAAAATCACGTTTCAATATACTATTCAAAATTTTATTTTCTTCAATTCGCATAATTTTTTTCTGAACTGAAGAATTATCTTTATAGCCTAGAGTATGCAAAATTCCATGAATAATTAAACGCAGTATCTCTTCGCTAAAATTGTTCTTGTATTTTCTTGAATTATCACAGGCTCTTTCATAGGATATAAACATTTCACATGAGTAAGGTTCAGCTTCAGAATATGTAAAAGTAATAATATCTGTCAAATAATTATGATTTAGGAACTTAACATTCATTTTCAACAAATTTTCATCATCCACAAAGTTAATTCCAATTTTTTCAAAGCGTTTATTAATATTTTCCAGAATGTCTTTTATAATTTTACTGAGAACCTTTTTATCAACTTTAAATTTAGAAGAATCAAAAATTTGAATTTTAGTGTTTCTACTTTTCATTTTATTCAGATATGCCCATACAAACTAAAAAGAAATTTATTTTTCTTTTAGTGTAGACTTAAAGTCTAAAGCATATTGATAATAATTCAAAGCTGACTGATGAATAAAAGTTATTTCATCATCAGATAAATTTCTAATTATTTTAGCAGGAACACCTGCCACAAGCTTTCCCGACAGTATATGTGAATTTGGTGTGATAACACTACCTGCGGCGATTAAAACATTTTCTTCTATTATAGAATCATCAAGAACAATAGCGTTCATTCCGATTAAAACATTATTTTTAATTGTGCAAGCATGAAGCACTGCATTATGACCAACCGTTACATAATCTCCAATAATTAAAGGTGACTTCTTTGTTAAGTGAAGCGTACATAAATCCTGTATATTACTAAATTTTCCAATTTGAATGTAATTAATATCGCCACGTAGAACACTATTATACCAAACACTAGAGCCTTCACTTATCCTCACATCACCAATTATTTTTGCACCGCTTGCCAGAAAGACATCTTTAGCAATATTTGGACTTTTCCCATTAACTTCAAAAATCATTTTTTCTTCAAATTTTTCTCGGAGGTTTCCAGTCATTACGTTTCCATGATTTTAATTCAACATTGATATTTCCAATAATAACTTTCAGTGAAGCCTTAATAGGTATTGCCGCTTCATCATTTGTAAAGTAACCTTCATATTTTCCTGTTAAACCAAAAATCCCTGTATATCCAAGAACACCATCCAATCTAACACAATCAATTTCATAATCTACTGCATCAATTTTAACTGGATAGGAATCTTTGTAGAAGTTTATTTTTGTTGTTGTCAAATTCTCTTTAAAGAAAGTTAAAATTTCCATAGATTTTTCTTGTCTTGCGAAACCACGAGCAAAATAAAAAATTGAAAGACCATCTTGCACGGGCTGTTTTATTTTTATCGTATCATGATAGTGAATAACCCATCCATCTCTAAAACCTCTTTGAGCCACAATGAATCCTTTTCTATAATCAAAATCATATTTTGTAAATGTCCAACCATAAGAATACTTATCTATTGCAAAAAAGAATTCGGAATAATAGTCACCAGTAACATGACTTGAATAAATGCTTTCAAGATCCACAAAAGGTAAACCTTCATATGATTTAATATCAGCACGGGTTTCAAAGATTACTTTACCATCTTTATTGTATTTTCTTATAGTTTTTAATTTTATCTCACCGAGAGGTATGAATAAATATTTAACAACATAAGTTAATTCCTCACCTGTTTTAAGCGCATTTTTATTAACTGGCTCTTGATTATTAAAGTTAATCTGAGTAAAACCAAAACCTAATAAAACTAATATAGAAACAATAAATCGCCAAAAAATTTTCATTTTGCTCTTGCAAATTTCTCAGCTTCTGGTAAAAGCGATAAAGCCTTTTTGAATTGCGGATCAATTTCTAATAATACTGGGAACCACCCTTCGTTTCTCCAAAAATTTCTTGCTATCTGTGCTTTTAATCTTGCTTTAATGTAATCTTCATCCTTTTTAAATTCTTGCTCATTGTATTCAACACCTTGAGATTTTGCATACTTTATGAAAGATTCAATTAATTCATCATTTATAATGAAATTATTCTTAAAAGATTTGAGATCTTTATACTTACTTTGGATTTCTTTTCCATTTTTATCAAGATAAGTCAGAACAAACTGATAGAATAAATTTTTTCTAAGTAATGTTGAAGAATATTTTGTTAGCGGTGGAGATTTAACGATGTAATCTGGAGTTATTCCACCACCTCCATATACTTTTCTACCTTTAGGAGTTTTGTAAACTGGTCTAGTTGTATCACTCTCTAATTTATGTTCTATATTCTCACCTTCTAGAGTATCTCTTTCCAGGGACTCACGATAATATTCAACCTTATCTTTTTTCGTGTAATCTCTTTGAATTAATCTTCCTAACGGTGTATAATATCGAGAAATGGTGAGTCGTAAGGCTGAATTATCATTTAATTGAAATTGTCTTTGAACCAATCCTTTTCCAAAGGTTGTTTCACCGACGATTACTCCACGGTCCCAATCTTGAATAGCTCCAGATACAATTTCACTTGCAGATGCTGAACCATTATTAACGAGAATGATAACTGGTATTTTTTCGTATTTATAAGTTTGATAAGCCCGATACTCTTCTTGAAATTCTGGAATTCGTGATTTAGTGTATACTATCAATTTATTCTGATCGAGAAACAAATCTGATATTTTCACCGCTTCGCTCATATAACCACCGGAATTATTGCGTAAGTCGAGTATTAATTTTTTAATTCCTTGCTTATCGAGCGAATCCAATGCCGCTTTTACTTCATCAAAAGTGGTTTGAGCAAATCTTGAAAGTGAAATGTAACCAGTCTCATTGTCAACCATATAGTAAGCGTCTACTGAATATAGAGGAATCCTATCTCGAACAATTGTGAATTCAAGAAATTCTTTTAAGGAAGGTCGATAAATTGTAACATTAACTTTTGTACCCTTCGGTCCACGTAACTTTTTTCTTACATCTTCGTTTGTAATCTTTTTGTAAGGTTCACCATCTATTTTAATTATTCTATCTCCAGCCATAATTCCAAGGGCTTCACTTGGTCCTCCAGGAATTGCGGAAACAACAACTATTGTATCATTAATAATCTGAAATTCGATACCTATACCTTCAAAATTACCACGAAATTCTTCCTCAACTTGTTCAAGCTGCTTTGGTGGAATGTAAACCGAATGTGGATCAAGTTGTTCAAGTAACCCACCGATTGCTGATTCAACCAGTTTTTGAGTATCAATTTCGTCCACGTAGTATTTTCGAGTTAAGCTCAGTACATCATTAAATTTCCTCAATTGTTCATGAAAGTTATCGGTTGAGATAGCTTTTTGAATTTGTATTCCAGTTAATATACCGAAAATTAAAATTGTTAAACCAAAAATGTAATATGATCTCGATTTCATTTTTACATCCTTTAATTTATAGTTCTACAAAAAAGATATTAAACCAATATTAAAAATCAAAGTTGAAGCATTTTCTGAAGTTATCGAATAATTTAATTTAGATTGAAATTTAATGTTCCGAATAAACTCGTAAAAAAGTGAAATTTCAAGCAAATGCATTCTCACCCTCTTACCATCTAGAAATTTTACATACTCTGAGTCAAAACTCCTTCTATAAACATTAATATCACCGCCAACGTTAATAAAAGTTCCGTTTTCATCGAGGTAATTTGATCCCCACTTTGTAAAGGAATAATTAATTTCTAATTGAAATTCTGGAGTTGGATACAAATCAAGGCCAAAATCAAATCTATATGAATTTGGTGGTTGTTCAGCACCTAATGGTAAATCGTCAATTGCGTATTTTCTTTCTGGTAAATGATGAGTATATGTATAAGGTTCGATTTTTTTGTATTCAATTGTTAAAGTTACAGGATATGAAAAGAAATTACTAAAATGACTTAAACCTAATTGAAAAGCAGTTTTATTCCCATACCAGTTTTTTCCAATTTTTTCAAAATCAATGTCGTCAATTAAAAAAGTGGAATACAACTTAAAATTCTTCAAAGGTAAAGCTTCAACGTCGAAATACATTAATGCGTTATCTTGATCTTTTGTTTGATGTTCTACGTTTTTAAAGAAATTAAAGGGATTTAGATAATCTATTGATATAGATTGTCTCGAATAAACAACCGATTCACCAAAACCTAATTTGAGATTTTTGCTAGGTGAAAAAGCTATCCTGTGATGAGCCATATACTGATACGAAACCGAAATTGGATCAAGAGGTGTAAGTTTAAGCCAACCATGGAAATAGTCAAAACTCAAAGACTTGTAGTTAAAATGAAATTCAAACCTACCGAAGTCACGGGAGTTATCACTGAGAATCAACTTATCTCTACCATATCCAATTGTATTTCTATCTTTTCCTATCTTAAAATAAAAATATGGAAATTCGAGGCTCAAATATCCAAAAGAACGATCAAAAAATTTGGATTCTGGTTTTTCATAAAGTTTGAAGTTGTAACGAATTTCTTTATAAGACTTAAGAACTTCTTTATCACCTGTAACAATTCCATTTTTCGCATCGAACTCAAAACCAATCAAATCAATAATATTTCCATGAAATTTTCCTCCTTCTTCCAAAAATTTTGCATTTCGCGATTTAGACTTAGCGAAATAAAATACACTGAAGTATGATTTAAGAAAAAAAGAAAATTTTTTTGGTTCGGCATAGGCATATAAGAATTTTGGTTTTTTTGAAGTCAAATTAAATTTATGCTTTCCAATTAGAATTTCATATCGATTAAGATTAGAAAATATTTCATAAGAAAATTCGTCTAAATAATAATCTAGAAACTTACGTTCATTGTCTTCAAGAACAAATCTTTTATCATAAAGGATTGACAAGAAATTAGCTATTTTAATTCTTGAAATTGGTTTAACTTCATCTGCAAAGTTTTCAATGAAACCTTTAGCTTCCATTCGTTCCAAAAATTTATAAACGGGATGTAAGTATTCTACAAAAGTTCCTTGTGAAAAGAGGTAATTTGAATTAATTAAAATAAATATTAAGAATAAGACTACCTGATTTCTTGCCATTCTTCCACCTGAGTTTTTAGAATTTTATAAACTCTTAAGGAGTTTTTAAACCACATCCACAGAATTTTAATATAACCATATCTTCTATAACGCCTTGGTGATTCGAATACCTTGATATTAAAGTTCACGTCTATTTTACCTATTTCACTAATTCTTTCGTATAAATCATAATCCTCACCAGCAACAAGTGTTTCGTCAAAACCTTTTACTTTTTCAAATATTTCTCTTTTAATAACTTGACATTCTCCTCTCCCCATTCCATCATGAATTATTTTATTCAAAAACCAAATAAAATAATTGAAAAATGTATGAAACAAAATATCGGAAATCTTTTTTTCTTCGGGAAAAACATCAAACCAAAATGTCGCAGCAGAATATTTAGATTTTCTAAACTTCTCTACATATTCAAAAAATCTTTCTGGATATTGTAATCTACAATCTGCACAAAGGAATACTAAGATATCCCCACTAGACACTTTTGCTCCTAAGTTCTTTCCTTCAGAAATTTTCTGTTTAGGATTTCCCTTATGTTCAATTATTTTATCCGCAAATTTTTTTGCGATTGATAATGTTCGATCGCTGCTTCCCCCATCTGAAATTATAATCTCGTAATTCAATTTTTCTCTTAAACTTTTATCTGTAAGTTGTTTGAGCAAAGAAGGAAGTAATTTTTCTTCATTAAGTGTTGGAATGATTATGCTAATCAATTTAGTATGCAATTGTCAGGTAAAATTTTTTGTTGTAATATTTAATTCCTGGTGCAGGAAAATGAATTAGATTAAGTGTATTTTTAAGAAATTGCCAGAACTCACCATATAATGGAATGAATTCAAGGTCATAATCCAGAGCCAGGTAAAAAATTTTATCAGCTGATCCATATAAGTTCCAGTTCTCAATATCGTAACCAATAGCTATACAAAGAAAGTCTGGCCAAAATTTTTCCAATTTTTCAGGGAGCACATTATTAATCTTGAGACTTAAGTAAAAATTTTGTCCTTCATGATCATCGTTCAATATTTTCTTACCATCTCTAATATGTCTCGATGGTTTATAACTCATTTTTAGATTTACGTTTTTTAACGATGGGTAATAATATTGAAGTAATGGATACCCTGCTCCCAAAATATTAAATAGTGCATCTCCCGGGCTAAATCCCCAGTTAGGAGCAAATCCATCTTCAATTTCTATGTATAACTCATAGGCTAGCGAAAATAAAGAGCCCCAAATCATTGATTTTTCAAAATCGACATTTGACCAACTCAACGCCGACGAAAAAAGATGTTGAAGTGCCGTTGTACCCCACATATGGCCAATTTTATCATTCCATAATGCGTAATCCCAATCATTCATTAAATGAAAACTTTTCCTTTGATCTTTCCACCAAGCATTCTTTTGATAGTAATGAACTATTAACGCGGTTGATAAAGTCGCAGAACCAACCAAAGCTAATCTTGTATAGTTTATACTCGATTTATTAAAATAAAATTTAGGTACATGAATTTTCTTTAACTCATTTGTTTTTGAAAAGTTAAATAAACTATTTACTGCATTTGGATAAAGAGACAAGTTATTCACTAATTCTTGATAAACAATTTTACCATCATTTATCAAAGAATCACTAAAATTTACATTAGACGTTAACTTTTCATTTGTTGTAATCAAAAAATTACAATAAGCTTTATTGAATCCAAGATTAATCGATATTGACAACAAAAAAATTAAAAAATTCTTCTTCATTTTTCTGGACGCATAGTTGGAAATAAGATAACATCCCTTATTGAATGTTGATTTGTCAAAATCATAACCAATCTATCAATTCCAATTCCAAGTCCGGCTGCAGGAGGCATGCCATATTCTAACGCTCTAATATAATCTTCATCGTAAACATGAGCTTCTTCATCGCCAGCATTTCGCATTTTAACTTGTTCAATGAATCTTTGTTTCTGGTCGATAGGATCATTTAATTCGCTGAAGGCATTACAAATTTCACGTCCAAGGATAAATCCTTCAAATCTCTCTACAAGTCCTGGTTTCTCTCTATGTCTTTTAGCAAGAGGTGAAAGTTCTATGGGATAATCGTATATAAAGGTTGGTTGAATTAAATCTTTTTGAATTAATTCACTAAAAATTTCATCAATAATTTTTGCTCGCGAAAGAGATGATTCTACATCAAGTTCTTTATCTTTGGCAAATTGGTAAATTATTTTGTCATCATCATTTATTATATCTAAACCAAATTTCTCTTTAAATAAATCAGGCATTGAAAGTCTTTTCCAGGGTGGTGAAAAATCAATTAAGTGACCTTCAACTTCAATTGTAAGTTTCTTATACAGTTTTTGAACTACATTAGAAATTAATTTCTCGACAAAATCCATCATCCATATGTAATCTTTATAAGCCACATATAATTCTAACATGGTAAATTCTGGATTATGCTCCCTATCCATCCCTTCGTTTCTAAAATCCTTAGAAATTTCGTAGACCCCTTCAAATCCACCTACAATTAATCGTTTAAGATAAAGTTCATCAGCTATGCGCAAAAATAGGTTCATATCAAGAGCACGATGATGAGTAACGAAAGGTCGTGCAGCAGCACCACCATATAAAGGTTGTAAAATCGGGGTCTCAACTTCATAATAACCTTGAGCGTCTAAAAAATCACGAATGGATTTTATTATTAATGTTCTTTTAAGAAAAACATCCATGACATGGCGATTTACTATCAAATCAAGGTATCTTTGCCTATACCTAAGTTCTTTATCAGCAAATTGATCATAAATTATTTTATTTCCTTGCTCATCAATCACTTCTTTAGCTATTGGAATAGGCCTTATTGATTTGCACAATAAAGTTAATTCTTTAACGTGAATGGTGATCTCTCCAGTTTTTGTTTTGAAAACAAAACCTTTAACACCAATTATGTCTCCAATATCCATTAATTTAAAGTTATCGTAGGTTTCATTTAGTTCTTCTGCCTTCAAGTAAATTTGAATTTTACCTTTAAAGTCCATTATATGAGCAAAAGATGCCTTACCCATTCTTCTTATTGCCATAATTCTTCCGGCAACAGACGTATTTTTATTTTCAAGTTCTGCAAAATTGTTTATTATATCGCTTGAATAATGTGTAACCTCGTAGTTATAGGGGTAAGGATTTATATTTCTTCTTCTTAATTCTTCAAGTTCTTCAAGCCTTCTCTTAATTAAAACGTTAATATCTTCTGGTACAATTTTTTGATTTTCGCAATTCATTTATTACCTCTTGAAAAGTTTGCTAATAATGTACATACTAAATCTTGAATATTTTCTGAAAGTCTAATAGGAACAAGAAAATTATTTGAAATCATTACAAAAGTTAGCTTCTCACCATCAAATGTATCAAGATAACCAGAAAGTGCTCTAACCGAATTAATGTATCCTGTTTTAGCTCTTACATTACCTTCTGTTCTTGACATTTTCATTCGATTTTGTATAGTACCATCTACTCCAGCTATTGGTAAGGATTCATAAAATTCATTAAAATATTTTGATTTGTACATAAATCTTAACAAAGAATTAATTTGCATTGGTGTTAGTAAATTTAACCTTGAAAGGCCAGATCCATCAACGATTTTAATATTATCTTTGTCAATTCCCATTTGTGTGAGTAAACTTTCCGATGCTTTTAGACCATTTTCGATTGATCCAAATTTTAATTTTTCATATCCAACAGTCTTAAGCAGCTGCTCCGCATAAAGATTTTGACTAACTTTATTAACAACCTTTATAATTTCCTTTAGTGGCGGTGATTCCTGAACAAATAACGTGGCTAATTTTTTATAATCATAAGTTTTGCTTAGCTCATCATTATCGTAAGCTTGACCACGAACTTTTATTCCCTTCGCTTCAAATACTTCTTTTAAAACATATGCAGTATATTTAGTCGGATTATTAACTGAAACTGCGAATATTATTTCTTTTTCAGATTTTCTTATAGTTCCATTACAGTGAATAATATTTGTATTTCTTTCTCTATAAAAATCCACATTTGTAACTGAATCGTCTTTTACTGTTATAACCTCATTTAATATCGTGACAAATTTTGTCGAAGGGTAAGTTAATATAATAGCTTTTTTCCCAACTTTCTCAGAAGGTTTTATTGTCAAGTTAATGCAATTATCATTAAAACATACTGCTCCTGATATAGCCGAATAAGAGAAGGTCTCATCATCCCATGACCAACCATTTCCTAATGATTCTTCTTCGAAAGCATCATCATCAGCAATTATATTACCGTTAATATCCTTAATACCTAAATTGATTAATGAATCTGCCCATTTATTAAAAACATAAAGAGCATCATTGTTATAAAATCTACCTGACATTGTAGGATCACCAATACCTCGTAAAATTAGATCACCGTATATCTCATCACGTTTTATTTTCCCATCAATATATAAAGTTGTTTTGTACTTATAATCTGGTCCCAATTGGAGTAAAGCAAGTGCAGTTGTGAAAAGCTTCATATTAGAAGCGGGCATGAAATTCTTATGCTCATTTCTCTTATAAAAATATTCACCTGTGTTTAATGATTGTATTACTACTCCCCAATGAGCATTTGAAAATGCTGGGTCGTTAAAAATATCATCAAGCACTCTTGAAAATTCACTAATATCCCTATATTTAACAATAAAGAGTGAGTCTGATTTTTCTATCTTATTTCCTTGAGAATAAATAGAAAGACTTGACAAAAGAAACAAAAAGAAAAATATTTTACTTGTTTTCATATCTTTTGATCGCGTTTTTAATTTCTGAAACTGGAATTTTAACCCACTTTCCAACCGGAATATGAGCTACAGTAAAACTTGCGTAACTTATTCTATGTAGTGCAATCACCTTATAGTTAAACTTTGCAAATATCCTTTTAACGACTCGATTTCTACCTTCTCTCAATAATATCTTAACCTTTTGTTTATTTTGATCAAGTATTGTTAGCTCTTCTACTTCAACCACACCATCAGATAAATGAACTTTTTTTAACTGACGAATTATGTTTTCAGTAAGTGGTTTATCAAGTTTTACCAAATATTCCCTCGGAATTTTATTTTTTGGATGCATCATAAAGTTAGCGAAATCACCATCGTTCGTAAGAAGAAGTACTCCAGTCGTATCACGATCTAGTCGTCCAACGGGAAAAACACGTTGAGGAACTCGAAAAATTTCAAATATTGTTTTTCTTCCCCTTTCATCCTTCAATGAGGTGATATAACCCGCAGGTTTATGGAAAAGATAATAAACGTGACTTTTGGGCTTTACTCTTTCACCGTCCAACATCACAACATCTTTTTCAGGATCGATTTTATAACCAAAATCACGTACTACTTTACCATTAACTATAATTCGGCCCTGTTCTATAAGTTTATCTGCATTTCTACGAGATGATGCTCCAGCCCATGATAAAAATTTATTCAATCTGGTCTTTTCCATGGTTATTATCACCCGAATCTTCTTCAAAATTTAAAGTAGGTTCAAAATCATCTTCAATCATATTCATAAGTAATTTTTTCTTTTGTTCGAGAAATTTTTCATCATTTAAAATTTCTTCAATTTCTCTTGGTTTAGGTAATTCACTTATGTCGTTGATACCAAAATATTTGAGAAACTCATCAGTTGTACCATATAGAAGAGGTCGTCCTACCGTATCAGCCCTGCCTTTGATGCAAATTAAATTTTTTTCTAGTAGTGTAGATAAAATATAATCAGCACTTACTCCACGAATTTTTTCTATTTCAGGTTTAGTAATTGGTTGTTTATAAGCGATAATTGCAAGGGTTTCCAAGGCTGATTGGGATAATCGTTTCTTTCGTTTTTCTGTATTCATAAATCCGACAAAACGAGAGTATTCAGGTCTAGTGGAAAACTGATAACCTCCCGCAATTTTAATTATCCTAAATGCACATTTTGAATCCTCATAGAATTTGTTTAAGCTCATAATGGCTTTCTCAACTTCTAAGATTAAATCCATCTCATCACTTTTTAATACACTTTTTATGATACCAGCTATCGAATTTGCATCGATTGGTTCATCAGATGCAAAAATAAGTGCCTCTACTATGTGTTCTAAACTTTCATTCATAATTTTCTAATTACAAAATTATTAAATTCCTCTCCACCAATTATAGAAATTACATTATTTTTTACTAATTCAAGTAAAACAATAAATGTCACAATAATTCGTAATTTATCATGCATACCTTCCACTAATTCTTTGAAATCTATTTCACCCTTAGCTTCGAGTTTATTCATTACATACTCAATTTGATCTTCGGCACTTACAAGTGGTCTTTGAACTGTATGTTCTGTCACTTTAGGTAAAGATTCAATAACTCGTTTGAAGGCTTTGGCCAGATCAAAAAGCGTAATGTTCTTGAGTAAAACCTCAAAATCGTGTGGTGGTGTTGCTTCATCATTTTTAAAATATTTCCTGAAAGTGATTTTTCTTCGCTCAGCTTCTAGTTCTGAAAGTTGAGTTGTTATTTCTTTATATCTCACGTATTCAATCAAACGATTTATAAGTTCTTCTCGGGGATCAATTTCCTCTCCTTTATCATTTACCTCTCGTGGTAACAGCATCCTTGCTTTAATTTGCATAAGAGTGCTTGCCATCATTATAAATTCACCAGCAACCTCAAGATCCAACTCCTCAATAAAATGGAGATACTCCATAAATTCCTTTAATATTTTAGAGATTGGAATATCATAAATATCCAATTCATCTCTTTTTATAAAGAATAGAAGCAGATCAAGAGGTCCTTCAAAATCTTTTAACGAAACTTTGTAAGTTTGATTACCCATTAACCAAATTTCATGTTTTCGCGAACTTCAGTTATTGTTTTGCTTGCAACTTCCCTTGCCTTTGCTTCACCCATCACTAAAATATCCTTAATATCATCAATTCTATTTTCTAAACTTGCTCTCTTTTCTCGAAACGGCGAAAAAAAATCAATAATTTTCATTGAACATTTTAATTTACACTCCACGCATCCCAATTTTCCACTTCTACAACCTGCTTCAATTTCGTTTAATTCGTCGGAATTAAATTTTTTATGGTAAGTAAAAACAAGACAAATTTCTGGTCTTCCCGGATCATTTTTTCTTATTTTTTGGGGGTCAGTAACAGCTTTTCTTAATTTCTGTTTGATTTCATCAGGCTTATCAGAAATCAGTATCGCATTGTTTAGTGATTTGCTCATCTTTGCGTTGCCATCAAGTCCAGGCAATCTCGCAAAATTACTGAGCAAGGGCTCTGGTTCTGGAAAAACCTCACCCCAGGTTTGATTAAATCTACGAGCGATTTCTCTTGTTATTTCGATATGTGGAACCTGATCTTCACCAACTGGAACATAATTTCCCTTATAAAGCAAAATATCAGCTGCTTGCAAAACAGGATATCCAAGATGTCCATACGTAATGTTTTCAATCTTCAAGTCCCGGACTTGTTCTTTAACAGTTGGATTTCTCTCCAGACGACTTACTGTTATTAGCATTGAAAAAATTAAGTGCAATTCAGCGTGTTCTTTTATCTTTGATTGTCTAAAGACGGGACTCTTTTCTGGATTAATTCCGGATGCAATCCAATCAATTGCCATTTCAAGTGTATCTTTTTCAATAGTTGATGTATCAAGAGAAGTTGTGAGAACATGATAATCGGCAATGAGATGGTAATTCTGGTAATCGTCCTGGAATTTAATCCAATTCTCCAAAGCACCAACAAAATGACCAATGTGAAGTTTTCCTGTGGGTCTCATCCCACTTAAGATGATTTTTTTATCATTCATTAATTATAACTCTCCACTTTATCTAAAAATCAAGTATTGTAATGAACTTTAAACAGGGTTAAAATTTTAGCATAAACCATTTATTAAAAGTAATAGTAAAATCGATTTAATAAATTGATAATTATTTAAACTGACATAGTTTAATCTTTGAATAAATGATTAATACGTATTTAGAACAATTAAGTGTTTATAACAAATTTACGAAAATTTTTATAGGTAAGAGTTTATTATCTTAATTTATATGTTAAGATAAATAAAGGTAAGGTTTCCAGCGTTCGTCAACTTGACCGACAAAATGTTTAAGAAACATTATATGACTTGGCCTGAATGGTTTTCTTATTAATTTCATGTTGGCTTCTTCTAGAGTTCTATCACCCTTTTTATTGTTACATTTTATGCATGCAGCAACCAGATTTTCCCAAAGGTCCTGACCACCTCTTGATTTTGGAACAACGTGATCAATAGTCAATGGTAAATCAGACCGCCCACAATATTGACATTTATAATTATCTCGCCTCAAGATATTTTTCCGCGAAAGCATAACTTGTTTATAGCGTACGTGAACATACTTATCGAGCCTAATAATACTCGGGAATGGCAAAGTAATACTAGGGGAACGAATCATCAAACCATCTCGTTGGGCAATTATTTCAGCTCGATCGGTTAAAAGTAAAACGATCGCTTTTTTGGTGTTGCAGATAGTTAAGGCTTCGTAATTTTGATTAAGCACCAATACTTTTGCATTCAGCCTTCCATTTGTATGTTTTGACTTTTCCGCGAACGCTACACCTCACTTCTTTTGAATTAAATTGTATAATCTTAAACCTATCCTAAGTAATAAAACTATTGATGCAAAAATAATCATTACGAATGAATATTGCATAGGAAACCTATCTGTCCACATTAAAACGAGAACGACCGCCATTATCACCATGGATATATAGGTGATTTTATTGATCAGTTTTTCTGCCATCTGTCAAAACTCTTTTAATTATTCCACCAACTAATACAAATCCATCAATGTCATATAATACAGCACTTTGACCTGGAGTTACCGCTCTTTTTTGATCGATTAAATCTACTGTTATCTCATTTTCACTTACACTTCCAACTTTCCCACAAGTTGGAGTATCCAGATACCTTACTTTAACTAGAACTTCCTCCTCCGTACTCAATTTACCAACTGAAACAAAATTTATCTTTTCTATTGAGAAAGATTTACACAATAGCTCATCAGCATCACCTAATTCGATTATATTTTTGTCAATCAAAATTGATTTAACATAAACAGGTTTACCTAATGCTACGTTAAGCCCTCTTCGTTGCCCAATTGTGTAAAAAGGAATTCCTTCGTGTTCACCGATTTTTTTACCGTGATAAATCAAATCCCCTTTAGAAATCCCAATATTTCTTTCTTGAAATTTTTCTCTTAAAAATCTTCCATAGTCATTATCAGCAACAAAACAAATTTCCTGACTTTCAGGTTTGTTTGCAGGACGAATATTAAACTCTTTTGCCAATTGACGAACTTCATCCTTTGTTAATCTGGATAAAGGAAAAATTGTTCTAGCTAAATATTCTTGAGTTAGTCCCCAAAGCGCATATGCTTGATCTTTTCTATTTCGAAAATCAGACCTGATTTTATATCGTTCTGCTTTCTCATCATAAATTATTTCTGCATAGTGTCCAGTAGCAATGTAATATGCACCAAATTTTTCTACTTCTTTTATTAAGTCCCCCCATTTTACCTCACGATTACAAATTACACATGGATTAGGTGTTCTACCATGCAAATATTCGTCTATGAAGTTTTCAATTACCGATTTTTTGAAGTTCTCAGTAAAGTCAATAGTAAAGTGTGGGAAATTATACTGAACGGCAACACTTTTAGCATCAAAGATAGCGTCAAGTGAACAGCAACCACTTTCATGTTTTGGTGCACCTCCTACCTCCATAAAGCCCCATGTTTTCATAGTAATTCCAATAACATCGAAACCTGCCTGTTTTAATAAAACTGCTGCAACTGAAGAATCCACACCACCAGACATTGCCACTACAACAGGTTTGGACTTATCGTATCTATTTAATTGTTCGATAACCTTCATACTTACAAATTTAATTGATTTGATTGCTAAATCTAATGAATTAATTTTTCCATATTATTGTGTATTTAAAATTTCCGCTTTTGTTCCATGATTAATGATAGAAATAAAAGTTTTTCCTTTTCAAAAACTGGTACTGCAAATAACCAAAAAATAAGTTTAATGTTATTTACAAATAACGCAATCTCAAACAAAAATGCCTTAATTTAACCTGGAGTATAATGAATTAAAAACCATCTATCATATTAAATCAAATAAGCAAAGAATGATGTTTCTTGAAAGCAATTTCAATTCATGATTAATTTCGTTTTAATAACATATTAATTATGCACATTTTAATATTCTTTATTTATCTCAAATAAATTTATAATTTTGAGTAAGAATATATTAAAACTTTTCAAACTTAATTAATACGATGGGAGGAGGTAATGGAAATTTCTGCATCAAAAATTCTAAAAAGAACAATCACAATGATACTTGCTGGTGGACAAGGGGAAAGACTTTATCCATTAACTGCAGTTCGCAGTAAACCTGCAGTTCCTTTTGGAGGGAAATATCGAATAATTGATTTTACTCTTTCTAATTGCCTTAACTCCGGTTTAAGAAAGATTTATGTGCTAACTCAATACAAATCAGACTCACTAAACACGCATCTTTACGAGGGCTGGAACATTTTCAGAGCTGAGATGGATGAATTTATCTACTCAATTCCTCCACAGTTAAAGTTATCAGGCGATTGGTATCTTGGCACTGCAAATGCTATTTATCAGAATAAAAATCTTATTCAGAAAAAAGATTGTGATTGGATTATAATTCTTAGTGGTGATCATATTTATAAGTGCGATTATTACAAAATGCTTAGTTATCATATTGAGAATAAAGCTGAACTAACAATTGCAACTATAAAATTTAATAGAGATCAGGCAACCAGGTTTGGGGTAATGGTTACAGATGAAGAAAAGAATATCATTGACTTTCAGGAAAAACCTAGAGTTCCAATTGAAATTCCCGGAGAACCAGGTTTATGTTTTGTGAACATGGGTATTTATATTTTCAACGTAGAAGTATTAAATGAAATTTTAGAACAAGACGACCAAAATCCAAATTCGAGTCACGACTTCGGGAAGGACGTAATTCCTGCCATGATAGCACAAGGAAAAAAAGTCATAGCATGGGAATTTGTAGATGAAAACAAGGGAGCGTCAAAACCTTATTGGCGAGATATTGGTACTATAGATAGTTATTATGCAGCAAGTATGGATTTAATCTCAGTTACACCTGAATTTAATATCTATGACAAAGATTGGCCGATAAGAACCTATCAGGCACAAAATCCACCAATGAAAACTGTGTCCCATGAAGGTGAAAGAGTTGGTCGGGCACTTAATTCATTAGTATGTGATGGAACCGTTATAAGCGGAGGTCTCGTTGAAAGATGCATAATTGGACATGGAGTTAGGGTAAATAGTTACACCTATGTTGTAGACTCGATTTTAATGGACAACGTCGTGGTGGGCAGGCATGCAAAAATTAGAAGAGCGATAATCGATAAAAACGTTGAAATTCCCGAACACTATGAAATCGGTTTTGACCTCGAAGGTGATAAAAGAAAATTTACAGTGACTGAAACTGGTATTGTTGTGATCCAAAAGAATATGGATTTAAGGAATTTAAAGTAAAGATAGCTTGTTTAATTGATTAATTCGCTATATGAGTAGTTTGTTGAAAGATAAAATCACTAATCTTCCTAAAGCGCCGGGTGTATATCTTTTCAAAAACAAGTTTGGAAAAATTATCTATATTGGTAAGGCTAAATCACTATATCATAGAGTAAGGTCTTATTTTAACGCGCCTAATCTGTCAGTTAAAACAGAAGCTCTTGTGAGCAAAGTTTTTGATCTTGACGTAATTGTAACTCAAAACGAAGTTGAGGCTTTAATTCTTGAATCTAATTTAATAAAGCAGTATAAACCTCGCTATAATATTAATCTTAAAGATGATAAATCATATCCCTATATCGTAATTACTAACGAAGATTTTCCTCAAGTTTATCCTACTCGAAAAGTATTGCAAAATGGTTCCAAATATTTTGGACCTTATACTGAAGTCAAAACAATGCGGTATGCATTAAAAGTATTACGTGATGTTTTCAAAATTAGAAGTTGTAAGTATAATCTAACACCTGAAACAATTCAGAAAAGAAAATATAAGGTGTGTCTTGATTATCATATAAAAAAATGCGATGGACCATGTGAAGGATTAGTATCTAAAGAAGAATACAATAAGATGATATATGAAGTTGAACAAGTATTACGCGGTAAAATAGATCCTTTAATCCATGATTTAACAAAGGAAATGTTTACGTACAGTGAAAACTTAGAATTTGAAAAAGCAAATGAAATAAAAAATAAAATCGAAGCATTAAAAGTATATGGAAACTCACAAAAAGTTGTAAGTCAAGACTTAATAGATAGAGATATCGTAACATTTGCTGCTGAAGTACCATTTGGCGTCTCAAGCGTTTTTAATGTCAGAAGTGGAAAATTAATTGGTAAAAGAAAACACATATTTAATTATCATACTGAATTACCAGAAGAAGAAATTTACTTTAATTTAATAAGATTAATTTACGACTATTCAATTGATTTACCTGATCAAATTATAATTCCATTTAGCTTACCCGAAAAAGAATCGGCAGAAAAATGGCTAAATAAAAAGTATAATAAATTAATTAAAATTCTCGAACCCGATAATGATGATATAAAATCACTTACTAATTTATGTTGGCAAAATGCCCTACTTGACCTAAATGAACTGAAAATCCAGCAATTAAAGAAGGAACCTAAAATACCTCTTGTCCTTAGATCCTTACAACGTGACTTATATTTACCTAAACCACCTATTAGAATTGAATGTTTTGACGTATCAACATTACAGGGAGCAGACACGGTAGCATCACTTGTAGTTTTTGAATATGGTAAGCCGAAGAAAAGTGATTATCGAAAATTTATAATTAAAACCGTAAAAAGTATGCCCGATGATTTTGCAAGTATGAGCGAAGTAATAGAACGGCATTATAAAAGAATTTTAGAAGAAGGCAAGAAATTACCGGATCTCATCATGGTTGACGGTGGTAAAGGACAACTAGCATCTGCTATAAAATCATTGAATAAATTAGGAATAACCAATGTAAATATTGTAGCTTTAGCTAAACGACTTGAAGAAGTTTTTATACCAAATAAGAAAGATTCGATCATGATTCCACGTACTTCATCAAGTCTTAAATTATTACAGCAAGTACGAAATGAAGCCCACCGATTTGCTATAACATTTCATAGGCAACGACGAACAAAGAGAATAATTTCAACAGAATTAGTCGAAATTCAAGGAATTGGAGAAAAATTTGCCACCAAACTACTACAAGCTTTCGGGAGCATAGAAGATATAAAAAAAGCAAACCACCAAGAACTAGAAAAAGTAGTGGGAAAATTTAAAGCACAGAAGATTATAGAATACTTTTCAAATAAATAGTTATCTTTTCACTCTATCGACAAAAGTTTCACTTAATCTTCAAAATCTATTTCAAGATATTCTGGTTGTGTTGAAAAAAATATCAAAAAACTTGTTCAAATTTTGCAAAATCTTTAGTTTTAATATAAATCATGATCATTTTTTTTATCTTAAATCCTTCTTTATCAAATGACAATACATTCTTTTAAGACTCAATTATTAAATAAAAAAGTCAGGAGATACTCACCCAGGAAATTTACTTACCGTTGCTTCCTTTCAGACCTGGCGGGGTTGGGTAAACTCCTGCCGAGTATTCCTGACTTGTGGAGCTGATCGGATTCGAACCGACGACCTACTCGTTGCGAACGAGTTGCTCTCCCAACTGAGCTACAGCCCCGAATCTTTATGCAAAAATAAAAAATTTTAAATTCATTTTAATGAAATGCCACAACTAAAGTAAATATTACCATGGTCTTTAATTTAACTATTAAAAAACGCAGCTTATAGTAAAGCTACTTAGAAAGTTTTAACTAATTAAGTAAATTTTTAATAGTGATTTATCCACTTATCGGAATTAAAAACTAAAACTATCATATAAAAATTCATTCGAAATGTACTAATTAATTTTTTTTTCGTCTAAATTAAAAAATTTATAAAGTTAACCATTAATTAAGTGAGTGTGCCAGTTAAGTTCCAGAACGTTTATTAAACAATATTTTTTTAATAAAATAACTTGCACTAAAATTAATTATTGAATTAAGGGACAAATAACTTTTTACTGGTACCTATAACAAGAGAAGGAATAATCATTGTTAGATATTTTTCCCATATTTGATATGACAAAGGCATAATAAGCAAAAATATAATCCACATTATAATCAATAATAAATGATAATCTACATTTTTTGCTTTTATTTCAACCAGATAATTTTTTATTAAAATTATGTTGAATAAAATTGAAAGAAAAAGTACCATAATAAAAACCGACCTCAAAATAACGCCATCACCTAGAAAAATAACTAAGATCTTATGTACTAATCCTATCGTCTTTGTGTCCGTTTGAATTAAAGTAACTTTTGAAACTTCAACCGGGAAAAAAGACAATATTACTGTTAATAATAGTGCAACAAGTACTAATGCCCAATTTCTCTTGATTAGTATGTAAAATTTTAAAATAAATTTCGTACTTACGTTAGCAGAATCAATTTTAGAAGAATTTTCATTTATTTTCTGCTTAACTTTTTTTATTAAATAATAAAAAGTTAAAGGAAGAAGATAAATGAATGAAAAAGTCAGATATGAATTAATGTAACTCAAATTGTAAAAAGTTTCATTTTCAATCATCCATCTTTGTATACCTGATTGTGGAGCAAATCCTCTCCAGAAGAAGAATAAAATGAATAATGGCATTACTGAAATTGATGAGGTTATTAAAAGTTTTTTGATATTTTCTCTGAAAATAAACTTTCTAATAAAAGCATAAACAAAAACAGACATTGGCAAAATTACTGCGTAGTGCCTTACTAGAATGGCAAGTGCTGAAAAAATACAAAACAACCATAGTCTATTTTTCATGATAAATAAGATAGCTAAGAGAATAAATAGAATCATTAACATATCAGTATAGATAAAGATACTCAAACCAATAAAGTAGGGATTAATTAATATTAAAAGTGAAAGCATTACACTCATTAATACTCTTTTCAATGAGTATTGAAGAAGATAAAAAATAAGTTGAAAAGATATGAATGCTATTAATATTATGAATAGCCTTTGTGTAATAATGTTGAAACCTAAAAGTTTGGTCCAGATTGCTAAAGTTATATAAAAAAGAGGTGGAGTAACTTGTGGATAATCTTTAATTACATGAATTAAATCAGTTTCTCTAAAAAGTTTAATTGTTTCAATTATGTGTTTTTCATCTGCTCTAAGTGGAGCGTTAATTAAAAATGTGAATATTAATGTTAAGTAAATTGTTGAAATTACAAACCAGATTAAAAAGGGATTACAGAGCGTTGAAAATCTTAATGATTTTATAATATTCATCCAATTTTAAATCATTTCGTTCAGAAGTTCTGCACGGGGTTGAGGAATCACAACTTTATTTACAAGCAGGCCTTTTTGGCCAATCACATAAGCCCCTGCATCAACTGCACTCTGCACTGCCGCAACTTCCCCTGTTAACGTTACGAAAGCTTTTCCACCAAGCGCCATGGCAAGTCTTAATTCAATTAGCTTTACATTGGCTGCTTTAACAGCCGCATCGGCTCCCTCAATTAATGATGCAACTGAAAATGATTCAATTATTCCTAAAGCTTCAAGCATTTCAATTTTAGTCGTTCCAGCAATTGCGGGAAAAATAGATTCATGAACGTTTGGTATTACAAATGTATCGATGACAGAAAAATTACCTGCAATTACTCCTGCATCTACCGCACTTTTAACAGCTGCTACTTCACCACGAACTAACACCATGTATTTACCAGAGCAAATTGTTCGTGAAAGAATCAATTCTACCTCTGCCGCTTTTAGCATCGCATCTGTTACCTGAAATCCTGCAGCAATACTACTTAATTCTATTAGACCAATTGAATTTCTTTCCATATTTTCCTCTTGGTTATCTCTTATTAATTTTTATAAATGATTCATTTATTTCTGTTACTATTCCGTTAATACTTGAATGAATATAAGCACCTAATTCATTTTCACCTACTTCACCTATCACTTGCCCTTCTTCAACAATTTCACCAATAGATACAACTGGATTTGCAGGTTTCCCAATGTGTTGTTGTAATTTTATCTTTACATATTCAGGTTCATAATCTAAATTTTCAAAGGGCGTTTCACCTTCATAGTCCTCTATTTTTAATCTTCTGCGCAATTGAGATTGGGGAACTCGTCGCGCTTCTTTCATAGGATGAACTTGAACAGTTCTAGTTTGAGTGAATTTTATTCCTGCGGAACGCATATCTTTTTTAGCTTTGTCGCATGCTTCTTTTGGAAATAGATCTTCTGGACAAGCATACAAAGTGCATAATCCACAGGCACAACATAATTCTGCCCACTGATTCCACATTGCCTCTCCTGTTAATGTAAAACCAAGACTTCTCATTACTTTATGAGGCATAACTTCATATCCTAATAAATATCGGGGACAGAACTCTGTACAATAAGTACATTGATCACAAGCTGACTTCCCAATTCTATTCTGATTTTCTGGACTTGTATTTTTTCTCATGATTAAATAATGATCTGACGGCAAAACTATCAATCCTGCTGTAGTTTTTGTGACTACTTCATCCATATTTAACACAAGTTTACCCATCATCACACCACTATCAAGAATAACAAAATCATTAACAGTTGTACCGCCAGCCAATACAATTAGATCTCTAAAAGGAGTCCCTACAGGTATCCAAAAACTTTTAGGATTTCGCACCTCACCTGAAACAGAGACCATCTTTTTAGTAACTGGTACATCTCTTACTGCATTTGAAATATTATAGAGCGTTTCAACGTTATTTACAACACAACCAACCTGGAGTGGAATACCACCTGGAGGAATTAATCGCCCCGTGGCGGTGTAGACTACCTCATACTCATCACCAGATGGATAAAAGTCCCCAAGAAATGTAAAATCAATAACACCTGATTTGATGAATTTTGAAATTGATTCTATAGCATCTTGATGTTTATCTTTAACAGCAAATTTGCCCTTTCTAGCTCCAGTAGAATTCATCATTAATTTGAGTCCATCTACGATCTGTTCTGGAAAATTTTTCATTAATTCGAGGTCTTTATGAATGAGCGGTTCACATTCTGCACCGTTAGCTATCACAAATTCTACATTTGATTGAGCTTTCACATAAGTCGGAAATCCAGCGCCTCCAGCTCCAACAACTCCCATTCTTTTTAATTTTTCGCTTAACATTTCAAGCCTCTCATTGATTTGGATTCATGTTCTTTTCAAAAACAATGTTAAATGATTAATTAATAAAACAAATTTAACTGAATTAATTTTTCTCTAAAACTGTTTCAACTTTCATAAGTATATAGTAGAATTAATTTAATTTGTAGCACTAATTTATGAAATCAATTCTATCAAGTATGACCCAAAATTATAAACAAAAAAATTCTGAAGGAATTTAATCAAATCAATGACGAATATAAGGGATATTCTTAAACCTGAAGTTTATTCTACAAAATGAAATTAAATAATTTGAATTTATAATTCTTTAAGCGACTAAGTCATTTTAATATTTTGTGTACGGCTTTTCATTATTATGTAGTTATACATTAAAATTATTCTTGAATTGGTCCAGTAGTTTTCAAAATTATTATTGTAATATAGTAAGTGCGGGATGAGAGTAATTGAATGGATGACAGTAGGGGTTCGGGATTACGTTATTCCTGTGTCATGCTGAACTCGTTTCAACATCTACTTGTTTCGGCACCTACTACCAAATGTCAGTCTGAATTCATTTCAGCATCTACTTGTTTCAGCATCTCTCTTGAGATCCTGAAACAAGTTCAGGATGACAGCAAGGGGTTCAGGATGACATAGTGGGTGCGGGATGACGGTAAAAGGTTCAAGATGCTGAATTTATTTTAGCAACTTTTAAATTCCGATTCATGTTTGATAACTATTTAAGTAATGTTATGTCTCTAGAGAATTAGAATATCGCTCGACATTCTCAACTTATTTCAGCATATAGATTTGAGGTGATGAAATTAACAGTATTATATGCATAAATTCTTGGTGACGACATTGATTATGTGATAGTTACTTCATCATCTTTTTTTAATTCTAAAATTTTTAAGCATTGGATAATACTTAACTTTACATTAAAGACATTAAAGGATTCCGGAGGCCTTCATTTATAAATGGTGCAAAAAATTAAAAATTCCTCAAAAAACTAGAGAAATAATTGACTCTAAATGGCAACTCTTGATAAAATAATTAAAATTAAATCAAGACGTTAAAAATCAATTCTTTCACTCAAAGAAAAAATTTTATCCATTCAAAAATTTAGTGATTGCATGAAATTATTGTAGAATAACAGGATCAACCAGAATCAAATCGTAATTAATACGATATCAGTTAAAGAAACAAAAATTAAATTAAAATTTTATATAAAGTTCTTAATTACTCCTCCAGTGTAGTCAAATTTCCTGGATCCAATCCTAAAGCTTTTGCTTTAAGAACTCTCCTCATAATTTTGCCGCTTCGAGTTTTTGGTAATGAATCGACAATCTCAATTTGCTCAGGTTTTGCAATTGAACCGACTTCATGTACTACGTGTTGTTTTAGTTCCTCCACAAGTTTATCCGATTTTTCAAATCCATTTTTTAATATAACATAACAATGAATAGCATTACCTTTAATCTCGTGAGGCAATCCAATAGCTGCCGCCTCTGCAACAGCGGGATGACTTACTAATGCACTTTCAATCTCAGCTGTACCCAATCTATAACCAGATACTTTTATTACCTCATCAACTCTTCCAATAATCCAGAAATATCCATCTTCATCTTTTCTAGCAGAATCGCCAGTCAAATACATTTGAGGAAATTTGCTCCAATATTGACTAACATATCTCTCATCATCGTTCCAGAGAGTCCTTAACATCGACGGCCATGGTGATTTAATAACCAGGTAACCTTCTTCATTTGTTTTAACAGAGTTGCCTTGTTCGTCGACAACATCTGCAATAATTCCAGGAAAAGGTTTTGTAGCGGATCCTGGTTTTAAAGGTGTACATGGCATTGGAGTAATCATAAAAGCACCAGTTTCTGTTTGCCACCAGGTATCCATTATTGGACATCTTTCTTTCCCTATAACTTTATAAAACCATCTCCACGCCTCGGGATTAATTGGTTCACCAACACTACCTAATAACCTCAACGAGGACAAATTGTGTCTATTTGGCCAGGCTTCACCATATCTCATCAATCCTCTTATTGCAGTTGGAGCCGTGTAAAATATATTTATTCCATACTTCTCTATCATTTGCCACCAACGGTTAGGATAAGGATAATTTGGCGCTCCTTCATACATAAAAATCGTCGCACCATTTAATAAAGGACCATATACAATATAACTATGTCCCGTTATCCAACCAGGGTCTGCCGTGCACCAATATCTATCCTCGTCATGAATATCAAATACATATTTAAATGTTGTATAAGTGCCTACCATATAACCACCATGGGTATGTAAAATTGCCTTAGGCTTGCCAGTTGTACCAGAAGTATAAAGTAAAAATAACGGATGCTCTGAATCCACCATTTCAAGACATTCACCACTGCTGGCAATAGGCAGATTCATCAACTCTTGATACCACATATCTCTACCAGATTCCATATTTATCTGATGACCGGTTCTCTTAACAACCAGAACAATTTCAACAGTTGCAGCCCTTTGTAATGCTTCATCTACAATTTTTTTCAGCTCGATGATTTTTCCCCTTTGGTATGCTCCATCTGATACAATCAGAACTTTGGATTGACTATCTTCCAATCTTTCATGCAAAGCTTCTACTGAAAAACCTCCAAAAACAACTGAATGAATGGCACCAATTCTCGCACATGCAAGCATTCCAATAATTAGTTCAGGAACTCTTCCCATATACAAAGTAACCCGGTCACCCTTTTTTACACCTAGACTTTTTAGAACGTTTGCAAACCGACACGTTTCTCTATGTAGAGCAAAATATGAAAAAGACCTGAAATCACCATTTTCGCCTTCCCATATCAAAGCCAATTTATTTCTTCTGGCGGTTTTTATATGAACATCAAGGCAGTTATATGCTATATTTGTTTCGGCTCCAACAAACCATTTGTAAAAAGGTTTATTTGAATCATCAAGAACTTTTTCCCATGGTTTGCTCCAATATAGATGTTTCGCTTCGCTTTCCCAGAAGCCTAATGGGTCTTTTGTGGCAACATCGTATAAACTATCACCTTTTGCATTTGCATTTTCCAAAATATCCTTGCCTGGATAAAAAACTTCACCTGATAATTTTTTTTCACTCATATCTCACCTCAAATTTTAGTTCTTTTATGATTTCATTAACGAATTTTTGGAAAGTTTTTTCTAATTCCAAAGAAAAGCAACCCTCCGTGGAGTTTGAAAATCCAATTAAGATACCATTCAAACAATATTATAATTATAAAAT
>Ga0209721_1000349_pt1 | contig 43414 bp, 35 predicted proteins | sample TshhotsprinmetaG_FD_184139 | JGI IMG/M metagenome (GOLD analysis project Ga0209721, IMG submission 184139) | Hot spring microbial communities from South Africa to study Microbial Dark Matter (Phase II) - Tshipise hot spring metaG (SPAdes)... | ecosystem: Environmental > Aquatic > Thermal springs...
GCCAGAAAGCTACAAAGTACCTGTTTCCGGAGAGGCTGCCTGACCGTTCCCAAGAGCAACGGGCGCATTGCGCCTGTTCATCGATTTATGCACCAAAGCCGCTAGTCGCTATCCAATTAGGCAGCACGCGATTTTGGAGGCACGATGAACTTGGAAAAATTCACCCAAAAATCCCAAGAAGCCATTCTTGCGGCCCAACAGGTCGCCCAAGAATACCACCATCAGGCGATCGAGCCGATTCATCTCGAACTGGCACTGATTCGTCAGGAGGGCGGGGTCGTCCCGGCCATCGTGACCAAAGTGGCCGGCTCGACGCTCGCCTTGCGCAACGAACTGGAAACCGAGCTGGCCAAACGGCCTAAGATCCACGGGACGAGTCTGGACGTGGGCCTGGCGCCGGCCGCTGTAGACGTGCTGAACGCCGCCGAGCGTTACGCCAAGGGCATGTCGGATGACTACGTCTCCACCGAGCATATCCTGCTCGGCCTGACCGATTCCATCGAAGGCAAACGCCTGGCCTCCTACGGCCTGACCAAGGACGCCATCCTGAAAGCCCTACAGAGCATCCGCGGCGCGCAGCGCGTCACCTCGCCAGAACCCGAGTCTACTTACCAAGCCCTGGAGAAATACGGCCGTGACCTGACCGACCTGGCCCGCAAGGGCAAGCTCGACCCGGTCATCGGGCGCGATGAGGAGATCCGCCGCGTTATCCAAATCCTCAGCCGCCGCACCAAGAACAACCCGGCCCTGATCGGCGAACCCGGCGTGGGCAAGACCGCCATCGCCGAGGGGCTGGCCCAGCGCATTGTCAACGGCGACGTGCCCGAAGGTCTGAAGAAGAAGCGCATCGTGCAACTCGATATGGGCGCGTTGGTGGCCGGAGCCAAGTACCGCGGCGAGTTCGAGGAGCGCCTGAAAGCCGTCCTCAAAGAAATCACCGAATCGTCTGGCGAAATCATCCTGTTCGTGGATGAAATGCACACCGTGGTCGGCGCGGGCAGGGCCGAAGGCGCCATGGACGCTGGCAACATGCTCAAGCCCATGCTGGCGCGCGGCGAACTACACATGATTGGCGCCACCACCCTGGACGAGTACCGCAAGCATGTCGAGAAAGACCCGGCCTTAGAGCGGCGCTTCCAACCGGTTCTCGTCGAGGAACCGAGCGTGGAGGATACCATCTCGATCCTGCGCGGCCTGAAAGAGCGCTACGAGGTCCATCACGGCGTGCGCATTACCGATGCGGCGGTTATCGCGGCCGCCACCCTCAGCCACCGCTACATCTCCGACCGGCGCCTGCCCGATAAGGCGATTGACCTGATTGACGAGGCCGCCGCCCGCCTGCGCACCGAAATCGACTCCAAACCGCAGGAACTGGACGAGGTGGACCGCACCATCATGCAACTAGAAATCGAGCGGGAGGCCCTGAAGAAAGAGAAGGACAAAGCCTCACAGGAACGCCTGGAGAAACTGGAGGGCGAACTGGCCGAGCTGCGCGAGAAATCGCGCGCCCTCACCGCTCGCTGGCAGGCCGAAAAACAGGCCATTGCTGAGCTGCGGGCGCTCAAGGAGAAAATCGAGCAGACTCGCATTGAGATGGAACGCGCCGAGCGCGCCGCCGACCTGGAGAAGGCCGCCCGTCTGCGCTACGGCGAGCTGCGTGCTCTCGAAGACCAAGTCCGCGCCGCCGAAGCCAGACTGAAAGCCATGCAGAGCGAAGGCGCGCTGCTCAAAGAGGAAGTGGACGCCGAAGAGATTGCCGCCATCGTCGCCCGCTGGACGGGCATCCCGGTGGATAAACTGCTGGAAGGCGAGACGCAGAAACTGCTGCACATGGAAGCGAACCTGCATCAGCGCGTCGTTGGGCAGGAAGACGCGATTCGGGTGGTCTCGAACGCCGTCCGCCGCGCCCGGGCCGGTCTGCAGGACCCGAACCGCCCGATTGGCTCGTTCATCTTCCTCGGCCCGACCGGCGTGGGCAAGACCGAACTGGCGCGCGCCCTGGCTGAGTTCCTGTTTGACGATGAGCGGGCCATGGTGCGGATTGACATGAGCGAGTACCAGGAGAAGCACACGGTCTCGCGTCTGATCGGCGCGCCGCCCGGCTACGTGGGTTATGAGGAAGGCGGTCAATTGACCGAAGCCGTTCGCCGCCGGCCCTACAGCGTGGTCTTGTTCGATGAAATCGAAAAAGCGCACCCCGAAGTCTTCAACGTCTTGCTGCAACTATTGGACGACGGCCGCCTGACCGACGGCCAGGGCCGCACGGTGGACTTCCGCAATACGGTCGTGATCATGACCTCCAACCTGGGCAATACGCTCTGGGAGAACGGCCGCCAGGTGCGCCGCGAGGAGATCACCCGCATCCTGCAAGCGCACTTCCGCCCGGAGTTCCTCAACCGCATTGACGAGATTGTGGTCTTCCACCCGCTGGGCAAAGAGCATCTGGCGGGCATCGTGGACATCCAACTGCGCCGCGTAGCCAAACTGCTGGCCGAAAAGGGCTACAAACTGGAGGTCAGCGAATCCGCGCGCGAATACCTGGCTGAGGTCGGCTACGACCCGCAGTTTGGCGCCCGTCCGCTCAAGCGCGCCATCCAGCGCGAACTGCAAGACCCGCTGGCGCTCAAGGTGCTGGCCGGCGAACTCAAAGAAGGCGATACGATTCGCGTGGAGCGAGACCCCGCCGGCCTGACCTTCTCCGCTGCGATGGAGGTGGTGGAGGGCGAGGTGGTGGAGTAATCTCCGCCGGCCTGTACCATCAACTTTCGGTCGGTGAGACCAGGCGGAACCTGACGGACAGGACTCTGTACCACCGACTTTGGTCGGTGAGACCAGGCGGAGCCTGGCGGGACAACCAGGCAGAGCCTGGCAGGACAGGACTCTGTACCACAGACCTTTGGTCGGTGCGACCAGGCAGAGCCTGGTAGGAGATGGGAATTCTTGTATAATCCTAATCATGACCGAACACAACTTCTACCGTCGTCGCTTACCCCACTGGCATCCGCCCAATGCCACATTCTTTGTGACCTTTCGCCTCGAAGGGTCGCTGCCTAAATCGGTCATTCAACTTTTCCAGGAAGAGTACGAGCAGGCAAAGCGCATCCTCCATTCCTATCCTCCAGAACAACACGATCCCAAAGCATACGACGCTTACCGGAAAGCCTATGAGCGCTTCGAGCGCGCTCTGGGCAAAGCGAATGGTCCACGCTGGTTGGCCGAGCCGCAAATCGCCGAAATTGTCCAAAATGAACTTCATGCCCTTCATCCGCGTTACTATCACTTGTTGGCCTATTGCTTGATGCCCAATCACCTCCACCTGCTTGTGGATATGCAAGATATTCCTGCTCCGCCGCCTCGAAAGGATGGCGTTTCTTACACTGCCCTAACCTATGCGCTCTGGCTTCTGAAAGGGCGTACCGGTCATGCCTGCCAGAAACTGCTAGGGAAACCAGGCCGTTTTTGGAGCCGTGAAAGTTACGACCATGTGGTGCGAAATGATCGGGAATTCAAACGGATTCTGTCGTATATTGTGAATAATCCGGTCAAGGCCGGGTTGGCAAAGCGATGGGTTGATTGGCCTTACACGTTTGTGGAACAAGCATATCGGGAGATGTTGTAAGGTTAGAGATGGGACCATAAACGGGCTGCCGACCCGTATCGCCGACCTTTGGTCGTTATTGGATCAGACACAACCTGGCTCTGTACTACCGACCTTTGGTTGGTAAGACCAGGCGGAGCCTGGCGGCTGCGCACCCTGGAAGGGCATACTGGTTGGGTGCTGAGCGTGGCCTTCTCGCCCGACGGCGCTCTGCTGGCTTCTGGGTCAAATGACAACACCGTGCGGCTGTGGCGGGTCTCGGATGGCGCCCAGCTGCGCACCCTGGAAGGGCATACTGATGAGGTGCGGAGCGTGGCCTTCTCGCCCGACGGCCGCCTGCTGGCCTCGGGGTCCCGGGACGGCACGGTGCGGCTGTGGGGCGTGGTGCGGTGAGCAACGCTCCAGGAGCGACGCCCATGACCTTCCGCCCCAACCCCCACGACGAACTGGCCCTGAACGGCGTCCCCTACCGGGTCGCCGAGCACCCCGCTGCGCCGGGGATGCCCCACGGCCAGGAAGGCCGGGCCGGCACCGTCTACCGCCTGCTCGCCCCCGCCCCCGCCCAGCCCGACCAGGCCCTCAAGGTCTTCAAGCCCCGCTTCCGCCTCCCCGGCCTGGTCACCCAAGCCGAGCGCCTGGCGGCCTACGCCGACCTGCCCGGCCTGCGCGCCGCCCGCCGCACCGTGCTCACCCCGGCACGCCACCCCGACCTGCTGCGCCAACACCCCGACCTGACCTACGCCGTCTTGATGCCCTGGATCGAAGGCCCCACCTGGCTGGAAGTGATGGTCGAAAAGCAGCCCCTGCCGCCCGACCAGGCCCTGGCCCTGGCCCGCGCCCTGGCCGAGACCCTCACCCGCCTGGAAGAGCGCGGCCTGGCCCACTGCGACCTCTCCGGCCCCAACCTGATGCTGCCCCTGCTGGCCGGCGGGAGCGGCGTGGAGCTGATCGACCTGGAAGGCGTGTATGCCCCCGGCCTGCTCCAGCCCCAAGCCGTCTCCAGCGGCTCGGCCGGCTACGCCCACGCCCAGGCGGCCGGCGGCCTGTGGGGCCCAGACGCCGACCGCTTCGCCGGCGCCGTGCTGCTGGCCGAGATGCTCGCCTGGTGCGACCCGCAGGTGGTGCAAGCCGGCTGGGGCGAGAGCTACTTCGAGCCGGGCGAGATGCAGCAGGACTGCCCCCGCTCCCGCCTGCTGTGCGACTCCCTGCGCCAGACCTGGGGCGAGCCCGTCGCCGCCCTGTTCGAGCGCGCCTGGCGCAGCGACGCCCTGGCCGACTGCCCTACCTTCGGCGAGTGGCTGGTCGCCCTGCTGCTGGAAATTTCCCTTACAACAGTCCCAGATCCATCGGACGACGATTTATCCCCTGAAGAAAATGAAGACGAAAGAAAGAGATCTAAAATTTACAACCAGATGCAAAATGCCAAACACCTTGAGGAGAATGGCGATTTAAACGGTGCAATGGAACTTTATCGGCAAGCGCAACAGTTGGCTGTCTCAACGCCCTCTCTTCGAACATGGGCAACTGAAATTACTGCTACACTCAAAGAACTTGAAGTTCGAAGAAATCAGAAACTGCTTTTTGCAACGACCGCTCCTGAAAAACCACTTCATGATCAGCCTACTATTAACCTTCACTGGACCGCCATCATCCCTGTCACTCTAGCATGGACGATTCCCTGGTCGATCATGTCGACATTAATCATTTTGGTAATAGTTATAGGGAATGGCATAGGGAGAGTTTCTTCGGACATCGGATGGCCCTTTTGGCTCAGCATCTTTGTTCTTCACCTCATTGTGCAGGGAATTGTGTGGATTTGTCACTGGACTAGTGCTTAAAAACAGTCAAGCGATTCGTCGAATCAGCTCCATTATCTGGATTCTGGTTGGATGGACTCTAGCATTCGACATTGGGGCAATCGTCGCCTATCTTGCAGGAGCTATAATTGGTGCTATACCGATGGTATTGGGTGCAGCAATACTTGAAAATGCTGATGAAGGTATTTTCCTAATATTTGCTATCCCTCTCATCGCAGTTGGAATCGGCATCGTCCTTGCAAGCGGTCCAGCAGGCGGAGGATTGTTCGCAGGTTTGATAACATCTCTGATTCTACTGGACGAGAACGCCATACACCGCATGCGCTCAGTACTTTGGATTACCCTAGGTTGGGGATTTGGCTGGGGAGCTAGTCTTGGGATTGCTCCCCTTGCGGCTCTTTTTGGAAGTACAATAATGATCCGGGAAATCCGAGAACACCACACAGATCATTTCCCAGGCACAGGCGTAAGTTGATTTATGTCCTCTCTTTCAACCCTCGCCGCGCACTTTTCCTGCCATTCCCACGCAAGAAGTGGAAATTCAAGGGCCGCCGCCGGCGCCTGCCCGTCCCACCTCGTCATTAGCTGTTGTGATCCTGCCCCTGATATTCATGTTGATCGGCCTCGGGCTTTCGGTGGCCTTTATAGGAAACAATCCCTCATATCTGCTTCTCTCGGTGCCTCTCATGCTGGGCTCGGGGTTGGTCGGCATCATCACCTATAGCAACGAGCGCAAAAAATATCATCAGGCAGTCGAACGTCGGCAACAGGCGTTTCATGCCTATCTCGCCGACGTCTATCGCACCCTGCAGGACCTGGCCGAACAACAGCGCTGCGCCTCGATGGAGATTCACCCCAACTTTGCTACCTGTCTGGCGATTGCCCGTCGCGCCCATCCAGACGACGCCCGACATCTATGGGAGCGCTCCTCCGGCCTAGGCCGGCCCCGCGACCCCGATTTCCTCCACCTGCGCCTGGGAACCGGCCGCTTGCCGTCCACCTTCAAAGTCAAACCGCCTGCCACTCGCCCTCAGGTAGGCGAAGCCGACGAACTGTATGAGCGGGCCGTGCAATTAGCCAGGGACTTTCAACACGTGGACAACGTGGCCATTGCCCTGCCTCTCTCCCAAGTAGGTTCGGCCGGCCTAGCCGGCCCGCGCTCCTCCGTGCTGGATACCACCCGCGCCTTGCTGGTTTACACGGCGACCCTGCATCCACCGAACGAAGTCAAGATTGTCGCCCTATTTCCCAATCGAGAACGTCACGAATGGGAATGGCTGCGCTGGCTGCCCCACGTCTGGGACGATGAGCGCAAACGGCGCTATCTGGCCACATCCCCCGATCAAGCGCAGCAAATGTTGACCGAGCTCTTTCCTCTACTCCAAAAGCGCGCCCTATCTCGCGGCAGCTTTGCAGACGACAAAACGACCTTTCCACAGACCTATCTCTTCATCTTCGGCGATCCTGCCCTTTCCACCAGCAGCACCGACACCTCGGTTATCGGACCACTGACCCATCTGCTGCTTACGCAAGGCGCCTCTATCGGCGCTTACAGCCTCTTTCTCAGCGACCGTGTGGAAGCCCTGCCCGGAGCGTGCGGCGCGGTAGTAGACTTGAGCAGCGCAAGCGGACGTCTGCTTTTCTCCTCTGGCTACCAAACTGTCGAACTTCTCTTCTCCCCCGACCGGCTAGACGCCGCCCATGCGGAGGGCTTTGCCCGCACCTTGGCGCCGGTCCGCCTCAAACCGATGGCCGCCAAAGCCGATCTGCCCTCGCGGGTCAGCCTGCTCAACCTGTTCAAAGCCAAAACTGTTGCTGACATACCGGTCGTAACATGGTGGAAGCAGCGCGACTCCCATCGTTCTCTTGAAGTGCCCTTGGGCATCGAGGCAGGGGGGGAATCGTGTATCTGAACTTCCAAGACACCGCCACGCGCGGCGACGGCTCTCACGCTATGATCGGTGGTACCACCGGCACCGGCAAGACCCGCTTCCTCCAGACCCTGATCCTGCTCATGGCCGCCCACCATCACCCTCACGATGTCAACTTCATCCTAATAGATTACAAGGGCGGCGATCTGCTCCAGGGTTTGGAAGACCTGCCCCACGTGGTAGGCACCCTGGCCAACCTGGAAAAACAAAGCACCCAGGCCATCCTAATCGAGCGTCTCTTCGTCTGCCTGGAGGCCGAGCTGCGGCGCCGGCGAAACTTGATCGGCGGCCGCAACATTAACGATTACCAACAAGACTACCTACAGAACCAGCAATCCGAACCGCTACCGCATCTCTTCGTCGTGATTGACGAATTCGCCGAGATGATCCGCAACAGCCCCGATAGGTCAGCCATGACCAGGCGTCTGCTGAGCATTGGCGCCACCGGCCGCAGCCTAGGCGTGCATCTTATCCTCGCTACGCAAGACCCATCCGGCGTCGTCAGCGACGAATTGCGTAACAACATCAACAGCCGTGTCTGTCTGCGCATGGGCTCGCGCGAGTCCAGCACGGCCATCTTGCGTCGCGCTGACGCCTTCGAGAATATCACCAGCGCTCAAGTCGGCCGCGCCTACCTTCAGGTGGGCAACGACGATCGGTTCACCCTCTTCCAAGTGGCCTGGGGTGGCGACTCTTACAACCCCTCACTGGGCAACACAGGCTGGACGCTTTACGAAGTAGACCTGAGCGGCCATCGCACGCCCCTCCGACAATTCCAACCCCTGCTCACCCATACCTACACTCAGCTAAACGCCCTCGCCGATCACATCATCCAAACCGCCCATCAACTGGGTCTGTCCCGTCTAAAGAGTCCCCTCTCCCCTCCGCTGCGCGACACGATCCACCTGGACGATCTGCGCACCTCGCCTCCGGCCTGGGATGGCAACCGATGGAACCCGACCACTCCTGACGATTGGCTGGCCCCTCTCATCGGTCAAATGGATGACCCTGGCAACCAAGCCCAAGACCCCTTGCGTCTTCCTCTCGGTCAAGAAGGGCACTTCGTCCTTTATGGAGAACCCGGCAGCGGCAAAACCACCTTCGTGCAGACTCTGGTCACCTCCCTCGCCCTGACCCACTCCCCGGCCGATCTCCACCTCTACCTATTGGATTTCAGTGGACAACGTCTCCTGCTCCTCAAGGATTTCCCCCACGTCGGCGATGTGTTCCTGCTCGACGATCTTGAACGCCTGAAGCGCTTCTTCCGCTACCTCAAGCGGGAAATGCAAGACCGAAAGAACAAATTCGCCCGCCTCGGCGTTTCCAACCTAACCGATTACCGTTCTCTAAGCGGCGATCTCCTGCCGGCCCTAGTCATCGTCTTAGAAGACTACGCCAACTTCAACAAAACTGCCATGAACCTGGCCCCTGATCTGGACGACGACCTAGCCTCCCTGGTCAAAGATGGCGGCAGCTACGGCGTACACTTCATCTTCACCCTGACCGCCCCCTCCGAACTCAAGCCGCGCCTGGCGAACGCCATCTCGCTGAGCGCCACCTTCCGCCTGGCCAGTCCAGACTACAGCATGGCCATTGGCCCGACGGGCGGCCTGACCCCGGCCCCGATCCCCGGCCGAGGCCTGCTCCGCGGCCCCCTGGAATTCCAGACCGCCCTGCCGGTGCGCGGCCAAAACGACCCCGAACGCACCCTTGTCCTCAAGCGATTGATGGAACAGATGAACCAGGCGTGGGCCGGCCCCCGCCCACGGGCCTTTGCCCCCCTGCCGGCCGTGCTCGGCCTGAGCCAGGTCCTTTCTCCAAGCGCCTCTTGGCCCGATCCGCCTACGCCAGGCTTCGTCGCGCGCTTTGCACTCCCCTACGACGACCCCGACCGGCCCTTTGACATACACCTGAGCGACGGCCCATACTTCATCATCGCCGGCACACCCCAATCCGGCAAGACCACGCTGCTGCAATCCTGGGTGCTGGCTCTGGCCGAGGCCTATACCCCTGAGAGACTGCGTCTGTGTTTGGTTGACTTTCGTCATAGCGGTCTACTGCCGTTGAGTGAACTGCCTCATGCCCGGCATCCCCTGCCCGATAAGCGCAGCGCCCGTCGCCAGAGTGAACCGCGTTACATCACCAACGAAACCGCTGTTTCTGACCTGCTGGCCGAAATAGCCGAGGTTATGCGTCATCGTGAACAGACTTTGAACACTGCCCGTAACAAAGGACGTGCTGCTTTTGATCTCCGAACCTGGCAGGCCGCTCAGCCGGCCATCCTGATGGTCATGGACGACTTTGACATCTTCCAGAGCGAGGCACAAGAGGGCATAAAGAGCCTGCTGGATGCCCATCTCAAAAAATGGCGCGAACTGGGCTTTTACCTGATCGTTGCCGGCCCCACCCAGGACATCGAAAACGCCTGGGGCTGGATCGCCCAACTCCGCAACCAAGCAGTGGGTTTCCAACTCGGCAATGCAGCTTACAACAACATCTTCAAACTAAACCTACCCGCCGATAATCCCGCCAAAACCCTTTCCCCCGGCGAGGGCTATTACATCCGCCGCGGCCAATTCTGGCGGCTCAAACTGGCCGATCCTTCGGCCGGTTCTCTATCCTTAGCACAATGGGTGGAGCAATTGAATAAGCGCTGACTCTGTACCACCGCCAAACAGCCCGTCCTGCACTCCCTGCGCCACCGCCTCCAGCACGACTTGTTTGTCCTTCACCATCGGCAGTTGGGGGTAGCTCTGAAAGTCATCCACTTTCCACCGCTTTCTCTTGCTCGTCCTGCCCCAGCGCCTTTTCCAGCAACTGCTTGGGGGCAAGGCGGGTCGCTAGGGCATCCTCCCGCTCCAGGTAGCGACGGACCCGGCGCACTGAGTCGAGCCGCTCGCCGATGGTGGGCAGCCCCAAGTTTATCCACACCGTCCCCTCCCGCCCGGCCTTGGCTAGGTGACGGTAGGCCGAGAGTAGGTTGAAATCCATCTTGCTCTCGCTGTCCTTCAGGTGGCTCTCCAGCATCCGGCGGTTCTCTTTGGGAAGTTGTTCCATCAGGGCTTCGTCGTCCTGAATGGAACGCAGCGCCAGGTAACGCTTCGCCTGCTGCTTGGGTCTGGTCAGCTCGTTCTTATCCATGGCCAGCACAAGCAGGGTTTTGCGGTAGATGCGAAAGTTCTGCCCGCACTTGTCCAGCAGTTTTTCCACAAAGCGGGTGGCATCGTCGCTCGGGTGCGGATAGTCGGGGGAGAGAACGACCAGCTTGAGCGCTTTCGTGTCCACCACGTCCTGAGAATCGCGCGGCCAGAGGACAACCGGCAGCTCCAAACCGGCGACGGACGCCAGCCGGCGGCGCAGCTCTTCCAGAACTTGCTCTTCCTTCACTGCGCCTCTCGCTCCACGATGATGCGGTTCAGGTTGGGCTGACTGGAAAAGCGGTACAGGCCGCCCTCGACCTGCAGGTGCCACAGCTCCGTCTCCAGCCGTTGCAGCGTGTCGCCGACCAGGGCCGGCGGGAATGTCCTCCCGCAGGACGGCCAGACGCAGCCGCTGGATGCCCATCCCCTTGCGTTCAGCGCCGCTGAAGGAGCCGAAGAAGATCGCCATTGCCAGGCCGGTGGGGATGCGGAAGTTCTTGTAGAACTGATTGGTCTGCGTCCCTACTGTTTCGATGCGCCACCGATCGCCCACCGGCCGGACGGTGAGCACCCGCACGGGTTCGGGCCAGATATCGCTGCGGAGGAGGTCATTAACCTGAGGGATCGAATTGGGCATGACTGGACCGACCTGACTCTGGAATTGCTCACGCAGGACTAGCGCTCGAACAGCCATAGCCACCGGGCCGGCCAGACCCTGACTCTTCCCAGCTGAGCCGCCTCGGCCGGTATTATGGCTGTGTTGTTCCGTCCGTCAAAGGGGGTCCTAGCGCCTTGAAGAAGCCGGAGGAGCAGAGTGGCTCGTCCTGCCTGGTTTGGGCTTCGTGCGGTCGCTGCCCCGCAGGAATTCTCTCTCGAATTAGGACAAATTGAGTAAAATTCGACCTGCGTTTAGCATCTAGAAGATGGCTGGTGCAGGCAGTTGTCTCTGAGCCATTGCAATATCTCTCATCCCTCCTTGTGACCATTCATGGCAAACCTGCTCGTGTTCCCTGATCTTCCTTCCCTAACCCAGCGGGCTGCCGAGTTGGTGTTACAAACAGCGCAAGAAGCGGCGGCCGCTCGCAGCCAGTTCAACCTGGCCCTAGCCGGCGGTCATACCCCGCGCGCCCTCTACCGCCGCCTGACCGAACCCGATCTAGCTGATCACTTCCCTTGGTCTCAAACTCACATTTTCTGGGGGGACGAGCGCTGCGTTCCGCCCGACCATGCCGATAGCAACTACCGCATGGCCTACGAACACTTGCTGCGTAATGTGCCCTTACCGGCCGATCACATCCATCGCATGGCCGGCGAAGATCCCCCCGAACAAGCGGCCCAGCGCTATCAGGCCGAACTCGGCCGACACTTCGGCGGCCGGCCCCGCTTCGACCTGATCCTGCTCGGCATGGGCGAAGACGGCCACATCGCCTCGCTCTTCCCCAACACGCCTGGGATAGACGATCCTGACCGTTGGGTGATCGTCGTCCCCCACGATTCCCCGCCTCCGCCGCTGGTCACTCGTCTCAGCCTCACCCTGCCGGTTCTGAACGCCGCCCGTCGCCTGCTCGTCCTGATCAGCGGCGTTTCCAAAGCCCCGGCCCTGGCCCGCGTCGCCCAAGGCGATCTCTCGCTCCCCGCAGCGCGCCTCCGCCCCGTGGAGGACGACCTGAGTTGGCTGGCCGACGCCGACGCAGCGGCCCACATTTCATCTGCATCCTAAGGAGGACCTCTACTATGGAACTTGCCGTTCTCGGTTTAGGACGCATGGGCGCCAACATGGCCCGCCGTCTCTTGCGGGCCGGCCATCGCGTCATCGGATATAACCGCACCTACCAAGTGGCCCAGCAATTGGCCCAAGAAGCCGGCCTGATCCCCGCCGAAACCATCCCCGCCGCCATTGCTGCTCTCACCCAAACCCCGCGCGTGGTCTGGATCATGCTGCCGGCCGGCGAGACCACCGACCAAGCCATCCGCCAAGCGGCCGACCTGCTCGCCCCAGGCGACATCGTGGTAGACGGCGGCAACACCTACTACAAAGACGATCTGCGTCGCGCAGCCTGGCTCAAGGAGAAAGGTCTCCACTACGTAGACGTGGGCACCAGCGGCGGCATCTGGGGTCTCACCGCCGGCTACAGCCTGATGATCGGCGGCGACCCCGATCCGGTGGCCCACCTCACCCCCCTGTTCCAAGCCCTGGCCCCGGCCCCCGATCGCGGTTGGGGGCATGTTGGCCCAGTCGGGGCCGGCCACTTTGTCAAAATGATCCACAACGGCATCGAATACGGCATAATGCAAGCCTACGCCGAAGGATTCGACATCCTGCGCGCCAAACAAGAATACCACTTCGATCTCCACCAAATCGCCGAAATCTGGCGCTACGGCAGCGTCGTCCGCTCCTGGCTGCTCGACCTGACCGCCGACGCCCTGCGTGAAGATCAGACCTTGAGCGAGATCGCCGGCTACGTAGAGGACAGCGGCGAGGGCCGCTGGACCGTCTTCGAGTCGATTGACCTAGACGTGCCGGCCCCGGTGATCACCCTCTCCTTACAACAGCGCTTTATCAGTCGTCAAGAAGAAAGCTATGCCGCCAAATTGCTGGCAGCCATGCGCCACAAATTTGGTGGCCATGCGGTCAAAAAGGCTAGTGGAGCATGACCTCTCCTGTTCAAACCACCACCATCGTCATCTTTGGCGCCTCGGGCGACCTAACCTGGCGCAAACTCATCCCGGCCCTCTACAACAACTTTCGCAAAAACCGCCTGAGCCCGCAGACGATCATCGTCGGCTTCGCCCGCCGCGAATACACCGACGACATCTTTCGCGCCCACCTGCGCGACGGCGTGCACCGATTCAGCCCCGAAACCTTCGATCCCGACCTGTGGGCCCGCTTCGAGCGCTCTATCCGTTACTTCCGCGGCCATCTCGACGCTCCAGCCGACTTCCTCCGCCTCAACACCTTTCTATGCTCCCTCGAAGGCGGGCCGGCCAACCGCCTCTACTACCTGGCCACCGCTCCAGAACACTATGCCCCGGTAGCTTCCGCCCTTAACGCTGCTGATATGTCGCGCAACGACCCCGAGAGCGGTGCCTGGCGACGGATCATCGTCGAAAAACCCTTCGGCACCGACCTCCTCTCGGCTCAAGCACTCAACCAGGCCCTCCATGCCGCCTTCGACGAGAGCCAGATCTACCGCATTGACCACTACCTGGGCAAGGAAACCGCCCAAAACATCCTCTTCTTCCGCTTTGCCAACGCCATCTTTGAGCCGATCTGGAACCGCCGCTACGTCAGCAACGTCCAGATCACCGTGGCCGAAACGGTCGATGTGGAATCTCGGGCCGGCTTCTACGACCGGGCCGGCGTGGTGCGCGATATGTTCCAAAATCACCTGCTCCAACTGCTGGCGTTGGTGGCCATGGAGCCGCCGGCCTCCTTCAACGCCGATGCTGTGCGCAACGAGATCGTCAAAGTCCTGCAGAGCGTTCGCCCCATCGCCCTCGAAGACGCCGTGCGCGCCCAATACCAAGGCTATCGCCTCACCCCCGGCGTTGCCCCCGACTCGCGCACTCCCACCTACGCGGCCTTCAAGCTCTATATTGACAACTGGCGCTGGCGTGGGGTTCCCTTCTACCTGCGTTCTGGCAAGGCCCTCAAACAAAAGACCTCCGAGATCATCATCGAATTCCAGCGCCCGCCCCACCTCATGTTCCGCTTGCCCCCAGGCGAGAGCATCGTCCCCAACATCCTCTCCCTGTGCATCCAGCCCAACGAGGGCATCCACCTCAGCTTCCAAGCCAAAGTGCCCGACTCCGACCAAGAGATGCGCTCGGTCGAGATGGAGTTTCACTACCGCAACTCCTTCACCGACCGCAGCATCCCTGAAGCCTATGAACGTCTGCTCATGGAAGCCCTGGAAGGAGACGCCTCCCTCTTCACCCGCTCCGACGGCATCGAAACCGCCTGGCGCTTGATAGACCCTATTCTCCAAGCTTGGGAGCAGAGCGACACCCCATCGCTGGTCTTCTACCCGCGCGGCAGCTGGGGCCCCCCGGAGGCCGAGGCCTTGTTGGCCCGCGAAGGGCATATCTGGCGTCTGGGCTGCAGCAGCTGCTAAACTCACAGGTCAAGCCCTATGCTACCCCTCACCGGAATCCGCGTGCTCGATCTCTCCCGCCTGCTGCCAGGGCCCTACCTAACGGCCCTGCTGACCGACCTAGGCGCCGAAGTGATCAAGGTGGAAACCCCGCTGGCAGGCGATTATGCTCGCCTTGCCCCGCCTGAGATGGGCCTGGGTCGCCTCTTCGAGATGGTCAACCGCGGCAAGAAGAGCGTGGCCATCAACTACCGCAACCCCCACGGACGCCAGATCTTCCTGCGCCTGGCCCAAACCGCTGATGTGATCCTGGAGGGCTTCAAGCCCGGCGCGGTGCAGAAGTGGGGCATTGACTACGCTGCCGTTCAAGCCGCGAAGCCAGACATCATCTACTGCTCCCTCTCTGGCTACGGGCAAGACGGGCCCTACCGGGAACGGGCCGGCCACGACCTGAACTACCTGGCCATCAGCGGCGCCCTGGCCCTGAACGCCCGCCGCGGCCAGGCCCCCGTGCCCTATGGCCTGCCGGCCGCCGACCTAGCCGGCGCCATGCTGGCCGGCATCGCCATTCTTGCAGCTCTTCTCGGTCGCTCTCAAACCGGCCGCGGCATGTACCTCGACATAGCCCTCCTAGACGGCGTCATCTCTTGGATGACCCCCTTGGCGGCCGGCGCCTTCTTGGCCGGCCTCGAAGTCGCCGCTGGCGCCCTCCCCCTCCTGGGAGGCTTGCCCTGCTTCAACATCTACCCGACAGCCGACCACAAATACCTGACCCTAGCTGCCCTAGAGCCGGCCTTCTGGGCCGACTTCTGTCGCGTCACCGACCGCCCAGACCTGCTTCCCCGCCAGTTCGACCGCTCCATCGGCCCCGAGATCGCGGCCATCTTTCGCCAACGCACCCGCCAAGAGTGGCTCGAAGCCTTCTCTACCAGCGATGGTTGTGTCGAACCGGTTAACTCCTTCGAAGAAATGCTTGCCCATCCCCAGATCCAAGCACGCGGCTACTTTCGCCAACGCGACGGCCAAGCGATCGACGTGCACTCCCCGTTCGTGTTTGCCCGGCGCGAACTCCCACCGGCGCCCAAACTCGGCCAACACACCGTCGAGACCCTGCGTCAAATCGGCCTGGAAGACGACCAAATCCACCATCTGCTTCAGCGCCGGATCATCGGCGTGGCGTAATAGATCATTCCTCTTCTTGCTCTTGCTGCTCCTCGCGCCGTGACCGCGGACGCGGCGGATCCATCGCCGCTTCCTTCGAGAGCGCCTCCCCCAAGACCTGATCCATGTGATTGACCAGCACGATTTTCAGGTCGCGCTGCACTGCCTTGGGCACATCTACCAAGTCCTTCTGATTGCGCTCCGGCAGGATCACCTTCCGCAAGCCGGCCCGATGGGCGGCCATGACCTTCTCGCGAATCCCACCCACCGGCAATACCCTTCCTCGCAGGGTAATCTCGCCCGTCATCCCCACCTCTTTGAACACCGGCCGGCCGGTCAAGGCCGAGACCAACGCCGTGGTCATCGTGATGCCGGCGCTTGGACCATCCTTTGGGATGCTCCCTTCGGGCAAATGGATATGCACATCCATGCGCTCAAACACTTCCGGATCGATCCTCAACCTCCTAGCGCGCGACTTGATGTACGACAGGCCGGCCTGGGCCGACTCCTGCATCACCTCCCCCACCTGGCCAGTGATCTGCAAACTCCCCTTCCCGTCCAACACCGCCACCTCGACCAGCATGATCTCGCCGCCGCTTTCGGTCCATGCCAGGCCGGTGGCCAGACCCACCTCGTCCTGACGCTCGGCCTCTGTCTGGAAATACTGTGGCGGACCGAGGAACTTTTCCACTAGCTCCGGCGTGATCACCTGAGGCGGCGCCTTGCCCTCGGCCTTTGTACGGGCGATCTTGCGAAACATGCGCCCGATCTCGCGTTCCAACTGGCGAACCCCGGCCTCCGACGTATACTCGCGGATGATCTTCTGCAAACTCTCGCGCTGAAACGTCACCCCCAAGTCTTCGATCCCATTCTCCTCCAACTGACGTGGGATCAGATGCTTCTCAGCAATCACCAGCTTCTCTTCCTCGATATAGCCGGGGAACTCGATCACCTCCATCCGATCCAACAGGGCCGGCGGGATCGTCCCCAGATAATTGGCCGTAGTAATGAACATCACCCGCGACAGGTCAAACGGCAACTCCAAATAATGATCGCTAAAGGCATGATTCTGCTCAGGGTCCAACACCTCCAACAAGGCAGCCGCCGGGTCGCCGCGAAAGTCGGTATACAGCTTATCGATCTCGTCCAGCATAAACAGCGGGTTGGCGGTTCCGGCCCGCTTCATCGTCTGCAGAATACGCCCGGGCAACGCGCCGATATACGTCCGGCGATGACCGCGGATCTCGGCCTCATCGCGCACCCCTCCTAGCGAGACGCGCACAAACTTGCGGCCCAGCGCTTCGGCAATCGACCGCCCCAGCGACGTCTTCCCCGTCCCAGGTGGCCCCACAAAACACAAGATCGGCTGGCGCAACTTCTTCGGCTTGAGCGATCGAACAGCAATATACTCCAGAATCCGCTCCTTGGCCTTCTTCAACCCGTAATGATCGCGATCCAAGATCCGAGCGGCGTTCTTCACGTCCAGCTTATCTTCCGTCACCGTGTTCCACGGCAATTCCAAAATCCAATCAATATACGTGCGGATGATGCCCACCTCAGGCGTCATGGGCGGCATCTGGCTCAACCGTTCCACCTCCTTCAACGCGGTTTGGCGAGCCTCCTCTGGCAGATTGGCCCTCTCGATCCGCTCGCGCAGCTCTTTAATCTCGCGATTGAAGATATCCCCTTCCCCCAACTCGTGCTGAATCTGGCGCATCTGCTCGCGCAAATACAACTCTCGCTGACTGCGATCCACCTCGTTCTGAACGCGCGCGTGGATCTCGTCCTCCAGCTCCAGCACGTCCACTTCCTGGGCCAGGAGCTTATTCACATACTGCAGACGAACCTGAGGAACGATCGTGGTCAGCACTGTTTGGCGCTCCTCATTCTTGAGCGAGAGCGCGCTGGCGATCATATCGGCCAGCCAACCTGGCTCGTGAATATTCATCGCAAACACCAGCGCCTCTTCGGGGATGGAGCGATTCAACTGCACACACCGCTCAAACAGATCGAGCGCAGAGCGCATCAGCGCCTTGATCTGACGATCGACACGGGTCGACTCCTCCAACACCCGCGCCCGCACCTTGAAATACGGCCGTAGGCGGGTAAACTCCACCACTTCGACCCGCCGGCGCCCCTGCGCCAACGCTGAATGCGACCCGTCGGGCATCTCGATCGACCGGCCGACGGCCATTTCCACCCCGATCGGCAGGAAATCCTTCGGGCCCGGCTGTTCCTGCTCTGGATTGCGCTGCACCAACCCGATCAACGTCTGATTGCGGCGCTGGGCTTCCTGCAATGCCGACACCGAGACCTCGCGCCCGACAAAGATGGGCGTCACCATGCGCGGGAAAATGACCACATCTCGCAACGGCAAAGCTATTGCCTCGATGAAGCCATTGCGGTCCGGCTCCAAGCTGAGGACGCTGTACAGCTCATCGGTGCGCTGCGACAACATAAAGCTGAACGGTTCGTCTTCGCTCCAATCGTCGAACTGATTCATCGTCATACATCTATTCTAACCCGCTTTCGAAAAAAATTACTTGCCAAGCTGAGAAACCTTCTTCCAGGCGGTCATCGCCTCGGCGGTGACAAACATCGAACCGGCCGAAAGGACGATGCTCCCGTCCTCCGCCACCAGATCTAACGCCCGAGCCAGCGCTGCCTCAACCGGCGTCACCGATTCATACGGGACCCCGGCCTGCTCGGCGAACTCCTGGAGTTTTTCCACCCCCAGGGCCCGCGGGTGATCGGCACACGTCAGGATCACCCGCCGTATCTTGGGCTTTATCTCGCGCAACATGCCGGGGATATTTTTGTCCTCCGAAGCCCCGAAGATCAGGATCACCGGCCGGCCTGGGAAATGCTGCTCCAGCGTAGCGCGCAGCCGAGCAAACGACTCATCGTTGTGCGCCGAGTCGAAGATCACCGGCGGCTCGCGGCGCGCGATCTCAAAGCGAGCGGGCCATTTTACCCGAGCAAAACCACTTTGTATAGGCTGCGGCCCTAGGTGAAACCCGCCGGCCTGCAACGCCGCGTAGGCCACGGCCGCATTGATGGCCTGATGATCGCCCAACAGAGGCAGACGCACCTCGAGCGCCGTCTGCTGCACCTCATCGCGCAGCAACACCACTTGCCCCTCAAGCGAAGAGTCGAGCACTTCAAACCTCACCTCGCGGCCCACCAAGGTCATCGGCGCGTCCCGTTCGGCGGCAACCCGCTTCAACACCTCCAACGCTTCCTCCTTCTGCGGCGCCGAGACCAGCGGAACGCCCGGCTTGATGATGCCGGCCTTCTCGCCGGCGATCTTGGCCAGCGTATCCCCCAAAACCGCCATGTGATCCATTGAGAGCGAGGTGATCACCGCCACGCGCGGCCGCACCACGTTCGTCGCATCCAGGCGCCCCCCCAACCCCACCTCGACGACCGCCACATCCACGCCCCGCTCGGCAAACGCCAAAAAGCCCAGGGCAGTGGTGATCTCAAACGTCGTCAAGCGCGGGATGCGGGCAACGTAGGGTTTCACCTGCTCTACCAAGGCGACCAACTCCGCATGGGAGATCGGTTGATCGTTGATCTGAATGCGCTCGGTGTAGTCGAACAGATGGGGGGAGATATACAATCCCACTTTATAGCCGGCGGCCTGCAGCGCCGAAGCGCACAGGGCACAGGTGGAGCCTTTGCCTTTCGTCCCGGCCACGTGGAGGATCGGATAGGTCTCTTGCGGGTTGCCCAGCGCGTCCATCAAGGCAAACATGCGATCTAGGTTGAAGTCGGCTTTTGCCAGCTCTGAGACGTGCTTCAGGCTGTAGTCCACAAACGAATAGAGATAGTCTAGCGCCAGGTTGTAGGCTTTTTCGATGTCATCCATAGCATCTCGTTGTCAGCGGCCTTCGCCTGACAGGCCTAAGCCTTCCAGCAGATTGCGGATGGTGTTCCAATGGACGCGCTCCCAGGCGGTTGGGCTGGAATTGGCGTTGTGGGGAGCGAGCAACACGTTGTCCATCCTCAAGAGTGGGCTATCGGCCGGCAGCGGTTCTTGCTCAAACACGTCCAAGGCGGCGCCGGCGATCTGGCCGGCTTGCAGGGCGGCGATCAGGGCGACTTCGTCCACGATCGGGCCGCGGGCGGTATTGATCAGCACCGCCGAGGGTTTCATCATGGCCAGGGTCCGAGCGTTGATCAGATGATGGCTAGTCGGGTTCAGATCGCAGTTGAGAGAGACGAAATCGGCTTGGGCCAGCAAGGTCTCCAAATCGGTCATTTCAACGCCGGTCTCCGTGAGGAAGACGTGATCGATCTCCACGATGTCGTTGCCGAGCACGCGCATTCCAAAGGCGCGCGCCCGTCGGGCCACCGCTTTGCCGATGTTCCCGACGCCGACGATGCCCAGCACACACTCGCTCAAGGCAAGGCCGGGCAATTTCCGCCACTCGCCGCGCTTCATAGCGGCATCCATCCAGGGCAGGCGGCGGGCAAAGGCCAACAGGTAGCCGATCACCGTGTCGGCGACGGGGGTGGTGAACGCGTTGGGTGTGCGCGCCACGCGGATGTTGAGTCGGGAAGCGGCGGCGGTGTCGATCGAGTCGATGCCAGTTCCCCATTTTGAGATCACTTTCAGGCGCGGCGCACAGGCTTCTAGGACGCGCGCAGTGTAGCGGTCATCGCCGCAGATCGTGCCGTCGAATTGGCCGGCGTAGTGCAACAGATCGTCTTCTTCCATACGTTCGCGCACGTCGGGCACGATCAGGTCCAGGCCATGCTGTTCCAGGAGCGGACGAAAGCGATCAAGGACGGAGATCATGTAGGGGGCGGTGATCAGTACGGTGGGCATAGGTAGGTTTTTCGGCGGAGAGGGATTTTTGCCGGCGCTCCATCAGGAATTCGCAGATGGCAAAATCGAGCTCCTCGTCAATATCCCACGCCTCATCGGCCGGGATCTCGAACATCAGAGGCCGTTCGCCGATGCGATGGCGCCGGCCCAGCAGGTTGGAGCGAGTGAAAAGGTAGAGGCAAGAGTTTTCCTCGTATACCGGTGGGAGGTCTTGGGTTTGAATCAGCTCTAGGGGGTTGTGGTTGAGGGCGCGGCCTTCTTGATCGTACAGGCGGGTCTGCAGGCGGGTGACTGAGAAGAGGGAGTCATAACGCGGGTAGGCCTGCCAGAAGGTGTGAATCGCGCGGGAGACGGTGGCCGGCCGGAGCAGGGGATTGGTGCTGTGGGTTTGCAGGTAGAATTCGGCCTCCACTTGAGCGGTATCGTAGATCAGGATCTCGTTCATCGAGATATCATCGGCGCGCAGGTGAGTTGGCCGATGGATCAGTTGCACCATTGGAAAGGATCGACGTATCCCTTCCAAGATGGGTTCGGAATCGGTATCCACAACGATGGTCTCGATCTCGGGGACGGCCAACAGGGTCTCAAGAATGTAATGGAAGAGCGGCTTGCCCGCCAGGGGACGATAGTTCTTTCCGGGCACGCGTTGGCTGTGATGCCGCATCGGGACCAGGGCGGCAAGTCGTTTCATGGATTTCGCTCACTCCAAGGTTCGAAGGAATTCCGGTGTGCAAGAGCGCTAAAGAAGCTCTCACGCACCAGGCCGGCTGTGGTTCGGCAGGGAACGCAGGGCTTATTATATCCCATGCCGAGCTATAGCAGGCTCACAGGACGGCCAGGGGAGTGGATAAAAAGGGGACTTTTTTCACACAGAGACACAAAGACGCGGGGAGGCTTTGTGATCTACGTGTTGCGTTCCCATGCGAGTCGCGTGGCACGGCAGGGTGGAGGCCGGATCCCAAGCACAGGCCGGCCCCGAAGGGAAGAACGCCGAGCGAGGCCATGATCTCGCTCGCCTGACGCGACGCTCGCACTGTTTTTCTTGTTGCGTGGTCCAGAAGCTTTGCAGGCAGCCTTGAAACATTTCCTTGAAACGTTTGATGTACTGCTTCCACTGCCGTCCATGGCGCAAGCAGCGTTTTCCGAACGATCCAGCTCATGTGTTTCAGTTTATCAACCCATAATTTAGCCACTTCCGACGTCCAGCGCCGACAAGCTGCCAGGTGCACGCTACAATGCGCTGAAGCAAAATCTATCAATCTGTGGCAATCTGTTTCAGGTACAATTCGACCGCTATCTCCCACACGACGAGGACCAGATGACGGAGTTGACTACGATCCTCCCCTTCTTGATTTGGGCCGCCTCCTGGGCGATCGGCGGCTATCTGATCGCCTGGGCGGTGTTTGACCTACAGCGCGAGCGTTTTGTGGCTGGTTTGGCATTAGGACTGGTCCTACAATTATGGCTCGCCAATGCCCTGACGTATGCGATACCGGCGCCCTCTTCGTTTTGGGCCAGCGCGGGCGCAGTGTTGCTCTTCGGCCTGATCGCCATGGTGCGCTCGCGCCGGCGATTGCAACGCCCGTTTTCCCTGCCGATCGGGCAAGCCCTCGCCCTGGCTGTGCTGACTTACGTCTTCTTAGCCGTTGAGCGCGGCTTGAATATCTTCGATGACTTCCAAAACATACCGACTGCTTCGACGATGGCGGCCGGAGACATCCCTCCGCATTTTCCTTACGCTCCCCATCTGCGATTTGGCTATCATTATTTGCTGCTGCTCTTCGCTGCCCAATTGATACGCCTGGGCGATCTCTTCCCATGGACCGCAGTGGACCTGGCCCGCGCCGTGGTCCTGGCGCTCTTGCTGGTGTTGACGTATGTGTGGGCCGGCCGTATGGCGCGTAGCCGTCTGGCCGGCGGGATAGCAGCGACGTTTGTGGCCTTTGCCGGCGGAGCTCGCTGGCTGTTGTTGCTCCTCCCCGAGGCGCTCAGCCGGTCCATCTCGCGCTCGATCAGCCTGATCGGCTCTGGCGCGGCCAGCGCCCCCGACCTAATGGCCGGCCTGACCGCCCCCTGGCGCATCGAAGGTGATGGACCGATCCCCTTCCCCTTTGCCTTTGCCAATGGGATCAACAATCCAACCACCATGGCCCACGGCGGCGTGGGGGCGCTCTACGTCCTGATCCCCTTGCTGCTACTGGTGCTCTTTCGCCGTCTGCGTAATCTATCGGGCGGTCTGGTATTGATCACCCTGATCGCTTCCCACGCGCTCACCGTGGAATTTGACTTTCTGGTCATGTATGCGGCCTTGGGGTTGGTGCTCTTGCTCGATTGGGTCCGCCGACGCAAGGTAGGGGTGCTGCGCTCGTTTTGGACCACGGCCGCGGTGGCCGCCGGTGCGTTGCCGATAGCCGCCGTCCAAGGTGGGGTGCTGACCGAACTGGTCCGCGAACGCCTGCTGACGGCCGACGCCCGGCAGTCCTTCCACACCTTTCAATTCAGCTTCTCGACCCCCTCTCTAGTCTCCGGCCATTTGGGCTGGCTGGAGCTGCTCCATCCCTATCCACTGGTGGCGGCTTTGCTTGAACTGGGGCCGGTCCTCCTGGCAACGCCGTTGTTGTTTGCCTGGGGAGGGAAGATGATCCGCGTCCAAAAGTGGTGGGAGGCCGGCATCGCCCTGGGTGGGGTCTTCGTATTGCTCCCGCTGTTCGTGAAGTATGCCGGTTCAGCCGGCCAGAGCGCCAACGCTCGCCTGTTCGGCATCCTGCTACAGCCGGCCACCTTGTACGCCGTGCCTTAGCCTGGGCCTGGCTGCGTGGGCGGGGCGAGGCCGCCCGCTTGGCGGCGGCCGGCGCAGCAGGCCTGGCCGTCTTCAGCGGCTTGGTGCTGTTCGGTATCCAGTTGATCGCCGCTCGACAGCCCGTCCGGCCGACCTTTATCTCTCACCTGGATGTGCGCATGCACCGCGAACTTTGGAACCGCCTGCCCCCGAACGCCATGGTGTTCGACCCCGACCCACGACGGGCGGTGACTGTATTGGGCCGGCCCAGCGACGCCATGCACTTCTGGACGCCCCGGCCCGACTGGGCAGCCCTGGTTGCCGACCCCGATCCCTACGCCCTACGCGTGGCAGGCTACACCCATCTCTACTTCGACCTGGACTATTGGGAGGGGCTCTCGCCGCTACGACGAGAACGATTCGAGACAAGCGCCTGTGTGCAAACTGTGAACGAAGGGCACGGTGTGCGCTCGCTCGACGATCAGCGCCGAGACTTCCGCCGTTTGCTGGAGATCACCGCCTGTCAGGCCCGCTGATCGGGACCGGCGGTTTTCTACAGCACCACCAACAAGCGTGTGGCAAACAGCGTCGGAAACGGCTCAAGCCATGTTTCTAAGCGCTTCAACCACCGATAAGCCACGGTCGGATACAACTGCGGCCCAGAATAGCCCCCAAAGCCACATATGCCAGTGTCACCAGCGGTTGAACGGCAACCTTCTTCCAGCTCTGAAGCCGATCGGCAAACCGATCCTGCCAGAAGATGTACGTAGCATTGCCCTGGGCGGTGTAATAATCCAAGTCCTCCAGCGACCAGCCCAGCGGCGCCAGCCATTCAATCCGATCAGCCTGCCGATCCATTCGGGATGCAAAAGCCCATATATCAGATACCCCAGAATGCTCAGGGCCGGCTCCAACAGGATCAACCGCCCTCCCACGCGCAACACCCACCAGAACTCCTGCAACGCCGCGCCGGGGTAGCGCAGATGATGGAACACATCCACCATAAACAGGTTGGCCAACGTTTCATCGCCAAAGCTCAGTCGGTAAGCATTCTCTACCCGGTCGATCCAGGGAAAGGGGAACAGATCGGTTCGCACGCAATCCGGGATCACCTGATGAATGCTGCCGATGCCCGAACCCGACTCTACGTTCAGACCTTACCCTCAAGCCCGCTATCCAACAAGCCAGCCCGGTAAGCGCCGTGTGTCGGGCGCACGAAACTCTTGAAATCCGCTCCCAGAGCCACAGCGAAATCTCCCTCATACTTCGTGTCTCGGTGTGTCCCTTCAAACAAACTTAATCCGCTGCGCGGCGAACACCACCATCTTGATCAACAACCATCCATGCTTCCAGCGCGAGATGTTCGTGGCGCCATAGGTTCGCTCGCGGTAGCGGATGGGCAGATCCACGATCTTCAGATTTAACCTAGCCGCGCCAAAGATCAGGTCAAAATCGCCAAATGGATCAAACTCGCCGAAATACGAACGATTGGCGGCGATTCGTTCATAATCATTCCGCCACAGCGCCTTGGTCCCGCATAGCGTGTCCCTGATGGGCTGGCCCAGCAAGAACGTAAATGCCCAACTGAAAAACTTATTGCCCAGCAGATTCAACCAGCGCATGGCTTGTCGTTCCATCGGGTACACCAGACGCACGCCGTTGATAAACTCTCCCTTCCGGGAGCGCAGCGCTTCGTAAAAGCGCGGTAAGTCTTCTGGGGGAACGGTCAAATCGGCATCCAAGATCATTAAGATGTCGCCCTGAGCGGCCGCAAAACCAGTGCGCACCGCATCCGCCTTTCCGATCCCAGGTTGACGCAATAGACGAGCCGGGGTCTCAGGATGGGCTGCGATCTCCCGTTCGATCACAGCATATGTATCATCTCGCGAATGCCCTTCAACGAAGATCAACTCCGTGTGGCGCCCTATGCGGGGCAAGCGCTCAAAGATCGCCGAAATATTTCCGGCCTCGTTGCGCGCTGGAACGATCACCGAGACGCGGACATCGGGGGCCGGCAGCGGTTGAAGGCGCGCTACCAAAAAGTTTGCCAACGCTAGATGGCGAAACAGCGGCAAACGCACCAAGAAACGGTTGAAGAGCGGCTCCACGATCGGGAGCGGCAAGGGCAAGAGCACTTCGCACCAATCGCGAATGGTCTCAAAGCCGGCCAAGTTAAGCATGTTTCGCAGATCGGTAGGCGTCAGCCAGTTCTGTTCCAGGTTTGGCGCAGCCAACTTCAAAGCCTGTGCCAGGCTCAGGATAGGTTGCCAGAGAGGGTTATAAAAATTGATGATCAGGCGGGTTCGAGGCGTGCACAGCCGACGCACCTGCTCCAGCACGCGCTGCACGTCCCACACATCGTTCACCAGGTCAGATAAGATGATGACGTCAAATGTCTCGTTCAAGCACGAGAGATCATGGGCGTCAGCACAGAGAAATTCCAAGTCGGGATGGCGCGCCCGAGCGCGTCGAATCATCTCTGGCGAGAAATCCACGCCCACGCCGCAGGCCGGCTGCACGGCGGCCAACAAATCGCCCATCCCACAGCCTATCTCCAACACCCGCAAGCCGGGGCTGACCAAGAAGCGATAAACTTGCCGCAAGCGCCGATGGTAGGCGCCGCCCCATCCTTGCCAGCGATCGCGCAGGCGGGCCACCCAATCCCAGTGGGCAATGCGTTCCTGTTGATAACGTTGTCCAGAAGGATCAAACGGGGGAGAAAGCATGCGGGGGGATTTTAACCGATTTTCGGTCTTCGAGGCTTCAAGGAAACCAAGAGTGGCTATGTTATAATTCAACTCCTGAATTTTGGAAGCGTCAACCGTATGGACACACAAGATACCGCTCGCGACCTCTCATTATTGGAACAGATCGAGAACGATCCCAACGTAAACCAGGCGACCCTGGCCGCCCGCCTCGGCGTTGCCATCGGAACGGTGAACTGGCACCTCAAACGGCTGATTCAAAAGGGTTACGTCAAAGTGATGCGCGCCGAGCGCAAGAAGCTGCGCTACATCATCACCCCTGAGGGCCTGGCCCTACGCGCTCGCTTGACCATAGACTACTTGGAACGCTCATTCGAGCTATATCGCAAAACCCGTCAACGGGTGAAAGAATACCTGACCGAGGTCCGCCGTGCCGGTTACGATCGGGTTCGTCTGATCGGCGAGGGCGACGTGGCCGACGTTGCCCGTTTGACCTGTCTTGAGCAGGGGATTACCATCGTTCAGGAAGGGAAGGCGCCCACTTTGGAAGTAAAGGGCTGGAAGGTGATTCTACACATGGAGGAGAACGCATGAGTCAACGTCATGTGGTGATCACGGGCGGGGCCGGCTATATCGGCTCTCTGCTGACCGCCGAACTGCTATACGCGGGCTGGCGAGTGACCGTGGTAGATGCCTTGTTGTTTGGAGGCGAGTCGATCCTCCCCTTCCTCCATCATCCAAACTTCCACTTTGCAAAAGCAGACGTGACCGAACCGCGCGCCCTCAAGGATGCTCTCAAACCCTCTTGGCCGGCCCCCGAAGCGGTGATCCACCTGGCGGCCATCGTCGGTTTCCCGGCCTGTCAGGCCGTGGGCCGGCAAGCGGCCTGGAAGTACAACGTCGAAGCTACCCAATTGGTCTTCGAGCAGGCCAACGCCCTGGGCGCCGAGCGCTTCGTATTCGCCTCCACCTACAGCAACTACGGCCTCTCGCCGAATGGCCAACCTGTCACCGAAGAGTCGCCCCTCTATCCCCAATCCTTATATGCCGAGACCAAAATCGCCGCCGAGGAATACCTGCTGAAGCAGAAAGACGCCCCCTGCGCCCCGCTCATCTTTCGCCTAGCGACCCTCTACGGCATCTCCCCGCGCACCCGCTTCGACCTGATCGTCAACCAATTCGTCCTAGAAGCCTTGATCAGGCGTGAACTGATCATCTACCAGCGCGGCTACTCACGCTCCTTCATTCACGTCCGCGATGCCGTGCGCGGCATCCAGATCGGCCTAGACGCCCCAGGCGACAAAGTGCGCGGCCAAGTGTACAACCTGGGCACCGAGCGGGGCAACTACACCAAAGACGAGATCGTCAATCTGGTCCTCAAACGCCTTCCCGAGACCGTGGTCTTCTACAAAGACTTGTCCTTCGGCGGAGATATGCGCGATCTGACCGTTTCCTTCGAGAAAATCAAACGCGAACTGGGCTTTGAGGCTGCTCTCACCGTGGATGACGGCATTCGAGAACTGATCTTTGCCCTGAAAAGCGGCCTGATCCGCAACCCTCACGATGAACGGTACCGAAACGCTCAGTTCATCGTCCAATGACGTCCATCCCTCCAAAAGGAGTCTACCAAGCATGTCTTCTGAACCGTCTTCCTTCTGGGCGACCAAGCGCGTGATCGTCACCGGCGGGGCCGGCTTTCTCGGCTCGTTCGTGGTCGAAAAGTTGATCGAAGGCGGCGCTGCCGATATCCTCGTGCCTCGCAAAGAACACTACGACCTGACCGACCGCGAGGCCATTCGTCGCCTCCTCGACGACGCCTGGCTACCGCCCGACCGACGCCCGACTCACCTCCACCCGCAGGGCTTCCAGCCGACCCTGCTCCCCGCCTTCACCCCCGCCGACCTGCTGATCATCCACCTCGCTGCCAACGTGGGCGGCATCGGCGCCAACCGCGAACACCCAGCCGAGTTCTTTTACGACAACCTGATCATGGGCGTTGAGCTGATGCATCAGGCCTGGAAGTACGGCGTGGGCAAATTCGTCGCCATCGGCACCGTGTGCGCTTACCCCAAATTCACCCCCGTGCCCTTCCGCGAAGATGACCTGTGGAACGGCTACCCCGAAGAGACCAACGCCCCCTACGGCCTGGCAAAGAAAATGATGCTGGTGCAGGCCCAGGCCTACCGCCAGCAATACGGCTTCAACGCCATCTTCCTGCTGCCCGTCAACCTGTATGGGCCGCGCGATAACTTCGATCTCAAAACCTCCCACGTCATCCCGGCTCTGATCCGCAAGGCCATCGAAGCCCAAGAGCGCGGCGAACACGAACTGCCGGTTTGGGGCGATGGCTCCCCCACCCGAGAATTCCTATACGTCGAAGATGCCGCCGAAGGCATCCTGGCCGCCGCTGAAAAATACAACGGCGATCAACCGGTCAACCTCGGCTCGGGCTACGAAATCTCGATCAAGGACCTGGCCGAGATGATCGTGCGCTTGACCGGCTTCCAAGGCCGCTTAGTTTGGCAGACCGATAAACCCAACGGACAGCCGCGCCGCGCCCTCGACGTCAGCCGCGCCCGAGAGTACTTCGGCTGGTCGGCTCGCGTCCCCTTCGAAGAAGGCCTGATCCGCACCATCGAGTGGTTCCGAAAGAACCGCCATCAAATTGTCTCATGAAAGCCCACGAACCGATCACCGTTTACATCAAGCCAACGCACGGTTTAGCGGCGCTCAACCTGCGCGATCTGTGGACCTATCGCGAGCTGATCTACTTCATGATCTGGCGCGATGTCAAAGTGAAATACAAACAAACCTTGCTGGGCATGGCCTGGGCAGTGATCCAACCGGTGATGACCATGCTGGTTTTCACCTTTCTCTTCGGACGGGTGGCCAAATTGCCGAGCGATGGCTTGCCCTATCCCATCTTCTCGTTTGCAGCCCTGTTGCCCTGGGGCCTGTTCGTGACCGCCCTCAACCACGGTAGCCGCTCCCTGGTAGCTCACCAGAACATGGTGACCAAAATCTACTTCCCCCGCATGATCCTGCCCCTATCCTCGGTGCTAGCCGGCCTGGTGGATTTTGTCATCGCCTTTTTCATCTTGAGCGGCCTGATGATCTACTACGATACTTTGCCGGCCTGGCATGCCCTGTGGGCTTTGCCGCTCTTCCTCGCCCTAACCCTGATCACTGCCCTGGGCGTCGCCTTGTGGCTCTCAGCCATCAATGTAAAATATCGCGATGTCAACCAGGCCCTGCCTTTCCTGACTCAATTCTGGCTCTTTGCCACACCGGTGGCATATTCCTCTTCGGTGATCTCCGATCCCTGGCAATGGATCTACGCCTTGAATCCGATGGCTGGCGTAGTGAACGGCTTTCGCTGGGCCTTGTTGGGGGCCGGCAGCGGCCCCAATCCAACGCTGTGGATCTCCGTGGCCGTCTCCCTATTGCTCCTGCTCTCCGGCCTGGTTTACTTCCGCAGCACAGAGCGCACCTTTGCCGACATGATCTAGGCCCGCCCCAACACCTACCTGCTCGGATCCCTGTCCTATGACGATCGCCATCAGTGTTCAACACCTGAGCAAACGCTACCAAATCGGCGCTGCCGAAACCCGCTTTCGCTACAACATGTTCCGCGACGTGATCGTGGACACCGTCACCGCCCCGATCCGCCTCGCCAAAACCCTGGCCGGCCGCTCCGAACGGCGCACCAACCGCAACTTCATCTGGGCCCTAGACGATGTGTCCTTCGATCTCGAAGAGAGCAAAGTGCTCGGCATCATCGGACGCAACGGCGCCGGCAAGAGCACCCTGCTCAAGATCCTCTCGCGGGTCACCGAGCCGACCAAGGGCCTGGTCATCGTGCGCGGCCGCGTCGGATCGCTGCTCGAAGTGGGCACCGGCTTTCACCCCGAGCTGACCGGCCGCGAGAACATCTACATGAACGGCGCCATCCTGGGTATGAAGCGGGCCGAAATTGATCGCAAATTCGACGAGATCGTGGATTTCGCCGAGATCGGCCCCTTCGTGGATACCCCGGTCAAGCGCTACTCGTCCGGCATGTACCTGCGCCTGGCCTTTGCCGTGGCCGCTCACCTCGAGCCGGAAATCCTCATCGTAGACGAAGTGCTTGCCGTGGGCGATGCCGAGTTCCAGAAAAAATGCCTCGGCAAGATGGGCGAAGTAGCCCAGCAAGGCCGCACCGTGCTCTTCGTCAGCCACAACATGTCGGCCATCCTGCGCCTCACCCAAGAAGCCATCTTGCTCCACAAAGGCAAACTGATCTTGCGCGGCCCTACCCAAGAAGTGGTGGATCACTACCTCTCTTCTGGCCAAGCCCAGGCCGGCGAACGCCTGTGGGAACCTGAAGAGATCCCCGCTTCGGCTGCCCCCTTCACCCCGATCCGCGTGGCTGTTTGCGATCGGCGCGGCCGTGTGGTGGATACCGTCCGATCCACCGAGCCGTTCCACATCGAACTTGAATATCGTCTCGAGGCGCCCATCACCGGCTTGCGCATTGGCATCTACCTCTCCACCATTCGCGGCGAATACGCCTTCACCTCCTTCGACACCGACGATCCGCAGCTCTTTGAGAGCCACGAAGTGCGTCCCGCCGGCCACTACCTTAGCCGCGTCCAAATCCCCGCCGACCTGCTCAACGAAGGACGCTACACCATCGGCGTCAACGCCTCCTCCTTCGGCATCCGTCGCTACTTCCTGGACGAGAGCGCTCTATCCTTCAATGTGGATATCAGCGGCGCTCCGGGCACCCAATGGTCTGAACCGCGCGTGGGCGCCGTTCGCCCGCGCCTCAACTGGACCATCGAACAGATCGTCTCTGCCCCAACCCGATAACCCCATGGCTAAGTCGTCCCTGCTCCGCCACCTTCTCTGTGAAATGCCCTTCTTGGCCGATCTAGAATATCGCTTGCGCCCTGCGGCGCGCAACCGGGCCGGCAAAGATCGCTACAACTTGCATCGGCTCGAAAAAGCCCTGCCCGATCTGGTCCAAGTTGTTGCGCCCTTCGCCCGCTCAGCGCCGCCTGGCAAGCGTGTGCTCTTCTTCTCCACCCTCCACTACTGGATCGAACAATCTGCCGTCATCAGCCTGGCCCTGGCCGCCTTGGGGCATCGCGTCACCCTGATCACCCTTCCCTACGCCGAATGGCACAAGAAAACCGACCGGCTCACCCAGCGCCGTCGCCTGCTGCACACCCGCCATGCTCTGGCCCCCCTCTCCACTCTGGTCAAACACCTCTCTCTGTTGGACCTTCGGCCGGCCGCTGGCCTTCCGGCCGACCTACAACGAGCGGTGGAACAAATCTCCCTATGGGACACCCAATACACCCTCATGCGCGAAGAGGTAGACCTGGAGGGCCCCTCCGAAGATCGCGCCCTCTACCATCTTCGCCTCGAACGCAACACCCGAGCCGCGCAGGCATTGCTGGCCTACCTGCAAGATCGCCCCCCCGACGTCGTCCTGATCCCCAACGGCCTGATCCTGGAGATGGGCGCCGTCTTCCGCACTGCGCGCTTCCTCAATCTTCCCACCGTGACGTATGAATTCAACGACCAGCGTGAACAGATCTGGCTCGCTCACAACTCCTCCATCATGCAGCAAGACACCGACTATCTGGTAGCCACACGCAGTCACCTGCCAATGACCGAAGCCATGTACCACCGCCTGGCCGACCTGGAAAACGCCCGCCGTGGAGCGCGCGTCTGGGGCAAATCCAAACGCCTGTGGCAATACATCTCTGCCCAGGGGGCCGAAGCCACGCGCCGTGCCCTGGGCTTGGATGGCCGGCCCGTGGTCATGCTGGCGGCCAACGTCCTGGGCGATAGCCTCACCCTAGGACGCAACATCTTCGCCGATTCCATGACCGATTGGATCACGCGCACCGTCCGCTTCTTCGCCGACCGCCCCGAGGTCCAGCTCGTGATCCGTGTCCATCCTGGAGAAACCTTGGTTCCCAAGGCCAAATCCATGGAGCAGGTGGTGCGCCAGGCCTTGCCCGCCCTCCCCGAGCACATCCACCTTATCCGTGCCGCCGACCCGATCAACACCTACGACTTGATCGAGATCGCCGACCTCGGCCTGGCCTACACCACCACGGTCGGCCTCGAAACGGCCATGAACGGCGTGCCGGTCATCGTCTGCGGCAAGACCCACTACCGCGGCCGCGGCTTCACCTTCGACCCCAACTCGTGGGACGAATACTTCACCCTGTTGGAGCGCCTCCTGACCAACCTCCCCGCCCATCGCCTGAGCGAAGCCCAGATCGCCCAGGCCTGGAACTACGCCTATCGCTTCTTCTTTGAATACCCGCGTCCCTTTCCCTGGCGCCTGATGAACTTCTGGGATGACCTCAACGTTTGGCCCCTCGATCGCGTGCTCAGCCCCGAAGGTCAAACCCTCTTCGGCGACACTTTCCGCTTCCTGGTCGGCGAACCGTTCACCTGGAACGATTAGGCCACTCACCCCGATGGACGAAAACACCAAACAACAAGTGCGCGAATTCTATGATCGCATCGGCTGGTCGCAGATCGGCGAAGGCATCTACCAGAACGCCCGCTACGAAGACCTGCGGCCGGTCTCGCGTGAATACATCCACCGCTGTCATCTGCGCGTGACGCGCCACATCGCCCCTAGCGGCGACCTGTTCCTGGATGCCGGCTCCGGGCCGGTCCAATACCCGGAATACCTCTCCTATTCCGAGGGCTACCGTCGCCGCGTGTGTGCCGACATCTCGATCACCGCCCTGCGCGAAGCCCGCCAACGGCTCGGCGATCGCGGCCTGTACGTGGTGGCCGACGTGGCCAACCTGCCCTTCGGCAACGACGCCTTCGACGCCGTGGTCTCCCTACACACCATCCATCACCTGCCCTCAAGCGAGCACCGCCGCGCCTATCAGGAACTGCATCGCGTGCTCAAGCCCGGCCGCACCATGGTGGTGGTCAACGGCTGGCAAGACCCGCTGCTCATGCGCCTGACAGAGCCGTTGATCCGGCTGGCCCGCCTCCTGGCCGGTCGCGGCCCAAAACGAAAAAAGATCCGGCCGGCCGATCGCCAACCGGATGGCACCTTCGTCGCCAAGATCACCCCTGCCAGCCTGCGACGCGATCTCAACGGTCTGATGGAGTTCACCGTCTATTCCTGGCGCAGCCTGAGCACTCCCTTCCTGCGCAACTTCGTTCATCCTCCCTTCGGCAAAGCCTTCCTGCGCCTGATATTCTGGCTCGAAGAGCGCTTTCCCCACTTCTTCGGCACCCACGGCCAATACCCGTTGTTGGTGTTTCGCAAACCGCCAAAGCCAGGCGCCCTCTAATCCTCGTTGTGGAGCAACCTCATGGACTGGACCGACCAAGTTATCTTGATCACCGGCGGTACCGGATCATTCGGCAAGAAATTCACCGAGATCCTCCTGGCCGAGAAAAAACCCAAAAAGATCATCATCCTTAGCCGCGATGAGCTGAAGCAACACGAAATGCGCACCATGGGCTTCAACCAGCCCAACCTGCGCTACTTTATCGGCGATGTGCGCGATCGCGATCGGCTGATCCGCGCCATGCACGGCGTCGACATCGTGGTCCACGCCGCAGCGCTCAAGCAAGTGCCGGCCTGCGAATACAACCCGATGGAAGCCGTCAAGACCAACATCATTGGCACCAGCAACGTCCTAGAAGCCGCCCTGGATGCCGGCGTCAAAAAAGTGATGACTATCAGCACCGACAAAGCCGTTAACCCGGTCAACCTCTACGGCGCCACCAAACTGGTGGCCGAAAAGCTGACCATCCAGAGCAACGCCTACGCCGCCAGCACCGCCACCCGCTACGCCTGTGTCCGCTATGGCAACGTGGTTGGCTCGCGCGGCTCGGTGGTACCGATCTTCCTCAAACAACGCCAAAGCGGTGTCCTGACCTTGACCGACGAACGCATGACGCGCTTCTGGCTCTCCCTCGAAGAAGGCGTGCGCTTCGTCATCCGCTGCATCGAACAGATGGAGGGCGGTGAGGTCTTTGTCCCCAAAATCCCCAGCATGAAGGTGATTGACCTGGCCCGCGTGATCGCCCCCGACGCCCGAATTGAAATCATCGGCATCCGCCCTGGCGAGAAACTACACGAAGTGCTGATCTCTGAAGACGAAGCCCGCCACGCGGTAGAATTAGAGGACATGTTCGTCATCCAACCCGCCGAAGCCTTCTGGTTCGGCTACCAATGGCAAAATAGAGGCAAACTGCTCGATCACGGCTTCCGCTACTCCTCCGACACCAACACCCGCTGGCTAGACGAAAACAGCATTCAGCGCTATATCGCACCATTTGAAGAATTGTACAAACAGGGTAAACTGGAAGAGTAACCCACACGCCTGCGGCAACCTATGGCTCGTCTGCTGATCACCGGCTCCAGCGGCCTGCTCGGCCTGAATCTAGCCCTACACGCCATGACCTCCCATGAGGTGATCGGTGTGGATCGGAGCCGCCTAAAAGCTCCGCCCTTTGCGACTATCCAGGCCGATCTGTTGGATGAAGGAGCGGTGGAGGCCGTCCTCGAGCGCTCGCGGCCCGATTGGCTGATCCACTGCGCTGCGCTGGCGGACCTCGAGGCCTGCGAGGCAAACCCCGACCTGGCGCGCCGCCTCAACGTAGACCTGCCGGTCGCCTTCGCCCGCGCCTGTCGCCGGCGCGGCATCCCCATCGTTCAGATCTCGACCGATGCCGTCTTCGACGGCGACAAATCCGGCGCCTACACCGAAGAGGATCCTCCCAACCCCCTTAGCGTATACGCCCAGACCAAACTGGACGCCGAGCGCGGCATCCTGGCTGAATATCCCCAAGCCATCGTCGTCCGAGTCAACTTTTATGGCTGGTCGCTCACCGGCCGGCGCTCGTTGGCCGAGTTCTTCTTCAATAACCTGACCACCCACAAGTCCATGAGCGGCTACACCGACGTGATCTTCTGCCCGATGCACGTCGCCCACCTCTCTGCCCTGCTGCTAGAAATGCTCGAAAAAGGTCTACACGGACTATACCACGCCGTAGGCCCCCAACCGATGACCAAATATCAGTTCGGGGTGGAGATCGCCCGCAAATTCGGCCTGGACGAAAACATCATCACACCCAAATCCATCCATGCCTCGTCGTTGATCGCCCGGCGCGCCCATAACTTGTACCTCTCTGTACACAAACTATCCACCGCCCTCGGCCATCCTTTCCCCAGCTTTCCCGAAGGCCTTGACCTGTTCTATCAACAGCTTCTCGATGGATATCCACAAAAATTGCGCAATTATGCACAGGCCGGCTGAGCACTGTCCGCCGCACGGCCACGCCCAAGGCAAAGCGAATCGAGCCAAACCCAATCCACCACAACGCAGCCAAACCAACCGAACGAAGCCACGGCGAACCGAACCAAATCCAACCAACCGCTAGGGAGCTAAGCCAACTGGACAAGACCAAAATCCACCAGGCCACACCACGACAAACCAACCAGCGCCAATCCACCGCAAGACGAAAAGATCAACCGATCCAAACCAAAGTATTTCTGGCTGCACGAGATTCATTTTCACCCCGGAGGACCTATGGAAATCAAAATTGGCAAGCGCACCATCGGTTTGAACCATCCCACCTACTTTATCGCCGACATCGCCGCCAACCACGATGGCGACCTCGAGCGCGCCAAACTGCTCATCCGCCTGGCGAAACAGGCCGGCGCCGACGCCGCCAAATTCCAAAACTTCGACGCCCCCAAGATCGTCTCCGACTACGGTTTCCGCGCCCTAGGCACCCAGCTCAGCCATCAAGCCTCGTGGCGCAAGTCCGTCTTCGAAGTCTACCAGGCTGCCTCCATCCCCTTTGAGTGGACCTACGTCCTCAAGGAAGAGTGTGAGAAGGTCGGCATTGACTATTTCTCCTCTCCCTACGATTTCGGCGCCATCGACTTCTTGGACCCCCACGTCGAAGTCTACAAAATCGGCTCGGGCGAGATCGATTGGCTCGAAGCTCTCGAGCGCATGGCTCGCAAGGGCAAGCCGGTCATCCTAGCCACTGGCGCTGCCACCATCGGCGAGGTCCAACAAGCCGTTCACACCATCACCCGTTACAACAAGCAGTTGGTGTTGATGCAATGCAACACTAACTACACGGCCAGCCCCGATAACTACAACCATCTCCACCTCAACGTGCTCAAGACCTACGCCACCATGTTCCCCGATGTGATCCTCGGCCTCTCTGATCACACTCACGCCCTGGCCCCGGTCCTGGGCGCAGTGGCCCTGGGCGCCCGCGTCATCGAACGCCACTTCACCGACGACAACAACCGCGAAGGCCCTGACCACAAGTTTGCCATGAACCCCGACACCTGGGCCAAGATGGTCGAGGAGACCCGCCTGCTAGAACGCGCCTTGGGATCGCCCGATAAGTTCGTCGCCGAGAACGAGCGCGAGACGGTGATCGTACAACGCCGCTGCCTGCGCACTGCACGCGACATCAGGGCCGGCGAGATCCTCACCCGCGAGATGATCGACGTCCTGAGGCCGGCCGCGCCCGGCGCTATCAAACCTGATCAAATCCAAAACGTGATCGGCACGCGCGCCCTGCGCGACCTGAAGTATGGCGAAGAATTGCGGTGGACCGACTTGGGCCCTGCATGAAATGAAGATCGCCCGCTTCCGATTTGCCGTTCCCCTGCAGCCGCTGTTACCCCGTCACTGGCGCAACGGCGACTTCGAGTACGCCTTTCGGGGGCCACAATCGGTTAAGCACCTGATCGAGGCGTTGGGCATCCCGCACACCGAGATCGGCGACGTTGCCTGCAACGGACATCCTATCGCCCTCGATTACCTGGTCCAAGACGGAGATTGCATCGAGGTCGGCGCGGCTCAATCCGTAGACGAGGAAGAGCCGCGCTTCATCCTCGATAACCATCTTGGCCGCCTAACCGCCCATCTGCGCATGCTCGGGCTAGATTGCCTGTATCGCAACGACTTCGACGATCGGGAACTACTCCGCATCAGCCTGCAAGAAGGACGCATCTTGCTCACCCGCGACCGTCGCCTGCTGATGCACAGAGATCTCACCCGAGGCTATTTGCTGCGCAACCTGGACCCTGAAGAACAACTGCGCGAAGTAGTAGAACGCTATCAGCTCCAACGCTGGATCAAGCCCTTTCACCGCTGCCTGTGCTGCAATCACCCTCTAGAGCCGATTGACAAACAGGCCATCTTGCACCGCTTAGAACCCCTCACCAAGCTATACTTTGACGAATTCCACATCTGCCCGGCCTGCGATCAGGTCTACTGGAAGGGCTCTCACTACGAGCGCATGCTCAAGCATATGCGACATATTGGCTTGGAATGACCCGTCGCCTCTACCTTGCTCTCTTCTTGCTCTCCACAGCAACCCTCACCTTCGAACTACACCTTAGCCGCCTCTTCTCGGTTGCTCAGTTCTACCATTTCGCCTTCCTGATCGTCAGCATTGCCCTGCTCGGCTTCGGCGCCAGCGGCACGGCCCTGGCCGTCTTTCCCACCCTGACACACACCTCCCGCCCCCACCACCGCTTGGGTATGCTCTCTCTGATGGCCGGCCTGGCCATCTCGACCTCATATCTACTGACCAACTGGCTGCCCTTCGACTCGTTCAGCATCGCCTGGGATCGGCGCCAGATCGCTGTGTTAGTGATCCATTACTTAGCTTTGGCGCTGCCGTTCTTCATCAGCGGCATGGCCGTGGGATGGTTGCTCTCCGCCTTCCCCGAAGCAGCCGGCCGAACCTATGCCGCCAACCTGATCGGCTCGGCCACCGGCGGCGCCCTAGCTTTGCTGACCCCTTCCGTGGTAGGCGGCGAAGGCGTCGTCCTGCTCAGCAGCCTGCTCGCCGGCCTAGCCGCCCTGCTGAGCACCGATCTACGCCGGCCCTCTCGGATGACCCTCCTGGCTGGCCTGCTTTGCCTCACCCTGCTGGCTTTGCTGGTGGGCCGTGCTCTAGGCCTCCCCGTGCGTTTCCTCGACCTGCGCCTCTCGCCCTACAAGGGACTATCCTACGCTCTGCGCTACCCTGATGCCCGCCTGATCTTCAGCCGCTGGAACGCCTTCTCGCGCGTTGATCGCGTGCGCAGCACCAGCATCCACTCCCTCCCCGGCCTGAGCTTCCGCTACCTGGCGCCTCTGCCATCGGTGGACGCCCTCTTCGTGGACGGCGACAATCTCAGCCAGATCCTCTCCCCAGACGCCGATCCTTCGTTCGCAGACTACCTGCCCCTCGCCCTAGCGCACCGCCTTCGTCCCTCGGCAGAGGTGCTGATCCTCGAGCCGCGCGGCGGCCTGGACGTGTTCACCTCCTTGGCTCTCGGAGCACAGCGCGTCATCGCCGTAGAAATGAATCCCTTGATCGTCGAAGCCGCTCAACCGCTCTACCGCCATCCGCGCCTGCGGGTGATCCTAGAGTCCGATCGCAGTTACCTACGCCGCACTCCAGAACGCTACGACCTGATCGTGCTCTCCCTGACCGAGTCTTACCACCCGATCCGCTCCGGCGCCTACAGCCTGTCCGAAGACTACCGATACACCGTAGAAGCCTTCACCGACGCCCTCCATCGCCTGCGCCCAGATGGCCTATTGGTCGTCTCGCGCTGGCTCCAAGATCCACCCAGCGAAGAACTGCGGGCCTTCGCCCTGGCGCTAACCGCTCTAGAAGCCACCGGAGGCGATCCTCGCGCCCAAATCATCGCCTTTCGCGGCTACCAACTGGCAACCCTCATCGTGAGCAATCGCCCCTTCTCAGATCAAGAACTTGCCCAGGTGCGGGACTTCCTCGCCCGCTGCGCCTTCGACCCTATCTATCTGCCTGACATTCGGCCGGAAGAGACCAACCGCTACAGCGTCCTGCCCCAATCCATCTACTACCAAACCTTCGTCTCCCTGCTCGAAACGCAACCTCGTCAGCGGTTCTACCACGACTACCCTTATCAGGTTCAACCACCGACCGACAATCACCCCTTCTTCGGCCACTACTTCAAGTGGCAGCAAGCCCCCCAGGTATGGGCCGAACTCGGTCAGACCTGGCAACCCTTTGGGGGAGCAGGGTACTTCGTGGTGTTGGCCCTGTTGCTCTTGGCCCTGATCCTGGCCGGCGTCATCCTCCTCCTGCCGCTATGGCTCCGCCGGCCCAGTGCGGCCACCCCGCCGGCCCGTCCCCTGACGTACTTCTCCCTGATCGGGCTAGCGTTCCTGCTGGTAGAGATCCCCCTGATCCAGCGCTTCATCCTTTACTTGGGCAACCCGGCCTATGCCTTCACAGCCGTTCTGTTCACCCTGCTCTTCTTCTCCGGCTGGGGTAGCCGCCTCAGCCACCGCCTTTCTCTGCGCTGGACCCTTCCGGCCCTAGTGATCGTGGCGCTCCTGCTGCCCCTGCTCCTGCCACACTTATTCCAAACCACACTGGGCTTGCCGCTGGCTCTGCGCCTGGCGATCACTGTGGCTGTACTAGCCCCGCTGGGCTTCCTGATGGGTCTGCCCTTCCCAGCTGGCCTCCGTTGGCTACACGAAAACTACGCCTCTTCGGCTTCATCCGCCTCCTCCTCCGTGCCTCTGGTTTGGGCAGCCAATGGCGCTGCTTCAGTGATTTCTTCTATTCTGGCTGCCTTGCTGGCCCTTACCTTTGGCTTTCAAGCTGTGCTGGTCACAGGCGCACTGTGCTACGCTGCGGCCTGGCTGGTCATGGAGTCCCCCCTTCCCCGGCGCCCGTTCCGCTCTCCACGCCCTTCCCGGTGAGCGGCACGAACCGCACCCCACCCAGATTGAAGGCTGCCAGCTCTCCCTGCCGAACCACGAATTTCCACAACATCTGATACGCCCCTGGCGGGCCGATCGGGATCACCAACCGACCGCCTTCGGCCAGTTGCGCCACCAGCGGGGCCGGCAGGTGATCTGGCGCCGCAGTGACAATGATCGCGTCGAAGGGCGCGTGTTCCGGCCAGCCGTAGTAGCCATCGCCCTGCTTCAAATGCATCGCCTCGTAGCCCAAGCGCTGCAGAGTCTGGGCGGCGCGCTCGGCCAGTTCCGGAAGGATCTCGATCGAATACACCTCCACAAATCCCAGCTCGGCCAACACCGCCGCCTGATAGCCTGAGCCCGTGCCGATCTCAAGCACCTTCTCGCCGGGCTTCAGTTCCAGCAGCTCGGTCATCCAAGCCACAATGAACGGCTGCGAGATGGTCTGACCGTAGCCAATTGGCAAGGGATGGTTGTTGTAGGCCTGAGAAAGAAACTCAGGCAACACAAACTCGTGGCGCGGCACCCGACGCATCACCTCCAACACCTGAGGGTCCTTCACCCCCTGCGCCTCGATGATCTCCACCAGCCGCAACCGCCGCTCCAGGAACGGATCGTCGGTCGGGGCCGCCGAAGCCGGCGATTCGGTTTTGGCCGCCGGCGTGGTCAAGCCAGGTTCGGCCGTGGAGGACGCCGGTCGAGGGCCCACCAACCACCGATAACCGAAAAAGCCAGCGGCGATCAACGCTAGGATCGCCACCATCCATACCAAACGTTCATGCCACTTCATGGACGATCTCCTTCAGCGATCGGCGCGGTGTGGCGGGAGGATGCTCGGCCGGATAACCGATGGGCAAGATCGCCACCGGCCGCAGCCCAGCCGGCGCGCCGATCACCGATCGAACTTGCTCTTCATCAAACGCCCCCACCCACACGCTGCCCAAGCCCAGGGCCACCGCTGCCAGCATAGCAAACGTGGCAGCAATGGTCGCATCCTGCACGGCATAGAGCGTTTCTCCGCGCCGGCCATATCGCCGGCCGGAGCGCGCCGCATGAGCACAGAACACCAACACCACGGGTGCTTGAGCCACGAACTCCTGATCGTGGGCCGCCCTAGCCAGCGCCCAACGGGCAGTTTCGGCCCGAACCCAATAGATTTCATACGCCTGCAGATTCCCTGCTGACGGAGCGGCATTGACCGCCTCAAGAATACGCCAGACATCTGCGTCGCCAACCGGCCTCCCTGCAAAGGCGCGAATCGAGCGACGTTCGCAAATTGCCTCGAACACATCCATGGTTCTGCCCCTCCCGTTCCGGGCTGTTTAGCCCAGCTCCAGCCTTGGCCGATATTGTAACGCCTCGGCCAGGTGCTCCGGATAAATGGACTCGCTGCCCGCCAAATCAGCAATGGTGCGCGCCAGTTTTAGAACCCGATGATAGGCCCGCGCCGAAAGATTGAGCCGGCTCATAGCCGATCGCAACAACATTTGACCGGTCTCGTCCAACTTACAAAATTGGCGGATCTCAGCGAGGCGCATATCGGCATTGCACAACACAGCATGGGACGAGTTTTCCGACGAGCGGAGAGCGGCAAACCGTTCCCGTTGTCGTTGCCGGGTGGCCTCCACCCGTTGACGAATAACCGCCGAAAGCTCTCCCATCCGATCGGTCGAGAGTTTCTCATACTCCAAGCGTGGCACTTCGATGTGAATGTCAATTCGATCCAAGAGGGGGCCAGAGATGCGTTTCTGATACTTGGTGACTGCTCCAGGGGCACAGGTGCAGGCCTTCACCGGATCACCGGAGTAGCCGCATGGGCAAGGGTTCATCGCCGCCACCAATTGGAAATTCGCCAGAAAGGTGAGAGAGCCTTTGGCGCGGCTGATGGTGACCACCTTGTCTTCCATCGGCTGGCGCAACACCTCCAACACGCGCGTTCCAAACTCCGGCAACTCGTCCAAAAACAGCACGCCGCGATGAGCCAGGGAGATCTCGCCTGGATGGGGAATGTTGCCCCCACCCACCAGCCCAGCATGCGAGATGGTGTGATGCGGCGCTCGGAACGGCCGATGACGGATCAAAGGCATTCCCGCAGGGAGCTGATCGGCGATCGAGTAAATCTTGGTCACTTCAAGCGACTCTTCTAGTGTCATCTCCGGCAGGATGCCGGGCAAAGCCCGAGCGAGCAGGGTCTTGCCGGCCCCGGGACTGCCGATCATCAGCACGTTGTGCCCGCCGGCTGCTGCCACCTCCAGAGCGCGCTTAGCATGTTCTTGTCCCTTGATCTCGGCAAAATCCACCGGCGCAAAAAGAGGCGCTGGTGCAATATTGGAAGGGCGATACGGCTCGATGGGGCGCAACCCCGCTAGGTGAGCATACAGAGCCGAGAGCGTGGGGGCGGGATAGACTTCCAGGTCGGGGATCAGCGCCGCTTCGGCTGCGTCCTGTTCGGCAACGAAGATCCGCTTGAATCCCTTTTCGCGTGCCGTAGCGGCCATCGGCAAGACACCGCGCGTATGGCGCACGATCCCATCCAGCGAAAGCTCCCCCACCACGATAGCATCCTTAAGAGCGTCGGGGTGAAGGTTGCCCTGCATCATCACGATCCCCAAGGCGATGGGCAAATCATAGGCCGGCCCTTCTTTGCGCACCGAGGCCGGCGCCAGGTTGACCACGATGCGCTGACGCGGGTAGGGCAGGCCGGCGTTGCGAATGGCGGTTTGCACGCGGGCGGCGCTCTCCTTCACCGCCGTATCCGGCAGACCGACGATGTCCATCCCCGGCCAGCCCTGGGTGATATCTACCTCCACCTCAACGATCACACCATCTAGACCGATAACCGCACAAGAATAGACACGAGCCAGCATGTCCTAAAGTTTAGACCAGGACGGACAAAACGTCAACTCATCAAGGCCTTGTTCAACAGGAAGCGGATAAAAAGGGGATTTTTTCACACAGAGACACAAAGACACGGGGAGGCTCTGTGGTCTACGTGTTGGGTTCCCATACGACTCACGTTGCACGGTAGGGTGGAGGCCGGCTCCCAAGCACAGGCCGACCCCGAAGGGAAGAACGCCGAGTGAGGCCAGGATCTCGCTTGCCTGGCGCGACGCTCGCGCTGTTTTTCGCGTGGTCCAGAAGCCTGGAAGGCAGCCTGGAAGATTTTTCTGCACTGCTTCCACTGCCGTCCATGGCGCAAGCAGCGTTTTCCGAACTATCCCGCTCATGCGTTTCAGTTTATCAACCCATAATTCAGCCGCTCCCGTTCAATAAGCATCCTTGACGCGCACAAGGAGAGTCCGGTAGAGCAGGCATAGGAGGGGATCAGCGATGGAATCAGTCGCCGATTCAAGGGTCAAACGGCCTTCTTATGGCTCTTCTAGAGAGAGTTCGTACCGTCCAAAGAGACTTATTGAACAAGGCCAGTTTTTCTTGACCATTCCCGATGGAAGTGATACAATCCCACACCGTTGGAGAGCGCCCCCATCGTCTAGAGGACCAGGACGCAGCCCTTTCAAGGCTAAAACCGGGGTTCGAATCCCCGTGGGGGCATAGGGGCGCTGTCAAACACACCCCATTGTGGGTGTGT
>Ga0209721_1000352_pt1 | contig 43208 bp, 45 predicted proteins | sample TshhotsprinmetaG_FD_184139 | JGI IMG/M metagenome (GOLD analysis project Ga0209721, IMG submission 184139) | Hot spring microbial communities from South Africa to study Microbial Dark Matter (Phase II) - Tshipise hot spring metaG (SPAdes)... | ecosystem: Environmental > Aquatic > Thermal springs...
CTGTTTGCGAGAGTGATTTTAGGTGGAACCTGAGAATTGGACTATATGTTTGAAAAATAAGAGAAAAATGCGAATTTTGCTCTTTGAAAAAGTGGTGAGGTTCTCGGGGCAAGAATTATCAAGGGTTTATGCAGGATTTTGGGTCAAAAAAGGGAGAAAAAATGACCAATCTCTGCAGAAAATTGGGAGGTTCTCGCAGAGGGCCTCTGGAGGCTTTGAAAATAGGGGCTTTCAGAGGGGTGCTCCTGCAATGACCTTCCGATCGGGAGGGGTTACGACACTCTCTTTTATTTTTTCTACTTTCTCCTGCTCCTGCTTCTTTACCTGCAATGACCTTCCGATCGGGAGGGGTTACGACTTGGAAGGGTTGCTCTTGCTTCCGAGACATGGAAGGCCCTGCAATGACCTTCCGATCGGGAGGGGTTACGACTTTCACTATTTTGTCTTTCTCCTTTTATAGGAAATGACCTGCAATGACCTTCCGATCGGGAGGGGTTACGACTCATCCACCGAATAGTCATTGCGAGGAGCTTTAGCGACGAAGCAATCTCAAACCTCAGAGACTGCTTCTGCCACTAAGTGCCCTCGCAGTGACGGATGGGGGAATTGAGACTGCTTCGGCCACTAAGTGCCCTCGCAGTGACGAATGGGGGAATTGAGACTGCTTCGGCCACTAAGTGCCCTCGCAGTGACGGATGGGGGAATTGAGACTGCTTCGGGTCATCGACTCCGTCGCAGTGGCGAAGGAAAAGGCCTCAAAGTGAATAAAAAGACCTATCCTTGTAGTGACAAATATGGGTTTGGCTGGCTGATAAATAACAATCAGATGTATTGAAATAGCATGAAAGGATATTTTTAGTCTACAGTGAACAAATACAGAGGACATTACTCTTTCATGAGTCTAATAAGTTGTCCAAAACCTGTGTTTATATCGACTGGAATATTTTTTGTCTTACCTTTTACTTCAATGATCCATAATTCATTTCCTTTCTTGAAGATAAGCTCAGCAAATTTGAGATCTTTGTCACTTATATTCAACTGAAGTTCATAGCAGTTAAGTGTTCAAAAATTGAAAATAAAATAAAACGCATATTATAATCTTTCTATGATTGATACGCTGAGGATATTTGAAGAGCTTAAGGATGAGATTGCTCCATCTGCTGCAAAGAAGATAGCAGAGACTATCGGAAGAGTTTTTACTGAGCTAAGGGATACAGTTATAAAAGAGGAATTTGCTGAGCTTAGAAAGATAATAGCTGAACTAGCTCAAGCTCAGAAGAGAACAGAGCAAAGAATAGAGGAACTTGCTGAAGCCCAAAAGAGGAGTGAAGGCAGGCTGGATAGACTTGAAAAAGTAGTCGAAGAGCTTGCTCAAGCTCAGAAGAGAACAGAGCAAAGAATAGAGGAACTTGCTGAAGCCCAAAAGAGGAGTGAAGGCAGGCTGGATAGACTTGAAAAAGTAGTCGAAGAGCTTGCTCAGGCTCAGAAGAGAACCGAAGAACGACTAGAAGAGCTTGCCCAGGCTCAGAAGAGAACCGAAGAAAGAGTCGAAGAGCTTGCTCAGGCTCAGAAGAGAACCGAAGAAAGAGTCGAAGAGCTTGCCCAGGCTCAAAAGAGAACCGAACAGGAACTTAGAGCACTTATCGGAGAGCATAAAAAAACCAGAGAGCAACTGGGTGGTCTTACCCACACAGTTGGATATGTGCTTGAAGACAGAGCTTACAAAGGACTGCCTGCTCTTCTTGCCAGAGACTTTAACTTAGAGATCACTGAACCTATAAAGCGGGATTACATCGAAATATCACCTGGAGTGTATGAAGAGATAAACATAATAGGCAGAGCAAGGAGAGATGGGAAAAGTTTTGTTATAATTGGTGAGTGTAAGACTCAGCTTAAGAAAGCTGATATTGATGCTTTTCTTAAGCGAGTAAGAAGACTTGAGAAGGCATTTAGTGAGGAGAGGATTCTAATTGCTGTAACCTATCAGGCATCACCACCAGTAAGAGCCTATGCAAGTGAGAAGGGAGTCAAGCTTTACTTCTCCTATGAGATGCCCCTTTGAGAATAAAGATTGCGAGCGTGGCGAAGGGATCTCATTCCATTTCTCACTAATGAGTATTGCAGTGTTCAGCCTATTATGTTAAAATCCCAAAAGCAGTGAGCATCTGTTTGCGAGAGTGATTTTAGGTGGAACCTGAGAATTGGACTATATGTTTGAAAAATAAGAGAAAAATGCGAATTTTGCTCTTTGAAAAAGTGGTGAGGTTCTCGGGGCAAGAATTATCAAGGGTTTATGCAGGATTTTGGGTCAAAAAAGGGAGAAAAAATGACCAATCTCTGCAGAAAATTGGGAGGTTCTCGCAGAGGGCCTCTGGAGGCTTTGAAAATAGGGGGCTTTCAGAGGGGTGCTCCTGCAATGACCTTCCGATCGGGAGGGGTTACGACTTACGGATACTGAAGCATTAAGGGACTTGCTACAACCTGCAATGACCTTCCGATCGGGAGGGGTTACGACTCATAGATCTTTTTTAAGTCAGTCCATTCCCCCTTTTCCTGCAATGACCTTCCGATCGGGAGGGGTTACGACCGTTTCGGCAAAGTCGTAAAAATATAGGGTTTCGCCTTCCTGCAATGACCTTCCGATCGGGAGGGGTTACGACAAAATATAGACTATAGTTCCCACCATTAATGCTGTTGTAGCGTCCTGCAATGACCTTCCGATCGGGAGGGGTTACGACTTAAAAAATTTACTTCTTCTTTCAATTTTTTTTAAATCCCCTGCAATGACCTTCCGATCGGGAGGGGTTACGACTCTCTTTTATTTTTTCTACTTTCTCCTGCTCCTGCTTCTTTACCTGCAATGACCTTCCGATCGGGAGGGGTTACGACTCATCCACCGAATAGTCATTGCGAGGAGCTTTAGCGACGAAGCAATCTCAAACCTCAGAGACTGCTTCGGCCACTAAGTGCCCTCGCAGTGACGGATGGGGGAATTGAGACTGCTTCGGCCACTAAGTGCCCTCGCAGTGACGAAGAGGTGGCCTCGCAGTGACATATTAAAGGAGGTCTTGAAGTGACGGAGGGATATAAAGACTGCTTCGTTACATCAAATTCCTCGCAGTGACGGAAGGAGGGATAGAGACTGTTTCGGGCCGTTTAGGCCCTCGCAGTGACAAAAGGGGAAAGCCTCGCAGGGATGAAAAGAGGAGGCTCAGATGGACGGTAAAATATGCATTTAGTTGATTGTCCTGTGGATGTGATGATAACATAGCTGTAGTGCCGATGAGATATGAGAAGGTGATCATTCAGAAGCCGGACTTGGATACATGCCTCACGGGGCTTATCTGTGGGGTTAAGGAGGATGATAACATCGTGGTCCTAAGCCATGACGCCGATGAGGAAGATCTCCGTAATCCCAATGTTCTTTGTATCGAGTCTGGTGGTAGTGGGCTAGCTCATCTTAACAACTTCGATCACCATGACCCAGTCAGATGCCTCCCCCCTGCCTGCAGACAGGCCTACGAAGCAAAGGGAGGTGATAACGACGAGCTTAAAAGGCTGGTCGACTATGTCTGCATGGTAGATGAGGGGCTTGCCAGTGAACATACTATAGAGTTTCCATCCCTGTCGAATATATTTTCAGGAATGCTTCTTATTGAACCTGATAAAAAGAGGCAGTTTCTGAAGGGATTGGAAATCTTAAACAGGGTTTTACAATCCCATATCGATCCATTCAGTACAATGCCAGATTTGGCTGAATGGGAAGCCTACAGGTCTGCAAAGATTGAAAATCAGTTGATGCTTTCTGAGGCACTGAAGGGATTATCAATCTACCATTCAAGGAGGGGTATCATAATTGGTTTTCTACAGACAGAGGCGATTGGTGGTCTTGAGGCGATTTTTGCTCGTGGCTGTGAAGTGGCAGTGCTTTATAATCCACGCTTTGGTATTCCTCCAGTTGTTAAATTCACCATCGCAAGCAGAAACATAGAGGTTGGGCATTTGATCGAACTGCTTCGTAAGTTTGAGGATGGCTGGGGTGGAAGGCAGAGGATAATCGGCTCCCCTAGGTCGGGGAGTAATATGAAACCAGAGGAGCTCCTCAGTCTGCTTATCGAAAACTTTTAGTTAAGCACAAGCTACTCTACCACAGGTTTTTCCAGTAGTTTTTGGGTGGTGGGTAGGTGAGTTTGACGGTGGGGAGTTTTGGGTCATCCTGTATGAACTGTATCGTGTTTGCTATCTGAACTGATCTCTTTAGTCTCTCAAGCGCCTGGGATACAGTTTGCTGACTCGCCAGAAATGAGTCATAGCTATCGTAGGATTTCCATGTGTAGTCTGAACTGCAAGGGCGTATCCAGACTCTCTTTATCTTTGAGATCATTGTGCCAAGCCCAAGAGATTTACCCATGCCAATCTTGTAGGCATAGCCGATGAGCTTTGATTCAAGAAGCAGTATGAGGGCAGATATCTCCTCTACCGAGCAGTTTTCTGCACCCACTACACCAGAGAAGGTCTCCTTTGCAGTTAATACGTGGGCAAAGTTACGGAGTTTGTGGGTGTATTCGAGATCGCTCTCAGGCATCTTTGTCATCTTATCAGTCTCTCTAATGAGCGCATCTATGTTACACTCTGTATGATTGTAGTATTTGGCACCTTTTATCTGACCGGTAGTCTTGTTAAAGTAGCCATCCACATCTCTCTTGTTTGGCTTGGGCTGGCCCTGAATTGGAAGCAGATATTGTCTTCCAATAGTATTACCCTTTCCATCAACTAACTTTACTACCTTTACCTGCTGGCTGTTGCCCTGTGCATCGAGAGGTATCTTTATCATCTCTTCTTCTAACTTGAGCAATGTCTTGCCTATTAATGTGCAGGACTTAAAACGTCCTTTGTATCCACCGTGCTCCTCACCAGTGCCAGCACCAGTCATTCCGAACATGGAGCACCTTGGGCAGAGCTCATCTGGACTTTCGCAGTGCGTGTAGCCCTCGGGGATTGCATCCTCTATGCTAAAGAGGGCTTTAAATAGAAAATTCTTCCCGATGTTTGTGACCCTGCCACCAAAGGTCTCATAGTATACAAAGTCACCCACCTTGAGGGTGTTCAGGTCTTCGTACCAGATCTTCCCCGTACCCTCTTTTTTGTAGTCTCCCATGTAGACGATTCTTTTTAATTCCTCGGGCGGGAAGAAGTTCTCTGCTTTGATGGTTCCAGATACTACATGACCATCGGGTCTGTAGAAACGATGCTTATGTTTGTTGTGATTGCTTTCAGCATTCATACCGTCTCTGTAGGGACCATAGTAGATGACCTTTCTATCCTCAGGACCTTTCTGGGAGAGTGCTACTATGATTGGAGGTTTGTAACCTCTCGGTTTCATGTCCGATATGTATGCTACATCGCCATTATTCTTTATGAAGGAGGGTAAGGTAGCCTCGTCGTAGTAGAACTCCTTAACTGGCTGGATCCGGACGTTCCTGCTTCCGTCCTCATTTGTCTCGATCCCAACGATAATTCCTGGTTTTGAGGAGCCATCCATTGCGACACGATAGCGTCTGTATTTGCCTGTGTAGTAGTAGTGGCCCTCCTCTATCTTCGGTGGATGGCCTACTATGGCAGTGACAACCCTGTAGCAGGCACCCATGATGTTTGCAAATCCATTTGCAATGGCTGATTTTACAGTGAACGGGCTGATGGCAAGTCTACCATCAATCATAAGCCATCTTTTGTTGTAACCTAAAAACTCACTGCCCATGGGGTCGATGGGTGAGGGTGGAATGTCCATGTCTGTGCAGGGATTAACAGCAACTGGTGTGAGGTTTTGCCATTCAATCTCAAAGGCTATGTCAAAGCGAGCCTCATGGAGTCTCTCATGGGATATGTGAGATGTGCGGCTTAGGCTTTCTTTATAACTGCCATCTGAGTAGAGTCTTCTTCTATGAAAGCCATAAGGTGATCTCCGGTTCGTCTGACGCTGATGGGTTGATTGCTCTCTCTGCAGCTCTCTCGGTCTACTATCTTTGAATGAAGACTTTGGATTAGTCCTGATCTCTGGTTTTGATGTCACTACTCGGGATTCACCGGCTACTGATGATCCAACAAGAATCACCTTTGTGGCATAAGCCCTGTAGCTTCGAATCTCCCGATCAAACTCAACCAAAGCACCTTCTTTGAATCTCTTTGGATCACCCTGGAGGGATTTTTTCTCGAAGAACACAATCTCTCCGCTTCCCTCTACCCTGATCTCTCCGGTAAAGGTTTGGGGGTTGATTTTTTTGATCCTTCCTTTTATGCTCATTTTCCCCTCTTTGTTGTTAGATAGATATGCAATCTAAATTCTGGCACCACTACCTCGATGGCAGAAAGCTCTCCTTTCTGAAACAACTTCGATTGCCGTAGTGGTATGACCTTATGGGTGTGCCGGTAGTAGCAGTTGAAGGCCTTTCTGTCTCCAACTGTATCTATGGATGTATGAAGCTGCCAGTGCTGGACAAAAAATCCTGTCGAATCTCTCTCAATGGATAGTTCTTCATATAGCATACCTCCATCCTCGCGCCATAGATCAGCTTCCATTACATATCCTTCGTAGCCTTTGCCCTTGTGTCTTACGCTAAGTAGCGTCTTAAGGTCATCGATTGTATCAAAGCCTTTTCCCTGCCATCTAAACTCACCCTGCGAGAAGGCAATAAAGCCATCATCCCAAGTAAGAGACTTTATTAAATCGCTTAGCTCGGAGACTGCCAAATTCTCCTTTACGCTATAGATCAGGTAACCCTGCTTAAAGTTATCCATCATGGCTGAACTTCCTCCACCTTTGTAAACATGATCTGACCCGTGCAGGTTGATGTTGCACCCAGTCTGTACCAGCCTGGAGGGCAATGGCTACTGTAACTTAGCTCTTTGAGTAATTTTTCAATCTCATCTATTAAACCCTTTGCCTCTTCCCGAGAAGTATCTACAATAATCTCAAAGTTAAAGCTACCCTTGCAGAGATATTCACTGCTAAAGAGATTTATATTTTGCATGCTGTGTTCATCAAGCTGGATGCGATGGAGCACCACAGTCTGGGCATCCTCAACCACTGCATCGGTTACTGCGATTACTCCCGCATTTCCTGCTGAGCCAAACCATCTGCACCTCTGACAGCTACAACCGTCCTTTAATGCACCTGCATCAGTGCATACGTGGATTCCCTTGGTCCTGAGTGCTCGCTCAATAGGCACTGAAAATAGTGCCTGTCTGATGGTGCGACCCGGGATTATGTATCTGTGCTCGGGTTTGCCATCTCTTATGACATGACCAACATATACATATGAGTCTGGCAGTTCTGCATATTCATTCTGCGATGGCTCTTTGGTGTGCACTGCAAGGAGCTGACCATCAAGAATGCGTGCTTTAACTATATATCTCTTCCAGGGTTTTGAGATCTCCACTGCTTTGAGCTCAGGAAGAGTCTCGCTTAGAAAACTATCTGAGCTCCAATCCCAAAGGCTATCTCTACTTAAGTCCACAGTCCTCGAGAATACATCTTGTATCTTGAGCCTTCCAAATCCATACGACCAGCCTGCACCGATGTTTTCTATGCCTGAGTTGATCACAGAAAGCGCCTTGAGGAGTTTGGGTTTAAGTTCCCTTATACTTTCACTGCTTTCAGCAAAGTATGTAAGCCTCAATTCGCCTTCAAGGCCTGCAGGTGCTATCTCGTCGTTAAAAAGGGCACCCTTAACAGTTATGCCGTAGCTTCGGTCTATCCTGTTACCAGGCCTTACGTCAGTAACAATAGTATCGATAAATGTGGCCTCTGTCCAGAGAGGAGAGACTCCCTCCTCTTCGTACTTGCCAATGGTGTGAGCAAGTGTTTGGGCGTCTCGTATCCTGAGTAAAGCTCTCCTTATGAGACTGCTCCATACATAGCCATTTACGTGTATCTTTCCCTCAGGTGTTTTTTCAACTGATGAGTCTGTGAACTCTCCCTCAAATCCAGAGCGAATCATGAGGGGTGTGGTGGTTATAAACCTTGCCTTTATCTGGAGGGCGAACTTATGTGATTTCATCCCTTTATCCTTTTATCCCACCAGTAGGTATAAAGGCTATCAAGTAGCCCTTCTATGAAGATTCTCATGAGAAGGAGATCACCAGAGTTCAGGTAACTCTCAAGCTTTTCATAGAGTGCTTTGAATCCCTGAAGTCCCTTACGCTCATACTTCTCAATTCTGTCTGCAGTAAGTTTCTTTAGGAAATCGATGTTCTGCTTTTCATTCAGGTAACCTCTCAGGAAACCAGCCTGTGAGCGAGTCATCCCATCTCCAATAAGAGCATCTCTGATCTCATCGATCTCATTCTTCGGCACTCTGATCCTCTTTAGCGCTACCCTGGACTCTGCTGGAGGCTTTAAGGACTCTAATACCCTGCCAAAACCCTGCCATGAACAAAGCTTTGACCGATATCGATTGAGTAGATCTAGCGAAGGGCTATTTATCACAGAGCCACTCTTTATGACTATCCGGGGCCTTCTCTGACGGTTAAGCATAGTGTTATAGGCTCTCTTTGTGGAGAGTCTTATCAGATTCGCTCCATCCGATGCTCTGCCAGATAGGCTCGCATAGTTGATCAATCCATCCTCAGGAGCAAAGGGAATGTCGTCTGTGACTAAAAGAGGCTTACCTGATTTTACCTCCTGTGCCTCTACAGGCTTTAGATCTACCATAAACAGACAACCGTTTATGACTGGGAGCTTCTCCGTAAGGATGGATAGAATCTTCCTCTGGATGGGAGAGCCCTTGCTGAATGAGATTGTCCCGCAGAATATAACGCCTGCTGGGATGTATTCCTGTACAAACAGACCTCCCTCCTTTAGGGTTTTGAATGACTCATCGATGCTGTTTCTTACCCTGAGATGGATGGGTAACTCGTAGGTCTTTGGCTCTGCTTCATCGCTTACAAAGACATTTTGCGGAAGCGCTGATGCCTTGGTGTTAAAGAGGTTTTCCCGCTCTATCTCCTCCTTGGCTCTACTACCTGCGAGGTCAAAGACCCTGCCTGCTTCGTCTCTCAGGGTGGTTGCAGGAGCTGGATAGAATAGGGTATCTTGGTCAGATGGTCGAGGATAGAGGGGAGAAATCTCTACGGAAGATATATCATCATGATCTGGCCATTTGCCATAGTGATCTACATAGGCCCAACAGAGCCATGCCTTTATCTTATCGGATGAGATGTAGGGCTCTGTTTTAAGGGTCTGTTCAGTGCCTGGATAGATCTGCCTGTTTCGGAAGTTTACAAGGCTGGTAAGGGATATAACATAGGTTTGTGCCTCTGGAATACTTCCTGAAGGAGATGAGATTGGCTCTTCCCGTAGTGTAATCTCACCCCTTCCGTAACCCCTTGATCTAAAGGCACCAAAGCCACTTAGTAGTTTGGTAGACTCATTAATGAGTCTCTTTGCCCTGTCAAACTCCTCATCTGTGAAATCGCCGTAGAGATAAATGGTTGATGCAAGTATCTGTCCCTCAAGATATGCCATCTCAAGGCTTACAAGCATGTGCTCCCGAACAGTGCGATCCTCCGTAACCTCTATTCTTGGCTTTATCTGAAAGAGGCTGTCACTCCATTGACTCCTGTCCTTTAACTCAAGGTCAGTGACAAAGACCTTAGAAGGTTGCCTTGTATGATTAGAGGGCTGATTCTTATCGCCAAATACGTAGGATACGAAGCCTTCATCAAATTCAGATGATTGAATCTTAGAAAGCCAAAAAGCAGCCATCTTTAGGTCTCCATGGACCTGTGTGTCAGGATAGATGGGATATTCCCGTCCGTCCATCACCTTTTTAAGATGTGGATAGTAGCCAAAGGAGCCCTTCTCACCACCGGAGGTGAACCAGTAACCCTTTGCCTTAACCTCTAATGTGAACTTGCAGAGTCTAGTTCTTCTTCCCTGCATTGTCGTGATAGAGCCTTATTAACTCAAAAAGTGTAAAGAGTCTTGATACACTGAGAGTTCCATCTTTTCTGAGCCTCGGTTCCAGTATCAGCTTGTTATGAAGGGAGTCTCTATCACCTGATGCTGCTGGCATCCTTTTTAGAAATGTCTCGAGCATCTTGCCACTTTCTTCAGCACTCTCAGCCTCTGAGGCAATCTCCACCCCCCTTGATACTACCTGCTGGATGTAGGATGACGAAAGACTGCTGAAAGATTCAGTCATTTCATAGTAGTCTTCGAAAGTGATGTAATCGTCCCTCTTCTCAATGAAGAGAGGTTTATCGAGAGGGATTAAACTCTCGAGCACAGGTTGCTCATCTGTGGAGAGAACTCTCCAGTTTACACTGTTTCCCATCCTTTGAGTCTTCTTCTTTGCTTCTTTCATGAGGCTCTCTGAGAGCTGATGGATCTTCCTAAAAGGAGTATGAAGGGGCACCACCACAAAGGCACCACCGAAACTGTGAGGCTTGAGCTCCTTTCCGAATTTTAACCTCTCTCTCAGAGATTCAAGATAGTCTATGTTAAGGGGATGATTCTTATCTACCTTAACCTCGTTCTCCATGAGTCTATGCAGACTTCTTGACAGCGCCAGTGTAAAGGGGAGGATATACTTACTGTTCATAACAATGCAAAGGTCATCTCCTCCACCGATAATGATCCTAAAGGGAATATACTCCCTTTCATCCTCCTCAGATCGGACCGTTGCTGTCCGAAATGTATCAATAAGGGCAGAGGTAATGAATTTTATGTTAAAGTCTGTGACTCTACTGAGCAGTCCATTGATATTCTCCTCATCCACGGAGAGCCAGAGGGGAATCTTATCTCCCATGTTGTTTATGTCTGATGCCCAGACTGCCATCCTCTGTGTTTCCTTACCATTATTTGATGTGGTAAAGAGGTTTTCGAAATTACGGGGTATATGGGGTTGGCTATCGGGCGGGAATTGTTTCAGGAACTCTCTGTAGATCCGCTCGATTGATGTAAGAGTGTCCGAAGAGGTCACCGCGAGTGGATTGATCTTTGAGTGCTCAAAGCTTTCATGGCAGAATCTGCAGATTCTGCTATTACTGTCCCAGCCATGCTCTGATGGATACTCACCACATTCATCGCATACCTGTAGGTGAGGATTGTAGGTGTATCCATAGCCTCTGAAACATCTCTTCGATTCTGAGAGTTGCTCGATCAATCCACGGTTATCCTCTTTTCTCAAGGCACTCCTTAGAGTGTCTGCTGCAACAATCTCTGAACACTGAAACTCAAGCATCGGCAGGGTTGTTGACAGCATCTTTATGATTGCCTCTTTTGCCCTCTGGGCTGATGTGAGATCTCTAAATGATGCAGTAAACTTACCACCGGCTGATATGAGTACCGTTCCAGAGTTTCGCTTAGCAATGTCTGGCATCTCTATCTCATTCAGCTTGGATAACATCTGACTGATGCCAGCCATCGACCATAGGCGATCATGCCTGATAACGGTCTTCTGAATCGCTGAGTACTGCATCGAGAAATAGTAATTCATCTCCCTCTCCAGCAAATTAGGCAATTTTATACAATAATTGAAAAAATAGTCAATATGCGCATTAGCTCATAGAAAATGTCTCCGAAATTAGGTTGGTTAGATCAAAATAAAATGTCTCCCAAATTGTAAAATCCCATCTTGTAAGGAATTTACAAGGAGGCGATAGAGAGATATTGGATTTTTTATAATTCCGAGAGACCTCAACATAGTCCTCAGGGTAAGACGCTGACAGAGGTATTCAGGCATGATAAGTAAAAATAATCTCTGGGTGCATAAAAGATAAGAAACTAAAAATTCTTATTTATAATGTTCCAAAAACGGCGCATATAAAGATTTTTTCCTACCAGACACAATTAAATATACCCTACCCTATACAACCATCAGGAAAAAATTTCCTCAAATGCCTTGAGCTTTCAGTCTTTTTCCAACAATATATGCCTGTCCCACAGATATACATGCATCATTACTGGGCAAAAATTTATGATAAAGAGGAAGGATTCCCATTTTTCGTAAAGCCTTAATGCTTTCTCTTATAAGATAGGCATTTTGAAAAACTCCTCCACTTAACCCTACTTTATCAAAGCCTATTCTTGCCCTAAGAAAATCTGTAACCTCTAAAATCATTTTTACAATGGTATTATGAAATTTCCATGCTATTTGTGATAAACTTTCTCTTTCAGAACCCTTTTTAGTGCATAACACTTCTTCTATCACTTTTTCAACCATTGGTCTATAATCAATCACAACTCTTTCCATTGAAGAAGTGATTAATTCAAAGGGATAGCAATCTTTTTCGGTAAAAAACCATCTCTCATCAATAAGACTTTCAAGCGCAATTGCTGCTTCAGCTTCAAAGGTATTAAAATGGCAAACACCAATAAGAGAAGAACTACCATCAAAAAGCCTTCCCATCCCAGAAGAAAGAGGACTAAATGATGCAACTTTTTTTATCTTTAACAATTGTCTAATCTTTTCTTCCTCAAGCACTTTACCTGGTGGTAGTCTCTTAATCAGAGAAATGTCCTCTCCAAAGGTTTCTTCCAAAAGAGAAAGGGCAATACGGGAACATTCTTTTATTGATTTCTCTCCACCTATCAAAGGAATTCCCTTTAAAGTGGCAAGTCTTTCAAAACCATTAATATGGCAATATAAGAACTCACTTCCCCAGATTGTGTTATCCAACCCAAATCCTGTACCATCAAAGGCTATTCCGAAAAGCTCATCAAGTCCGTATTCAGCCATAAGGGAGGATATATGACTGTAATGATGCTGAAGATAAAACAGAGGTATACCCTTTTCTTCTGCATAATTTTTTGCCCATTCAGTGGAGAAATACATTGGATGTAAATCACATCCTATAGCCATAGGCTCTATGCGATAAACACTTTTAAGATTTTTGAACACCTCTTCGTAAAACTCTAGTGTCTCCATATTTTCCATATCGCCAATATGTTGACTAACGATAAGTGAGTCTACCTTTATTAGAGTAAAAGTATTTTTTAAATCAGCTCCCGCACCCATAACTTCTGGTAATTCTTCTTGAAGAGGTATTGCCTTAGGAACAAATCCCCTTGCTCTCCTTATGAAGTAAATATCACCCTCCAGTTCTCTTACTACTGAATCATCTACTCTCATAAATATCTCTCTATTGTGAATAAGAAAAGCATCTGCCACATCTTTAAGCTTTTCAAAGGCCTCTTCATTTTTAATAATTATTGGCTCCTCTGATATGTTGCCACTTGTCATTACAAGAACTTCGAAGTGAGGTATGAAATTCTCCTTATCTGAGCTCGATGGATAATAAAAGAGCAAATAATGAAGAGGCGTATAGGGAAGCATAAAACCAAGATAACTATTTAATGGCGCAAGTTTTTCTGGTAAAGAACAATCAGGCCTTTTTTTTAACAGAACTATGGGGCGCATAGGTGAAAGAAGAATATTCCTTTCTGCGTCAAAAACGTAACAGAACTTCTCCATTAATTCTATTTTAGGAGACATTAGAGCAAAAGGCTTGTTACTTCTCTTCTTTCTCCTTCGTAGGGTTTCTATGGAAGCTTCATTTTTCCCATCGCAACACAGATGAAATCCTCCAAGTCCTCTTATCGCAAGGATTTTGCCATTTTTAATTAGTTCAATGGCAGTTGAAATAGCATCATTCCTTACTTCCTCTACTCCATCGCTTGTTTTAATAAAAAGTTTAACCTGCGGTCCACATACAGGACAGGCATTTGGTTGAGCGTGAAATCTTCGATTAGTTGGGTCTTTATACTCCTTTAGACACTCTGGGCACATCTTAAAAACATCCATTGTTGTATTAGGTCTATCATAGGGCACTTTAAGGGTAATCGTATAACGGGGCCCGCAATTGGTACAATTGATAAATGGATATAGATATCGTCTATCTTCACGAGAAAAAAGCTCTCTCAAACAGTCTTCACATATGGATACATCTTCTGAAACATGTGTAAATCCTGTATCATCAATACTTTCAATAATTGAAAAATCGTCGTACTCCACAAATGGAAGCTCCTTAATCTCTATTGAGTAAATCTTCGACAAAGGAGGAGGTTCTCTCTTAAGTGTTTCAAGAAATTCCTCTATTTTTTCTCCCTCTATTTCTAAAGTAACTCCCTTTGAAGTGTTTGTTACAAAACCCTTGAGATTAAGTTTTCTGGCAAGATTATATACGAAGGGCCTAAAGCCAACTCCCTGTACAACTCCTCTTATCTGAAGGTGAAGTCTCTTCATCACTTAAAATAACATTAAAGCATTTACAGGATAGAAGCTTTTTCTATGAATTGGAGAAGGACCAAACTTGTGTAAAGCTTTTATATGTTCTTTCGTAGCATATCCTTTGTGTTTTTCAAAACCATATTGGGGATAATTTTTATGGTAATTTCTCATCAGATTATCCCTTGTTACTTTCGCTATAATACTTGCGGCTGCAATAGATGCACTTTTTCTGTCTCCTTTTATAATAGCCCTATAGGGTATTTTTATTTGAGGAAGTTGAATAGCATCAACTAACAAAAGAGAAACATCCTTAGACAAGTTTTCGATAGCATTTTTCATTGCAAGGCGAGTGGCTTCAAGAATATTTATCCTATCAATTACATCATTTTCAATTATTCCAACACCTACATAGGCCTTAGAGAGTATTTCTTCAAAAAGTTTTTCTCTTTGAACAGAGTTTAATTCCTTTGAATCCCTTATACCTTCAATAAAAACTTCTTCTTTAAAACAAACACAGGCAGCTACAACTGGTCCAGCTAGAGAACCCCTTCCTGCCTCATCTATTCCAGCAATAATCCTAAATCCCTGTGAGCGAAAAGAATCATCGAAGGCAAAAAGGCTCATGCCTTCTGATAATCGGTCTTTTCTTTAACCTTTGCTTCTTTTCCTCTCTTAGTTCTTAGATAGTAAAGTTTGGCTCTTCTTACATCTCCTCTTCTTACAACCTCAATCTTATCAATTATAGGGCTGTGAAGAGGAAATACTCTTTCAACTCCTACTCCAAAGGAAATTTTTCTAACAGTAAAGGTCTCTCTCAAACCTCCTCCTCTGCGAGAGATAACAACTCCCTCGAAAACCTGAATTCTCTCCTTATCTCCCTCTTTTACTTTCACATGAACCTTTACAGTATCTCCTGGATTAAAATCAGGGATCTCGGTTTTCTTAAATCTCTCTTCTATGGATTTAATGATTAACTGGTTCATATCTGCCCTCCAAAATTTTTTCGTTTATCTCAGAGCAAAGCTCTTTAAGAATTTTCATGTCTTCAGAAGATAAATCTTTAAGTAAATCAGGCCGTTTTTGTAATGTGGCCCTTAAAGCCTCTTTTTTCCTCCACAGGGCTACTCTTTTATGATCACCACTTAAAAGAATAGAAGGAACCTTCATCCCATCAAACTCATCAGGTCTCGTATAATGTGGATAATCTAAACAACCTTTCATAAAAGAATCCTCTTTAGCTGACAGTTCATCTCCTAATGCACCAGGCATTAATCTAACAATAGTATCTATTATAACCAATGAAGCTAATTCTCCACCACTTAAAACATAATCACCAATTGATATTTCTTCGTCAACAAAAGCTTTTACCCTCTCGTCAATTCCTTCATATCTTCCGCAAATTAGAACCAGTGGTTCTTTTTTTTCAAAAAATTCCACGGCTAACTTTTCATTAAATATTCTTCCCTGGGGAGAAAGAAGAATAATCCTACTTTCATTCTCTGTTTCTTTTATATGCTTAACGGCATTATAAAAAGGTTCAACCTGCATAACCATTCCAGAACCACCACCATAGGGATAGTCATCAACTTTTTTATGTTTATCAGATGTGAAATCCCTCAAATTATGTACTTTTAATGAAGCAATCCCCTTTTGTAGAGCTCTTCCGATTACGCCAAATTTAGCATAGCATTCTATGACTTCCGGGAATATGGTTATAATATGAAAAATCATCCTTTTATTTTATTCTCAAAAGAAAAGGGCGTGCTTTTCACGCCCTTTATTTAATTCTCTTATGATGGACTATTCTAAAATTTCAAGGACACATCTTTTGCCAACTTTTGTGCCCGCAGCACCCAAGATTGTCCTCATAGCCCTTGCAGTTTTTCCCTGTTTTCCTATAACCTTTCCAAGATCACTTGGAGCAACTCTGAGCTCATAAACTGTAGTTTTCTCACCCTCAATTTCTGCAACCTTAACCTCTTCTGGTTTGTCAACCAGTGACTTGGCCATTGTCTCAATGAGTGTCTTCATGCTCATGTTCTAACCTCCGTGCAAAAAGAGTAGTAAATACCCATCTGGGTATGTTAAGAAGAAACAACTCCAATCAACTTCTTTACCGTATCAGAAGGCTGTGCACCTTTCTGAAGCCAATAATTAATCCTCTCCATATTAAGATTAATCTCTGCTGGCTCTGTTTTAGGATTATATGTTCCTACAATTTCAATAAATGGGCCATTTCTACGGGCTTTTGCATCTGCAATCACTACTCTGTAGAAGGGCTTTTTCTTTGCTCCCAATCTCATCAATCTTATTCTGACCAATTTTAACCTCCAAAAAGTATTAATCCATTAACTTTTAAATATATTATATTACACCAATTAAATGCAACTATTCCTGTAAATTTTCTGATAAAAATTTAAAAATTTCAAAGGCAATATCCTCAAAATTATATCTCTCTGAAATATCGAACCATCTGATATCTTTCTCTTTTCTAAACCACGTAAACTGTCTTTTTGCATAGTTCTTTGTTCTTTTCTTTATGAGCCTAATAGCTTCATCCATCGAATATAGATCTGCCAGATAATTGGCTATCTCCTTGTATCCAATTGCCTGAAGTGCTGGAAGAGGAGAATCCGTATTGCTATTTATTTTTATTAAGCTTAAAACATATCTCACCTCTTGAATCAAGCCTGCTTCAATCATCCTGTCAACTCGTGATTCAATTATTTTATATAGTTCTTTTCTTTCTCTGGTAATCCCAATTTTAAAAAAATCATATGGTAAAGCTCTACTTCCACTTTTTTGTAATTCGCTAATACTGATTTTCCCTAAAAAATATACCTCAAGGGCTCTAACTATTCTTCTTAAGTCATTAGAGGAAATCCTTGAGGCAGCATCAGGGTCAACATGTTTAAGAATATTATAAAGCTTACCTATTTCTCTCTTTTCCTCTGCTAATAACTTTCTCCTTAAATTCCAATCTGCATCAGGACCCTCAAAAATACCCTCAGTCATTGCTCTCAGATATAAGCCAGTACCTCCAACAATAATAGGAATTTTGCCTCTATTAATCACATCTTCAAGGACTAACCTTACCTTTTCAATATAACTACCTGTACTAAAGTATTCCCAAGGATTTGCGATGTCAATCATATGATGAGTAATCCTTGACCTTTGCTCGAGAGACGGTTTTGCTGTTCCTAGATCCATGTATCTATAGATTTGCATTGAATCAGAGCTAATTATTTCTCCATTTAAAAGCTCAGCAAGTCGAATTGAAATATCAGTTTTTCCAACACCTGTTGGGCCAAGTAAAATAATAACTCTTTTTTTCATCTATTTATTATATCTTATAAACTTTTTAGATAGAGGAAAAAACCATTAATTGCATAGATAAAAAACCTTGATAAATAGACTAGTGCAGATTATAATAGAAAAAATGGATTTAATTGCTCTATTAGGATTAATTATAGGGATCGGTGCTGTTGTTGCAGGAAATATTGCAGAAGGCGGAACCACAGCTCACCTTGTGCAACTGGCAGCAGCTATTATAGTTTTTGGAGGGACATTAGGAGCGGTTCTTCTAAGTTTTCCTATGAGAGATTTAACAGTTGCTCTAAGAAGTCTAAAGTTTATTTTTTTAAATAGACAGGTAAATTTCGACGAAACCTTAGAGACTATAATAGACCTCCTTATAATTGCACGAAAAAGAGGAATCTTAGCTCTCCAAGAAGAAGTAAATAGAATATCGGATCCTTTTCTTAGGCGCGGAATCAATTATGTAATAGACGGAATCTCGCCTGCGATTATTCGGGATACCCTTATTCAAGAAATAAATGCTTACGAAGATATTATAAAAAGAGCAGCAAAGGTCTATGATGCAGCTGGTGGCTATGCTCCTACAATAGGCATAATCGGAGCAATTCTTGGCCTCATACACGTGCTAAAAAATGTAGCTGAGCCCTCAAAAATAGGAATAGGAATAGCCACTGCATTTGTTGCAACTATTTATGGAGTTGGATCAGCAAACCTGTTATTTATACCAGTCGCTAAAAGAATTATAAATAAACTTGAGGATGAGGTTTTGCTGATGGAGCTTATGGTTGAAGGAATTTTAGGAATAGAAGCTGGCGTTAATCCCTATTTTCTTAGAGCTAAGCTAGAATCGTTTATTCAAGAAAGACAGTTAGAAAGACTATGAGACAAAGGAGAAAAAATAAAGACGAGGAGGATAACATCCATCGCTGGCTGATTTCCTATTCAGACTTTCTAACTCTGCTTTTTACCTTCTTCGTTGCCCTCTATGCCCTATCTACTGTTGATATTGGCAAGGCTGAGAAAATGACAAGTTCACTGAGAAAGGTTTTTAAAGTGATTGATGAACCTATTCCTTTTGAAGAAGATCGAAACAAAGCTGTAATAGAAGACTTAAGAAAAATCTTAAACGATGTTTCAGGTGTATCTATAAAATTAGAAGCAAGAGGTATTGTAATTTCACTTCCAAGCTCACTACTTTTTGATTCTGGTTCAGCTTCTATTAAACCTGAAGCTATAGATGCACTCACAAAAATTTCGGAAAAACTAAAAGAAATTCCGGGTAAGATAAAAATAGAGGGACATACAGACAATGTGCCCATTTCCTCTTCAATTTATAAATCAAACTGGGAACTTTCATCAGCAAGAGCCTCATCGGTATTACACTTTCTTCTTGAGAGAGGTCTATCTCCTGATAGATTTTCAATAGCAGGATATGGAGAATATCGCCCTATTGCTCCAAATGATACAGAGGAAGATAGAGCAAAAAATAGAAGGGTTGAACTTATCATAGAGAGGTAATTATAATGGATAATATGACAGAAAAATCTCAAAGAGAATACTCAAGAGTTGATGCCTCTATTCCCTTAGGAATAAGGCCTATAACAAATGAAGAAAGACAGAGAGTAAAATCGAGAATTTCAGGAGATGTCACATTAAGGGAGCTTCCTTTTGATGAACCTTCAGATAAGGTTCTTGCAGAGTGGCTAAAACTCATAAATTCAAAGCTTGACTATCTTTTAAATGCTTTTAGCTTACAACAGGAAGGATTTCACTGCTTACCTGTTTATGATGTAAACATAAGTGGAGGTGGAATGAGCTTTATCTATGAACCTCCTCAAGAAATAGGCTCTGTAATTGAATTTAAAACTGTCCTTGATAGTCCATCGCCTATAGCCCTTTATCTTTATGGAGAAGTGGTTAAATGTGAAAAAATAAACGAAAATTATAGAATAGCAGTAAAATTTATCAATATTGAAGAAGATATAAGAGATCACATTATAAGATTCGTCTTTCATCGCCAGAGGCAACTTTTAAGACAAAAAAAGGAAATGCTCAAATGACAGTAATTGTGGGGATAGTTGTCGTTATTGGTGCTGTAGTGGGTGGTTATGTAATGGAACATGGAAACCTATCAGTTCTTTTTCAACCGGCCGAGATAGTTATTATTGGTGGCGCAGCGCTTGGTGCTTTAATTATTGCATCACCTCCAAATGTATTAGTAGGAGTTATCAAAGGAACCTTAGGAATTCTAACTGGAGGTAAAAGCTACTCTAAGAAAGATTATCTTGAAATGCTTCTTCTTTTAGCAGAGTTATTTACCAAAATCAGAAAAGAAGGTCTCATATCAATAGAACAGGATGTGGAAGAACCAGAAAACAGTGCAATCTTCTCAAAATATCCGAAGTTTTTAAAAAATCACCATGCCCTTGGCTTACTTACAGACACTTTAAGAACTGTAATGACAACCACTGTATCTCCATATGAACTCGAAAGCATTCTCGATAATGAACTTGAAACATTACACGAAACAGAATCTGCTCCAGTAAAAAATCTATCAAATATGGCAGATTCTTTACCAGGTCTTGGTATTGTTGCAGCAGTTTTAGGAGTTGTCCTTACCATGGGAAAAATGAAAGAGCCTCCTGAAGTTATCGGACATTCTGTAGGAGCAGCTCTTGTTGGAACATTTATGGGAGTCTTGCTCTGCTATGGATTTGTAGGTCCTCTGGCAAGAAGACTCGAATCTTCTGTAAATCAGGAAAAAGAATATCTTCAGGTCATAAAAGCTGCTTTAATTTCCTTTGTAGGTGGAGCCGCACCACAAATAGCTGTTGAATTTGCAAGACGTAGCATTCCTGCCCATGTTAGACCCTCTTTCCATGAACTTGAAGAAGAGATAAGGGCTATGAAGAGTGGCAGATAAGCAAAAAACAACGATAATAGTAAAAAAGATAAAAAAAGGCCACGGAGACCATCATGGCGGTAGCTGGAAAGTAGCCTATGCAGACTTTGTAACTGCAATGATGGCTTTTTTTCTGTTGCTCTGGCTTCTTTCAATGTTAGATCCCATCAAAAGAGCAGCAGTTGCGGATTATTTCAGACATTTTAACCTCTTAGAATCGGGCCGTTCATTTATGGAAGCATCTTCAGCGATTCAAAAAGAAATTAAAACGACCCTTGAAGAATCTGCTCCGGGTGAAACCCCTGCAGAAAAATTTAAGGACATGATGAAAAGAGTGATAGAAGAAAGACTAAAAGAACTTAAAGACCATATAATGATTGATACTGTTGAGGGTGGAGTTAGAATTCAGATTGTTGACCTTGAAGGAGACCCAATGTTTCCTTCTGGCTCTTCTGAACCCACTAAAAAGGCTAAAGAAATCCTTAAGGTCGTTGCAGAAAATATTAAAGATGAAAAAGGCAAAATAGCTGTAGAAGGACATACAGATGCTGTTCCATTTAGGAAGGGGAGAATCACAAACTGGGAACTTTCAACGGACAGAGCATCTTCTGCTAGGAGAGAACTCGAAGAAAATGGGGTAGATCCAGCAAAAATAGCAAGGGTGGTTGGATATGCTGATACTCTTCCACTAATTCAGGATGATCCAAAAGATCCAAGAAACAGAAGGATAAGTATTATTCTAATGTTTGAAAAAGGACAAAAACAAAATACGGAAAATCTTATTCAGGGAAAACAAGGTTAAGAGCATTTTTAATAACTTTTATCTCAACTGGAGCCTTTCCAAAATAATCACCATCGATCTGAACATGCGCATCTCCAGAAATTTTCAAATTTTCTGCACGAAGGTATTCAACTTTTTTCATACCTAGATGCTTTCCTAAAATAACCGCTAAAATTTGCATCATTAGCCCTACTCGGGACTCTGTTTTTGATAGAAATATCCAAAGTTCTGGTTTCCGTAAATCAGCATCTGGAGCAATTTTAAAGTTACCACCATAACAGGAAGCCTTACAAATTACAGCATTGTATCCTTTTTTTCGAACTCCGTCTGTTAATTTTAATTCCTTAGGTTTGTATTTTAATAAAGTTTTTATACCACTTATGATATAAGCAATTTTTCGTAAATATCTCTTTTGCTTGAGATCAACATTATAGACCGCTTTACCATCAAATCCTACTCCAGCCATGAGAATAAAGAATCTTTGCTTTTCCTTATTCTTTATCTTTGCAAGATGAATTCTATCAACCCTTCCCTTTATTGCTAAGTCCACAGCCTTTTTCATGTCTTTAGGTATCTTCAGTTCCTTTGCAAGTACAGAGGTTGTTCCCATCGGAAGAATTGCCAGTGGCACCTGGGAATGAACAAGACCATTAACTATTTCATTGTATGTTCCATCTCCTCCTGCACCAAGAACAATAACTTTTCTATTACCATACTTCTCTACTATTTCCCTCGCAAATATTTCTCCGTCTCCTCGTTTTTTGGTGAGCAAAATCTCAAAAGGGATTCTCTGTTCCTTCAAAATTTCTGAAGCTTTTTTTATTTTTTCTACTGCTCCACCACCTGCAATTGGATTTCCAATCAAAAATATTTTTTCGTATCTCATACTACTATCACCGGAACCTTTTCAAGGAAATTTATCAATTTCTCAATATTACATGGAGTTTTAACAAAAAAAGCTCGGCCTCCATAAGTATCTCCTCGTTTTTTTATATTGGTAATTCGCAGATATCCAAAATCTCTTGATGCAATGTAACCTGTAGTGTAATCCGGATTATCGGAAATACATAACTCTCCTACAATTTCAGGACAAAAGGCAACCTTTGAAGCAATTGTTAGAGCTTCTATAACCCTATAAGGCTGGTTAGAGAGGTTTTTAACTTTTGCTAAAATTCTCTTTCTTTTTGACTTATCCATATGAACTCTGGACACTCTTACACCTCTTTCCTTATTTTCTTCAAGACGCTCACCTGTGACTAAATCAATTAAGGTTGCTCCTCTCATTTCAAAATTTTTAATCACTTCAAAGGCTGAACAACAAGCCTTTTCTGATATTCCTAATGAAATCAACCTTTCCTTTATAAACAAAAAAGCCTCTTTTTCATCTTTGCAAATATGGGTTTTTAATGGAAGAGCTTCAATATAATCTATTTCTCCCTCTATTTTCTCAACTGTTAGAACTATTTTATCTGGTAGACCTCGCGGATGCTCCATAGCTCTTCTAAGAAATCTTTTAAGAACTTTCTCTATTTGGTATTGCTCATAAATACCCTCTGCTCCTGAGATATGCTTTTCTCTTCCTTCTTCATTTACCGATGATCGCATTCTAACAGACCACATCATCAACCTCAAATCCATGATTTTCTATAAACCTTAGGTCATCTACAAAGTGTCTCCCTGAGGTTGTAAGATAATCTCCAGTCATAAGGGCATTTGCTCCTGCAAGAAAAATCCAGCTTGCAAAATCACCAAGAAGGAGTCTACCTCCGCATATCCTTATGTCCTTGGATGGAAGAATAGATCGGAAAAGAGAAATAATCCTTAATGCCTCCATAGGTTTAAGAGGTTCTCTATCCTCAAGGGGTGTTCCCTTTATAGGATGGAGGAAGTTTATGGGAACCGAATCTATATCTAAATCCCTCAAAAACAATGCAAGCTCAACTCTATCATGCCATGACTCTCCCATACCAAAGACGCCGCCAGAACATATTGAAATATCAGCTTTTTTTCCGTATTCGATGGTTCTCACTTTATCCTCAAATTTATGGGTCCTGCAAATTTTTTCAAAAAAGCTTGGAGAAGTCTCTAAGTTACAATGAAGTCTTTCAAGTCCGCAATCTCTAAGAAAACACACCTCATCGTAATTTAAAAGTCCTAGAGATGCACAGGTTCCAATTCCTTGTTTTTTAATGACTTCTATGGCTTGGCCTATTTTTTTTAGCTCTCTTTTAGATGGATTTCTACCACTTATTACTATGGAAAATCTCTTAACTCTGTATTTTTTAGCTTCAAGGGCTTTCTCTAATATTTTCTCTTCATTAACTAAAGGATAGGTTGGTGCCTTAGTTTTATATCTTGAAGATTGAGCGCAAAATATACAGTCCTCACTGCAACGACCACTCTTAGCATTTATGATGGCACAAAGTTCAATCTTTGAGCCTTTGTATTTTTCCCTAATACTATTTGCATCAAAAAGAACAGAATAAATATCCTTTTGCATTATTCTCTGGATAATTTCATCTTCTAAGCGGTTTTCCTTTTTGTTTTTATATACCAAGTTATGGTTCCTTATTTTTTATAATTCTTGTGTATCTTAAGTCCCTCAGAATTATCTTCCTACTTTTTACTGCGATAATTGAAAGAAAGATAAGAAATAACACTATAAATACTCGGGCTATTATTTTTGTTGATTCTGTTACCATAATTATTTTTCCAAAGTCCTTTATTACCCAGAAATAGATAATAAAAAGCAAAAAAAGAGGCGAAACAAATGCAATAACATAAACAAAAGCCTTCGGAAGCTTTATGGTGCAATTCTGTTTCAACTCGTTATAGAAATTATCTATACCAAATATCCATATAAAAACAATTATTTCAATTAACCCAAAGAAAAGAAGCATAACACATCCTGCCCAGAAATCAAGCTCATCGATAAAATGAGGCACAAAAGCTGAGAAATGAGCACCAATTGTTACCAATATCATAGCCACAGCTACTGCCTTTGAGTGTTCCCACTTCATTTCATCTTCAAAAAGAGCTATTAGCGGCTGAATCAAAGCCAAAGATGAAGTAAGCGCTGCAAGAAAAAGTAAAAAAAACCAAATAAAAGAGACCAATCCACCGAATGGTAAATTCATCAGTACCGCAGGCATGGTCATGAATCCAAGCCTAAATGTTCCCTCTTTTGCAAGCTCAGGAATAGCAACAGCAGAAAACATTGCAAAGGCTGCTGGGATGGCTATTGATGCTCCTATTACTAGCTCTATAAATTCATTAATACCCGCTGTCCAAAACCCAGCTTTAACAACATCTTCACGAGGTCTTACATAACTGGCATATACAGCAATTGCTCCCATTCCAAGAGAAAGGGTGAAAAAAATCTGACCTGAAGCCTCAATCCAGACTGTAGGATCAGTAATTCTCGAAAAATTAAGATTATATATGAATTTTAAACCTTCCACACCAGCCCAATCTCTTGTAGATAGAGCAACTATTGCTAAAAAGATTCCAAACAATAAAATCGATGGCATTCCTACTTTAGCAATTAATTCTATTCCTCTTACTACTCCTCTTTGTAACACAACCCAATTTATTGCAATAGTTATCAAGAGAAAAAAGTAGGCAAGAATCGATGGATAGGTATAATCCTTGAAAAAACTCACATAAGGCCTTACAGCCTCATGTGGATCAGAACTAACAACCGGTGCAGGTATTTGATTAAATAGAGATAGAAAGGCAAAACCAAGGGTCCAGGATTCAATATAAATGTAATACATACATATAAGAACAGGAATAGCAACTCCCACAGAGCCAAGAATTCTCGACCAGTTGCTGTGATTAAAAAAAAGACCTAAAATTCCTGTCATTGATCCATGTCCATGACGGCCTGCGTATCGTCCAATTACCCATTCTACAATCATTAGTGGCAATCCCATAAGCAAAAAGGCAATAAAGTACGGAACCATAAAGGCTCCACCGCCATAGAGAGCTGCCTTAGATGGAAATCTAAGAATATTACCTAATCCCACAGCATTACCAGCAGCTGCAAGAATCACTCCTATTCTTGATCGCCACCTTTCTCTTTTACCCATCCTAAGAGTAATCTCCTTCTCTTGTGTTAATTTATTTATTATAATCAATATTTTTTGCCATTTAAAGTAGCTCTTCTGAAAAGAGTGATTAACAAAAGCGTATAGCAAATTTTTTCCAGACCATTAAATTCACCAATAAATGTCACATGTAAATCTCCGATTTTGCTATACTTTTAAGTTATAATAATTAAATGCAATTTGAACCAAAATGGATAGCCTGGGAGATCACCCGTAACTGTAATCTTCGCTGTATTCATTGTAGATCTTCCTCCGAAGAAGTGGTAAAAGAACATCCTCAACCTGAAAAAGAGGAATGTTTGAGAATAATTGATGACATAACTTCCTTTGCTAAACCTGTTTTAGTTCTAACAGGCGGAGAACCATTACTTCGCAATGATTTTTTCGATATTGCTGAGTATGGAAGGAGCAAAGGCTTAAGAGTGTGTCTTGCAACAAACGGCACTTTAATAAATGACGAAATATGTAAAAAACTTAAAGAAGTAGATATAAAAATGGTATCTCTAAGTCTCGACGGTCCAAATGAAGACATACACGATAACTTCCGTCAGCAAAAAGGAGCTTTCAAGGGAATGTTAAATGCCTCAAAGTTACTAAAAAAACATCAAATTCCTTTTCTGATAAACTCATCATTCACAAAGCGAAACAAAGATTCTATTTCAGAGGTTTATAAATTAGCTAAAGAACTTGGAACAACAGCCTGGTATATGTTTATGATCGTGCCCACTGGAAGAGCTGAAGAACTCATCGAGGAATTAATAAGTAACGATGAATATGAAAGAATTCTCAACTGGCACTACGATATGGAAAAGGCAGAAAAGGACATTCTTGTAAGACCAACCTGTGCTCCCCAGTATTATCGCATTATCTATGAAAGAGCAAAATTAGAAGGAGAAAAATTCGAAAGAAGGTCTCTTAAATTCTCCACAGGAGGCGCCAAGGGATGTGTAGCAGGACAGCTTATATGCCTAATAAATGTAGACGGTGATGTAATGCCCTGTAGTTATTTCCCACTTGCAGCTGGAAATATTAAAAAGCAGTCATTCCGGGAGATATGGGAAAATTCAGAATTATTCAAAAAATTAAGAGATTTTGCCTCATATAAAGGAAGATGCGGTGTCTGCGAATATGTTAATGTTTGTGGAGGTTGCCGTGCAAGAGCTTACTGCCTAAAAGGAGACTACATGGAGGAAGATCCATATTGTAAATATTTACCTAGGAGATATAATGAAAGACACATTTCTTAAGGCCTGCCAAGGATTTAAAACTGATTACACTCCTGTGTGGTTCATGAGGCAGGCGGGCAGATATATGAAGGAGTATCAAAAAATTAGACAAAAGTATGATTTTCTAACTATGTGCAAAACACCCGAAATTGCCGCAGAGGTGACTCTTCAACCCATTAAAATATTGGGGGTTGATGCAGCAATACTTTTCTCAGATATTCTTGTCCCCCTTGAAGCTGTTGGCTTAAAAATCGAATTTATTGAAGATAAAGGGCCTAAAGTATATCCGAACATTAGAGATGAGGAGAATCTTAATCTTTTAAAAAACATTGAGATTGACTCCTTAGACTATGTATTTAAAACCATAAAAATCCTTACAAAAGAGCTTGAAGTTCCTCTAATAGGATTTGCAGCTTCACCCTTTACACTTGCTACCTATGTAATTGAAGGCGGAACTACAAAAGATTTTGTAAACACTAAAAGATTTATGTTCGCTCAATCAGAAGGCTTTCACAAACTTATGGATTTTCTTACAGATGCCACTCTTAATTATCTTCAGGAACAAGTGAAAGCAGGTGTGCATGCCTTACAAATATTTGACACTTGGGCAGGAATTTTATCTCCTTTTGATTATGAAGTATTCTGCAAACCCTATGTAAAGAGAATCATAAATAAGCTAAAATCCGTACCAGTAATTTATTTTAGCTCGAATACAGCAGGACATTTAAACCATTTAAAAGACCTCGATGCAGATGTTTTAAGTATTGATTGGAGAATTGATATAAGGGATGCATCGCTTGCACTTAAAGATCAATCCCTTCAAGGAAATCTTGATCCCCTTACTTTATTGGGAACTGAAGAAGAACTTTTTAAGCGGACTGAAAAGATTTTAATAGATGGAATGAATGCAAAATCCCATATTTTTAATCTTGGGCACGGAGTAAATATAAATACATCTGTGGATAAATTAAAAAAACTTGTTGATTTTATTCATGAATTTAGCCATAAACTCAGGAGAATTTAAGTAATCGTTTTTTATTATCCTAGTAAATATGAAAAAAAGAAAAGATAAAGTAATTACGGGAGGATTTAGAGATGCTAAGAATAGGTGTTTTAGCATCAGGAAGAGGCTCCAATTTTCAGGCAATAATTGATGAAATTGAAGCTGGAAGAATAAATGGGAAGATAGAAATACTAATTGTGGATAATCCAGAGGCATTTGCAATAGAAAGAGCTAAAAAACACCATATTCCCTTTCTATATTTAAATCCTAAAAGCTTTCCATCAAAAGAGGCATTCTATGAAAAAATAAGAGACGAACTCATTGCAAGGTCTGTAGAACTCGTTGTTTTAGCTGGTTTTATGAGAATAGTAAAAAAACCCCTACTCGATGCCTTTCCAAATAGAATAATGAACATTCATCCTGCACTGCTTCCGTCATTTCCGGGATTACACGGTCAAAAACAGGCTGTTGACTACGGAGTTAGAATAAGTGGTTGCACTGTTCATTTTGTGGATGAAGGAGTTGATACAGGGCCTATAATAATTCAGGCTGCTGTGCCAGTTCATCCAGATGACACAGAGGAAAGCCTTTCAAAACGCATATTGCAATTGGAGCATAAAATTTTTCCCGAAGCAATAAGACTTTATGCTGAAGGAAAATTAAAGGTAGAGGGTAGAAAAGTTAAGATTCTTGACTATAAACTTCCTCAAATCTATTTTACTAATCCGGAGATAAGATGATGAGTGGAGCACATATAAAAAAACAAAAGGTAAGACCTACTCCTGCTATAGTTAGAAAGGCAATCTTTGACATTCTTCAAAACATAGAAGGCAAAACCTTCATTGACCTATACGGTGGTAAGGGATTTGTAGGTATGGAGGCCTTAAAAAGAGGAGCCAAGGAAGTAATTTTTGTGGAACGAGACCCGGTGCTGTGTATTTTTATAAAAAACTCCCTTACAAAAAAAAGACTTTCTGAAAATGCACGAATTTATAACATAGATGCTATTAATTTTTTAAAGCAAACAGAGCTTACCTATGATATAATTTTTGCTGACCCTCCCTATGAATCGGGCGAGTTAGAGAGAATTTTTAGTATATTTGAGAAAAAAAATCTTCTCAGAGAAGACGGGGTTTTAATTCTTCAACACTACAAGGATGAATCCCTAAGAGAAAAAATGAGAGACCTAAAAATTCACAAGTGCTACAGATATGGAGATACCCTTTTAACAGTTTACAGGAGGCAAAAATGAAATTAGGAGTTTATCCAGGAACATTTGATCCGATAACAAATGGACATTTAGACGTTATCAAAAGAGCATTAAAAATTTTTGATGAACTCATTGTAGCTGTTGCAGTATCGAGTTATAAGAAATCTCCTATATTTACTATTGAGGAAAGACTCTCTTTTATTAAAGAAACCACAAAGGAACTCCCAAATCTCAAAGTAGAACCCTTTGATGGATTGCTTGTTAAATTTGTAAAACAAAAAAATGCGGTTGCCATTGTAAGAGGACTTAGAGCTGTATCTGATTATGAATTTGAACTACAACTTGCTCATGCAAATAGGAGACTTTTTAGAGATGTTGAAACCGTATTCTTAATGCCCTCTGAGGAATACTCCTTTTTATCTTCAACCATTGTTAAAGAGATTGCCTATTTTGGAGGTTCAGTAAAAAGTCTTGTTCCTCCTGTTGTGGAAAAGGCATTGAAGCAAAAATTTCAGCGATAATTCGAAGAATAAAATCCTTTACGGGCGCTATTCCTCCATCAAGGTAAATAGCGCCAATGAGTGCTTCCATTGCATCTGCAAGAATAGAGTCTTTACTGTCTCCACCACTTAACCTTTCACCTTTACCAAGCAATAAAAATCTTCCTAAAAGAAGTTTTTTAGACATAAGACAGAGAAATTTTTTACTTATAAGATATGCCCTAATTTTAGACATATCTGCCTCATTAAGCTCTGGTTTAAGACTGAAAAGATAATCGGAAACAATAAACCCTAAGACTATGTCCCCAAGAAATTCAAGCCTTTCATTTGAAGTTAAAAAATTCTCATTGGCATAGGAGCTATGAGTGAAAGCCTCAAAAAGAAGATGGGGATTATTAAATTTGTAACCTACTAATTGCTCAATTTCCTGTAAATTTTCTAAATACAAGTGATGCATTTGTTCCGCCAAATCCAAATGAATTGGTGATTGCACAATTTACCTGTCTTTTCCTTGCCTTATATGGTACATAATCAAGATCACACTCCGGATCTGGATTGTCAAGATTAATAGTAGGAGGAATAATGTTCTCATATACGCTTAAAATTGTAAAAATTGCTTCTACTCCTCCTGCAGCGCCAAGAAGATGCCCTGTCATTGATTTTGTAGAACTAACACAGAGCTTATAGGCATGTTCGCCAAAAACGGTCTTTATTGCTTGAGTCTCTAATTCATCCCCCTGCTTTGTTGAGGTTCCATGTGCATTTATATAATCTACCTCCTCTGGTTGAACTCCTGCATCCAATAGAGCTGCTTTCATACATCTTGCGCCACCCTCTCCACCAGGTGAAGGAGCAGTTATGTGATATGCATCGGAACTCATTCCATAGCCAGCAACTTCAGCGTATATTTTAGCACCCCTTCTAAGAGCATGCTCTAACTCTTCAAGGATAATTATTCCAGCACCCTCTCCCATTACAAAACCATCTCTGTCCATATCAAAAGGTCTACTTGCCCTTTCTGGTTCATCATTTCGAGTAGAAAGAGCTCTCATTATAGAAAAACCCGCTATAGCCATTGGAGTAATTACTGCCTCTGCACCTCCTGCAATCATCACATCAGCATCACCGTATTGAATCATTCTAAAGGCTTCACCAATTGAATGATTACCAGTTGCACAGGCAGTTGTAACTGCTAAATTTGGTCCTTTAATCCCATATTTAAGTGATATCTGACCGGCTGCAAGATTAATTATCACCATCGGAATAAAAAATGGACTTACTCTCTTCCATCCTTTGTCCAAAAGAATTCTATGATAATATTCTATAGCAGGAAGTCCACCCATTCCTGAACCAATAACAATTCCTATTCTATCGCAATTATCTTCAGAAATCTTTAATCCTGAGTCTTCAATGGCCATCTGAGTAGCTGCAATAGCAAAATGGATAAATCTATCCATTTTTTTTACTTCCTTAAAATCAATAAAATTTGTGGGGTCAAAACCTTTTACCTCTGCAGCTATCTTTACGGGATAATTGGTAACATCAAAATGGGTAATTGGACCTACTCCTGATTTACCCTCAAGAACTGACTGCCATGATGATTTAACATCAAGACCGAGCGGGGTTATAGCACCCAGCCCGGTCACGACCACTCTCCTTTTTGCCATATAAAATTATGCCTGACCGGTTTTGTTTTTGATGTAATCGATTGCGTCTTTAACTTTACCTATTTTTTCAGCATCTTCATCGGGAATTTCGATGCCAAAGGCTTCCTCAAAAGCCATTACAAGCTCTACGGTATCAAGAGAATCTGCACCCAAGTCCTCAACAAAAGAAGACTCTGGAGTCACTTGACCTACATCCACTCCTAATTGTTTTGCTATGATTTCTTTTACTTTTTCTTCTACCATTACTTACCTCCTTCAGTTTCTTTTTTACATGTACATGCCACCGTTTACATGAATAACCTGACCAGTTATATATCCTGACTCTGGCATGGCTAAAAATATTATAGCATGTGCCACATCTTCGGTTGTTCCGAACCTTGAGAGAGGAATCATGCGAAGCATCTCCTCTTTTACCTTTTCCGGTAATTTATCGGTCATGGCAGTCTGTATAAATCCTGGAGCCACAGCATTAACTGTTATACCCCTTGATGCATACTCTTTTGCAAGAGTTTTTGTCATTGCAACAAGTCCTGCCTTTGAGGCTGAATAATTAACCTGCCCAGGATTTCCTATAAAGGCAACAACCGATGCGATATTTATTATTCTACCATATTTTGACTTTGACATTATTTTTACCGCCTCACGGGAACATAAAAAAGCACCTTTGAGATTTATATTTAAGACAGCATCCCATTCCTCATCTTTCATGCGAATAAGAAGATTGTCCTTAGTTATCCCTGCATTGTTTACTAAAATCTCAATCTTTTCAAACTTTTTCACTGCCTCTTCAAATAATTTCTTTACATCATCCCCATTGGACACGTCCGCTTTAACTCCGAGAGTTTCAACATTAAAATTAGACTTTATCTCCTCAGCAGCTTTTTTTGCTACTTCTTCATCTGTATCAACAATTACAATGTTTACACCCCTTTTGGCAAACTCTTCAGCAGTTTTTCTTCCTATTCCTCTTGATGAACCAGTGATTACTGCTGTTTGTCCTTTCATATTATTATCCTCCTCTTAATGAAAAACTCTGAAAATCAAATTATAAAAAATTTTTATCTAAAATTTCCAGCCAGCGCCTTTCCCAAAAAAATAATCTCTCTGAAATGTTATTGCTTCCTCATAATAATTGACAAAAACGGTAACCATCTTTTAAAACCCATCATTCAAACTTTCAAATATTCTCATAAAAGAAGATTATCATGATGGTTGTCGTTATACCTGAAATAGTAAAAACCATGAAAGAGAGATTTATCATTATCAATAAAAAATGCAAACAGGCACCAAAGAATTTTAAATCCCAGATACTTAGAGAACTATAGCGATACTTAAATATTAATAGGCGATATCCTACCTCGATATTTAGGAACATTGGAAAGGTTACTTTAACAAAGGTAAAGTTTTAGTTGTCAGGGGTATAACTCTTAAGGAGATTTCTAAGAAAGGCATAAGGAAATACGAAGGATTGATCTCATAGAGTATCTTTTATAAAATATAATTGAAAGTTTAGCTGTATTAAAGACAATAAACTTTTGAAAATGAGGAATAATCGGAATGGCGCGTGATATCAAGACACTTGAAAATTGGCTAGGGGAAGCAGCGTACAAAATACGAGGACCTGTTGATGCTCCAAAATACAAAGATTATATTTTGTCGCTTATCTTTCTAAAAAGATTATCGGTTATGTTTGATGAAGAGATTGAAAAACTTGCCAACGACTATGGTGAGAGGAAAACAGCAGAGGCATTCGTTGAACAGGTTCACTCGTTTGTGTGGTTTTATTTGCCTAAGAAGGCTCGCTGGGCTGAGATTTTTAAACAAAGCGCTGGGCTTAGAGAATTTACTACCGATGCAGTGATGGCAATAGCAAGAGAAAACCCAATGCTTCATGGTGTAATTGATATAAAAGACTTTAACGAAACTGCTGTACGCCAGAGGGTCATCAGCTATGAATCACTCAAGGCTTTAATTGACGTATTAAATAGGCATAAACTTGGGCTTAAAATAGTCGATCATGGGGAGGGTCAAGCAGTCTGTGATCCATGTTTTGATTCTCGTGGTTTAATTATCAAAGTGTATTTGAGACTTAAAGAAAAGTACGGCAGTAGTCCAAAAGTAAGACCTCAAAATTTTATGGTCAGGAAATAATGCCCACTACTTACGCCACTGCAGAACTGAATATATTGATAAATTAAAAATTTTAGTTAAAATTAAGATATGGGAATAAAATTAATATTAGGCGATAGTAGAAAGATGGTGGAAATATTAGACGAAACAATAGCCCTCGTCGTAACATCTCCACCTTATTGGAATATAAAAGATTACGGTATCACGGGACAAATTGGTTATGGTCAAACTTTACATGAGTATCTTAAAGATTTATACAGGGTATGGAAAGAATGCTATAGAGTTTTACTACCAGGCAGAAGGTTATGCGTTAATATAGGAGATCAATTTGCTCGCTCAATCATTTATGGTCGGTATAAAGTGATTCCCCTTCACGTAGAGATAGTATCTCAATGTGAAGATATTGGCTTTGACTATATGGGGTCAATAGTATGGCAAAAGAAAACCACGATGAACACCACTGGTGGTGCAACTGTAATGGGTTCTTACCCTTATCCTCCTAACGGTATAATAGAAATTGATTATGAGTTTGTACTTATATTCAAAAAGCCTGGTAATAAAAATTCAGTATCAAAAGAAATAAAGAATGAATCAAAGTTGTCAAAAGAAGAATGGAAAAATTATTTCAAAGGACACTGGAATTTTGGAGGCACTAAACAAATTGGTCACGAAGCAATGTTTCCTGATGAATTACCTCTTCGATTGATTAAGATGTTTACATTTGTAGGAGAAACAGTTCTTGACCCCTTTGCTGGTAGTGGTACTACACTTAAAGTGGCTCAGCAGTTGAAAAGAAATGCCATAGGATATGAGATAAATGACAAGTTCCTGAAAATTATAGAAGAAAAAATATCTGCAGAAAATAATTTGTTTTATGAGAACAGTCTGGAAATAATAAAAAGAAATTTCACGCCAGAGATAGAATCAATTCGATATAAACCTATAATCAAAGATGCTAAACCAGAAGTTGATCCGAAGAAATTTAATTTTAAAAATGGTTCTTTATATAAAGTTTCAGAGATTGTCGATGCAAATACATTAAAACTGAATACAGGTCTAATAGTAAAATTCTTGGGTGTGGAGATAATTAATAAAGAGGAAGCACTAAAATACCTAAAGGAAAAAGTTTTAAATAGAGAAATAATCCTTAAATTCGACAAAAATAAGAGCTCGCCCAAAGAACCAGTAGAGGCATATGTGTATCTTAAAAATAAGATATTCATTAACGCTTTTTTGATTAAAAGTAAAATGGCCAAAGCTGACGATAAAAGTAATTACGAATATAAGGATAAATTTTTAAAACTTGAGAGAGTAGAATTATGCCCAAAGAATGGATATTAAATCAAGCAAACATGAGATGGGGACTTACAAAGAAAAATAAAGTAGGTCCTGTAGCAGAATTAATTAGAAAATGTGCCCCGAAAACGGTCGAGGAATGGGAAAAATATTATTTATCCAATGTTTATTCAAAAGAACACTTGGAACATCTTGGGAAGCTTTTGTTTATTAAAGTTACCGATGTATGCAAAGCTGAGATTGAAGATATAACTGAATAAGACTGCATAAATTTTATCTATAATCTCGTAATTCATCGAACCTTTGATGGATATCAATCAGAGATTCAGACCATATATGGTCAACTTGAAAAAATTTTAGGTGTGAAGATACACCCTGCTCCAGACGAATGGGATAGGAGATATAATGTTGACTATTACATTGAAATCAAAGGTAAGTTTATTGGACTCCAGATTAAACCAGCTGGATATGAATACATTACTCAGATCATCAATGAAAGAGAGCAACAAAAAAGGACACATAATAAATTTACAAAAAAATATGGTGGAAGAGTTTTCTATATAATATCAATTACAGAGGGCAAAAACAAAAAAATTTTTAATCTGGAAATTATAGATGAGATAAAAAGAGAGATCATGAAACTTGAAAGGGGGTAATCTTAACTGTTTTTAAGATACATGGGTTTTAATTGCTGTACGTTTCATAAAAAATTACATAAAATCGCTAACGATATGAGAAGATACCAAACTTTTTAGAATACTTTTAAAAACAATATATTTAAAGAAAGATCGTTCAGGAGTTTGATAGTGTAGTAGCCGATCCAGTATAGAATCAGGATTTTTTACCTTGGTACCTTGTGAAACTGATCCGTATTATTGATATATCCTTGGCCACCCCCCAAATAGTTCTGCTGAGTGGGGCTGGGTGCAACACATGTTTGCATCACTCCTGACTTTGTTAGATAAAATTTGTAACTCATTGATATTTCAATAAAATACCCTCAAAATTTGCTGGTTTTTGCAATATAAATCTTCTAGTTCTGTCTCTTGTTTGATTTGCTAAAAACTGAGGTCTCTCTCGGTGAACATATTTGGAAGGGATTTCATCTTGAGTTTTCTCATTATCATGTTCGCTATTGAATGTGCCTTGTTGTTAAGATGCACTGTTTCTTCTTTTATGATGATTTTTTTTAATGTTAAACTCTGACTTGCTCCCCGTTTTTCGGAACAACATAAATACGAATATAATCTAAATTGGAGGTGACAGAGATACATTGGATTTTTTACAAAACCGAGATACCTCACAGTAGTCTTGAGGGTAAGACGCCGACTGAGGTATTTAGGCATGGTGCGTAAGAAAAATGTTTCAATGTTTGGGTGCATGAAAGATAAGAAACCAAAAGTTCGTATTTATATCATTCCAAAAAAAAGTGGTATATTAAAGCCTTTTAAACTATCTTTCTCTTTAAACCCGTCAACTCACAATAGTTGGTAATAATCTTTCCCTTCTCCTTCTTGTTACCTTTTAGGTACTTCTTAAGTTGGCTATCTAAGAGTTCCATCTCAAAACCCCCTATCATCTTCTGCCTCCTTGTAGATTCCTTACAAGAAGGGATTTTACCATTTGGGAGACATTTTATTCTGATCTAACCAACCTAATTTCTGAGACATTTTTTATGATCTAATGCGAGACATTGACAAAATTTATCTTTTTCAGGTATGGTATAATGTTGATGGGCCTATAGCTCAGTAGGTTAGAGCGCACCCCTGATAAGGGTGAGGTGGTTGGTTCGATTCCAACTAGGCCCATGGTAGATGGGGGTGTAGCTCAGTTGGGAGAGCGCCTGCTTTGCACGCAGGAGGTCGTGGGTTCGAATCCCTTCACCTCCATTTTTTTGAACTTTAAAAAGGTATTTTGAAGGGCAGGTAGCTCAGTCGGTAGAGCAGGGGCCTGAAAAGCCCCGTGTCGGCGGTTCAATTCCGTCCCTGCCCATTTAATTCGTGATGTTTGACAAAAGTGAGGTGGAATTTTTAAATTAATTTAAATTAGCTTATGGGCCGCTAGCTCAGCAGGCAGAGCACCGCCCTTTTAAGGCGGGTGTCGTTGGTTCGAATCCAACGCGGCTCATGTAAATGTCCCCATCGTCTAGCCAGGCCTAGGACATCGCCCTTTCAAGGCGGTAACAGGGGTTCAAATCCCCTTGGGGACGTCAAAAAGCCGTGGCATTACATATGCCACGGCTTTTTTTATTTTACTGGAAAAAAGCCACTTTTTTTAGCTTTGCATACTGGGCATCTGTAGGTTTCTGGAGTTTCTTCAAAAGGAGTGTTTGGTGTTATCTTGTTGATTTCGCATCCTTTTTTGGGTTCATAAATATAACCACAATGGGTACATCTAAAGGGTTGATTCTTTGTTTTATCACTTTTTCCTTCCATTACCTCTCCTTTTCATTTTAAAAATACACTATTGTTTTTCCATCGTACCTTCTTGTCCACATTTTGGGCATTTTTTTGGTTTACATCTTCCCTCTTTAGTTGCTCCACAGTTTTTGCATTTAAAGATAGCCATATTGCTTTACCTCCTTCCAGTTAATTTATTTAAAATTATTTTAAATAAAAATTTTTATAGAGTCAATTTTCCTTCCCCTCTAATTTGCCGATAGAAAATTTCAAAACCTATCTTACTTACATCACTATAAATACTCCATCAGTGGAAGCACCTTTGACAAATGTAAACAATAATTCAAAGATATGTACTCAAGTGATGCCAAAAGGCTTAAAGTCCTTGTGCCCGACTTCATCAAATGAAGACGTATTTTATTAAGAAAAACTAAATATTTAAAAGGCTTATATCTTTCTCACATACCTAATATAGGCTAATACCTTTTACGCTTTTTAAAACCAATTTTCTTTTACTTTGCTTACTAATATCAACAATCTTTCTTACTGTCAACACTTGAATCAAAGAATGAATCCTCTCTCTTTTGATTTCTAACTTTAATCCATTATATTCTGAGTATAATCTTGCTGCTATGAAGGCATCACGGTTAACAAATGACATGGATATATGGAGATTGATAAAGGATGGAATGACCTATGAGGGAGCGGAAAATCGCAAGGAAGAGATATCTAAGAAGTTAGAGCTTACATTTTTGTCACTATAAGGGCACTAATAATCCAAAGGGGGCTTTCTCCTTTGTATCTTCGAGTCTTTTTTTCTCGTCTCTACGAGGTCTTGCAGATACCGAATGGGTCTCAATGGCTGTTTTAACGACGAGATTGCTTCACTTCGCTCGCAATGACACCTCTTAGAGTCACCGTGAAGCACCTAAATGGCCAAAGCAATCTTAAATATATGCACAAAGACTAGATTGCTTCGTCACTTATACTCCTCGCAAAGACATAAAAGTTGAGCAAAAGAGATAAAGAGGCAGGAGGGAGATAAAGACGGTTAGAGGGAAATCGGATAGTTTAAATATAATTTAGAGGGCATGGAGGCTAATTTACAGATGATAAATCATCGATTTACAAAGTGTTTTAAGTTTTTAGTGATTAAGTCCGGTTTTAGAAGGGCTTATAATGGCTATTGCTCATAAACCTCTTAGGATTCTTTATGCTATGCTTTCTCATTGTTCAAAATTCCTTTCCAAGGAGAATTCTTTATAGTTGACTCTCATACTGAATCTAATTGGTGAAATTTTAAATTATTCAAAAATTTAATAAAAAAAGAAGCCCCTTGTTTTTTGTGACGATCTATCAGCAAATTAGGGGAGTGTAACCTACAAAAGATATTTTCTACGAAGTAAAATAAAGGGTAAAGGAGGAAGAATCAATAGATATAAAAATATCACAGAAAAATCCTTAAGGGATATTAATGAGATATCTCCATAGGAAAATGCTCTTGAAATTTTAACAAGGTGATAAAGAGGATTTATCTCAGCCACTATTAGCACTATTGAAGACAGTCCTTCAAGGGGAAAGAACAGTCCTGAAAACAAAAAAAGAGGTGTTAAAAAAAGCGTATAGAAATAGTTAAAGGATTCAATGCCTGGCACTATAGCAGTTGCTATAAGAGACAGACTTGCAAAAATTAATCCACATGCTAAAATAAAGGGCAATATAAAAAGAACGAGATTAGACTTAACAAGTCCAAATAGAGATATAACAATTAAGATTATGCTTCCGTAAATCAAACTTTTAGTGCTTCCCCATAAAAGTTCTCCAAGCACAAGCTCATTAAATCTAACAGGCGTAGCCATAATAGCATCAAAGGTTTTTTGATATACCATTCGCACATAGGTTCCGTAGGTGCATTCATAGGAGGCTGCAAACATTGCCGAAGACATAACTATACCGGGTGCAATGAACTCCAGGTATGACATTCCTTTTATATCCTTTACAAATCCTCCTAACCCGTACCCAAAGGCTATTAAATAAAGCATAGGTTCGAAAAAATTAAGAGCTAAGCTTGAACGATAAAGCTTTTTGTAAACAGTGGCATTTCTCTGCCATACTCTTAAGGCTCGCTTAATGTTCATTTATCCCTCTGTTAGTGAAAGATATACCTTCTCCAGGTTACCACCAAAATTATTGGAGAGATTGTGAGGAGTATCTATTACAAGAATTTTTCCTCTATCCATTATGGCTATTCGATCGCAGAGTTTTTCTGCTTCTTCCATATAATGGGTGGTAAGTATCAGGGTTTTACCTGAGTGTTTAAGGTTCTCTATCCTTTCCCATATTTGCCTTCTACTTCGTGGATCAAGACCTGTTGTTGGTTCATCAAGAATTAGCAGTTCGGGATCATTAATAAGGCCTCGTGCAAAGGTGAGTTTTCTTTGCATGCCTCCTGAGAGATGCCTTACATTCCTGTTAAGCCAATTATCAAGCTTCACAAACTCTATTAGTTTAAGAGCTCTTTCCTTTGCCTCTTTTGGGTCTATGTCAAAATATCTCCCGTAAACAATAAGATTTTCGAGGACATTTAGGTCAGGGTCAAGGTTGTTATCCTGAGGAACCACTCCTATTTTAAATTTAATGCGGGGAAAATTCTTCCTATTCACAGACTCACCAAAAAGTATAAGATCACCATTGAAAAATTCAATAAATCCATAAATTATGCCCATTAGAGTTGTTTTTCCAGCACCATTTGGACCAAGAAAGCCAAAGCATTCTCCTTCTCCTATTTCAAAGCTTACTGAGTCGAGGGCTTTAAAATTTCTATAATATTTCGTAAGATTTTTTCCTTTTACAACGGTCACTTTTTTAGTATAATAGTTATATGGGCTTTATTAAAATACTTCTTTATTTATTTCTCCTACTTTTTCCCGTCCAACTTTATGCAGAGATTGTTGAAGAAGAATGCAATTCGTCTGAAATATCTGGAATCTTTGACCTCATTGTCCATTCCAACTCTTTTATAAATGATCCTGAAACCTTCCTTGTGCTGGATAGAGTTGATGATAACCTTAAGTTTGTGCCCTATGTACCAGAGTTTAAATTTCGAGTTTTTCAAAATTTGAATGCTAAAGAAGGCTTAAAAATTGCTAATGAGATTCTTCTTAATTCAGCCTATGTGAGTACTGTTAAATGCACTGTTCTTAAAGATAAAAGCAGGTCAGTATTAGGATACGAACTTAAACCAATTTATTTTCCCTGGACATTCGGAGTTTTAGAACCAGTAGAAACAAGATATAAATTAAACAACGATACTATCCACATTTTCATTAGACTTGATCCCCGTGTTGAAAGACAGCTTAATAGCGGTGGAGATTCCTTTCGAGAAGATTAGTCCTGTCTTTTAAATTCTCCGCTTTTCCCTCCAGATTTATATATTAGTCTTACCGATTCTACTGTCATCTCTTTATCTACTGCCTTACACATGTCGTATATTGTAAGAGCCGTTAAAGAAGCTGCGACCATTGCCTCCATCTCCACTCCTGTCTGAGCAGAGGTCTTTACCTTTGCCGTGATTCTTACTCTACTTTCAGCCTCAAGAGGTTCAATTTGAATCTCCACATTGGTAATAGGAAGAGGATGACACAGAGGAATAAGATAAGGAGTTTGTTTAGCAGCCATTATACCTGCTAACCTGGCTACCTGGAAAACATCTCCCTTTGCTATCTCCTTGCTCAGAATCATCCTTAATGTCTCAGGCTTCATATAGACATAAGCCTCAACTAAAGCTATCCTCTCTGTAATGGACTTTTGAGTTACATCAACCATTTTTGCTCTCCCTTCTTCATCGAAATGGGTAAGCATTGACAACCTCCTTATCTTTCCTGCTCTGTTGGTCTAATTAAAATTTCATTTACGGACACATTTTCTGGTTGAGTTAAAGCATAGTATATGGCTTCTGCTACATCCTCTGGCATAAGAGCTTTCATCTGTGCTCTTTGAGTAATCCACTCATGTGGCATGTTTTCACCCCACTCTGTATGAACCACTCCTGGCTCAATTACCGTTACTCGAATGTTATATTTTAAAAGCTCCTTTCTTATTGACTCTGAAAAACCTACTACTGCCCATTTTGTGGCACAATAAACTGACCATCCAGGTATTCCTACTCTACCAGCAACAGAAGATACATTTATAATATGCCCCCTATTTTGAGGAATCATTATCTTTGTCGCAAGATGGGTAAGATGAACGAGTCCAGTAAAATTTAAATCTATCATCTCTTCCCACTCTTTTACCGACCCGTTCTGTATGTAGTTAAAAATCCCTCTCCCTGCATTGTTAATCAATATGTCGAGACAGTCAAAATTAGCTTTAAAAGATTTAAAGGCTTTTTCCACCTCAGCCGGTTTGGTGATGTCGCATTTACTATAAAATGCTTTTACTTCCATTTTGGATATTTCTTTTGCTATTCTTTCAAGATGCTCCTCAGAACGAGAAATAAGAAATAGATTTATTCCTTCTTTTGCAAGTTTTCTTGCGGTTGCAAGTCCTATTCCCTTTGAAGCACCTGTAATTATAGCCACCTTTCCTTTAATGGATTGCATCGGTTGCACCTCCTTTTTTAAATATAGGACGCTTTAAAAATAAAAGCGTTAAAAGCATTGAAATCATTGCTACACTGAGTATCCAGAAGGCCTCATTAAAGGCAATAGAATTAGCTTGTCTGATTAGCTCCCTATAAATTACAGCCTCTGGTGAGAGAAAAGACCTTACAGATAAATACTCATTGAGTTTATCCAATGCAAGCTGATATGAAATGTCATAGGGAGTAAGATTTTCAACTAATCTAAACTGGTGGAACTGACTTCGCTGGCTTACTATTGTTGTAACTATGGCTGTTCCAACCGAGCCACCAATGTTTCGTATGACTGCACTAAGGGGAGTTGCATCTTGCATTTTTTCTTTTGGTACATAGGCTACTGTAAGGACTGCAAGAGGAGTAATGACAAAAGCCATACCTAAGGCTAAAACAGCCCTTGGATAGACAAAACTCCAAAAGTCTGCCTGTAGATTAAAAAGACTCATGAGATATGTTGAATAGGCACACATTAAAATACCAAAAGCAAGAGGAATCTTTGGATTTAATCTATCGGCTATTTTACCGCTTATTGGAAATGCTAAAAGTTGGACCAGACCAGCTGGTCCGAGAACCAATCCTGCAAGAAAAGCCGTGTATCCCATCAAATTTTGTAAATACAAAGGAAGCAAAATTATACTTCCAAAAAGATTCACAAAAGTGAAAAACATAACCATGTTACCAAAGAAAAAATTCTTATCCTTGAAAAGCTTTAAATTAACCACAGGATGCTCAGCTTTTTTTAACTCCCACCAAACAAAACAAATGAGGCTCACAATGCTAACAATCGAGAGGGTTACAATGAAATTAGAATCAAACCAGTCTTCCCTTTCTCCTTTATCAAGGACAATCTGTAAGCATCCTATCCCAAATGAAAGAAGAATAATTCCTGGATAATCAATTTTTAGTTTCTCTCTCTTCAAATAAGGTGGGTCTTCAATTACCAAATAGGTCATAAGAATTGAGAGAACTCCAATAGGTATATTTATATAATAAATCCATCGCCAAGAGAAATTGTCTGCAATCCAACCACCTATCATTGGACCAAAAATCGGAGCTAATATTATTCCCATTCCATAAATTGCCATGGCTTTTCCATATTGATGCTTGGGAAAACTTTCAAGTAGAACACTTTGACTGATTGGCTGAAGACCTCCTCCACCTATGCCTTGAAGAATCCTAAAAAATATGAGAGAACTTAAATTCCAAGAGATTCCGCAAAGAAAAGAAGCAAAAGTAAAAAGCCCAATAGAAAATATTAGATAGTTTTTTCTTCCGAAGACCCTGCTTAACCAACCTGCCATAGGGATAACTACAGCATTTGCAACTAGATAGGAAGTAATAACCCAAGTAGATTCATCTGTTCCAGCTGACATATCACCCTGGATGTGTCTCAGTGCCACATTATTTATAGTTGTATCAAGTATCTCAATAAAGGTAGGAAGCATTACGGTAAGCACTATCCAAAATCTTTTCATCATAGATATTATATTACTTTTGCAAAAACAAGGGATATATCACCTTTTGTATCTCATCAATCCATGTCTGACTTATCCTTGATATCCTCCTTATTGCCACTGCTATGAGCATGGCTCTTATTAGAGAGTCTAAATCCTCTGCGCTATGTTTACGATACGGAATAAGCCTACTTCTAAAGTCCTTGTCATTGGAGTTTGTACTGCGACCCTTTTTTCAAGACATTTTTAATGCCTAAAAGGTGTAGAGATATTACACATTCAAAAACACCTTCCTTACTTGCCCCACAATCGACTCTCTCAGTCCAACCCATATCTCGTTATC